>Ga0105244_10001923_pt1 | contig 16140 bp, 16 predicted proteins | sample KBSM44metaG_FD_80423 | JGI IMG/M metagenome (GOLD analysis project Ga0105244, IMG submission 80423) | Miscanthus rhizosphere microbial communities from Kellogg Biological Station, Michigan, USA - KBS M4-4 metaG | ecosystem: Host-associated > Plants > Roots > Rhizosphere > Soil | place... | reverse complement strand
GGCGACGGCCCGAAGGGCGAGCGAAGCGAGTCATCCTGCACGACCCACCAATGTAAAAATGGCGCTGGCGGCGCTTTTTTGCTATCTGCGATCCATAAGATTCGAACCTGCAGCAGGTTCGGGTCGACAAAATTGTCGGGAACAATTTTGCACAACGCATAACGTTGCCCGAAGGGCGAGTCTCAGGATGAGACGAGTAGCGACGTGAGACAACGGAGCCGCTTGCGGCGACGGCCCGAAGGGCAAGGCGAAGCCGAGTCATCCTGCACGACCCACCAATGTAAAAATGGCGCTGGCGGCGCTTTTTTGCTATCTGCGATCCATAAGATTCGGCGTTTCCTTTGGCACGCTTTCCCCCGGCTCTTCATTTGTTGTGACTTTTCACCCTCAATCGGCTATCTTGTTTAGTATATAAAACTTATTGGCCTGTCTTTGCTCTGCTATTGCTAAAGAAAGGCATTATTGTTAAGCCAGTAAAACGAGTAAGCATGATGAGCGTAATGTTTGATTCTGAAGCTGCGATTTATCCCTTCCCGCCAAAACCCTTGCCTCTCACGCTGGATGAGAAACATTTCTACCGTGAGAAAATCAAACGCCTGATAAAAGAGCGGGATGCGGTGATGGTGGCGCATTATTATACGGACCCAGAGATCCAGCAGCTGGCTGAAGAAACCGGTGGCTGCATTTCAGATTCGCTGGAGATGGCCCGTTTTGGCGCGAAAAATCCGGCCTCGACGCTGCTCGTGGCCGGCGTGCGCTTCATGGGGGAGACGGCAAAAATCCTCAGCCCGGAAAAGACCATTTTGATGCCGACACTCAATGCGGAATGTTCTCTTGACCTCGGCTGCCCGATTGACGAATTCAGTGCTTTTTGCGATGCCCATCCAGACAGAACGGTGGTGGTGTACGCCAACACCTCCGCTGCGGTCAAGGCACGCGCTGACTGGGTGGTCACCTCCAGCATTGCAGTGGAACTGATCGAACATCTGGATAGCCTGGGTGAGAAAATTATCTGGGCACCGGACAGGCATTTGGGAAGCTATGTGCAAAAGCAGACCGGTGCCGATGTGTTGTGCTGGCAGGGGGCCTGCATTGTCCACGATGAGTTTAAAACGCAGGCGCTGGCTCGGATGAAGGCCCTCTATCCTGAGGCGGCGGTGTTAGTGCATCCTGAATCACCCCTCTCCGTGGTGAAACTTGCCGACGCGGTAGGGTCGACCAGCCAACTGATCAACGCCGCCAAAACGTTGCCGCACAAGCAGCTTATCGTCGCCACCGATCGAGGTATCTTTTATAAGATGCAGCAGGCGGTGCCGGAAAAAGAGCTGCTGGAAGCACCAACGGCAGGAGAGGGGGCCACATGCCGCAGCTGTGCACACTGTCCGTGGATGGCGATGAACGGCTTAAAAGCGATTGCTGAGGGGCTTGAGAATGGAGGAGCCGCGCATGAGATTCATGTGGACGCGGCGCTGCGTGAAGGCGCGTTACTGCCGCTTAACCGTATGTTAGATTTTGCGGCTACACTACGTCCTTAACGTTCTATAACGCGTAGGAATACGCTCTGGGGAGAAGATGGATTTTTTTAGCACGCAGAACATTCTGGTACATATTCCGATCGGCGCCGGTGGCTACGATCTTTCATGGATTGAAGCGGTAGGAACGCTGGCGGGGTTACTCTGTATCTGGCTCGCCAGCCTCGAGAAAATCAGTAACTATGCGTTTGGTTTAATTAACGTTACCTTGTTTGCCATTATCTTCTTTCAGATCCAGCTCTACGCCAGCCTGTTGCTGCAGCTGTTCTTCTTTGCCGCTAACCTCTATGGCTGGTATGCATGGTCACGTCAAAACACTGCCAATGAAGCCGTGTTGCAAATTCGCTGGCTCCCCTTACCCAAAGCCATTGCATGGCTTGCTGCCTGCGTCGTGGCCATTGGCGTGATGACGGCCTTCATTGATCCGGTTTTTGCGGTGCTGACGCGCGTAGCGGTGAACATAATGCAAGCGCTTGGGCTTAACGTCGCCATGCCGGAACTGCAACCTGACGCCTTCCCGTTCTGGGATTCCTGCATGATGGTGCTGTCGATAGCGGCGATGATCCTGATGACCCGCAAGTATGTGGAAAACTGGCTGCTTTGGGTCATCATCAACGTGATAAGCGTGGTGATATTTGCCCTGCAGGGCGTTTGGGCGATGTCACTGGAATATATGCTGTTGACGTTTATTGCACTCAACGGCAGCCGGATGTGGATGAAGAGCGCCCGTGAGCGTGGCTCCAGGGCGTTTTCTCATTAATGATGGTGTGAATGTGCGTGGTCAGCCTGCGTCTCGCTGAGATGGCAGTCTGGCCCGCTACAGGGCTGATATTCCATCTGGACAGTGGCATGCTCAACCTGATAATGATGCTGCAAGAAATGTTCGATTTGATGCAGTAAGCCGTCATGATCGTGTGGGGGAATGACATGCACATGCAGGGTCATCACGATTTTTTCCCCCACCAACCACACATGAACATGATGAACATCTCGTACCGCAGGGACTGAACGGCGTAAATGGCGTTTAACTGCCTCGACGTCCATCGAGACCGGCGCCCCTTCCAGCAACTCATTCACACTCTCACGCAGTAACGACCATGCGCTGCGCAGCACCAGTACAGAAACTAGCACTGAGAGTATCGGGTCGGCAGGCGTCCAGCCGGTAAACATAATGATAAGCGCCGCAATAATCGCCCCGACTGAGCCCAGTAGATCGCCAAGAACATGTAACGCAGCGGCCCTGACATTTAAGTTCTTTTCCTCATTGCCCCGGTGGAGCAACCAAAACGCCAGGATATTCGCCACCAATCCCGCCACCGCGATAGTCATCATGGTTGCACCTGCCACAGGTTGCGGGTGCGTGAAGCGAACGAATGCCTCCCAGACAATAAAAATTGTGATCGCTACCAGCGCAATTGCATTAACAAAGGCCGCCAGCGTCGTCAGGCGCAGCCAGCCAAAGGTACGCTTTGTGCTGGGTGGGCGTCGGGCAAAATGCACCGCCAATAGCGCAAAGAAGAGGGCGGCTGCATCGGTGAGCATATGCCCCGCGTCGGCCAGCAGAGCCAGCGATCCGGAGAGAAACCCGCCCACCACTTCAACCAGCATAAACAGCGCCGTGACGCTGAAGGCGAGCAGCAGCCGGCGAGCGTTGGCATCATCGGGGAGGGAAGAATGAGAATGCGCCATGTTAAGCGTCCTTTGTCAAAACGATATCAGCGACTTACATCATTGCAGATCTTTTCATATCCTACAGAAAAAATTAAGGAGAGCCGAAGCTCTCCTCTTGACTACCGATCTCTCACTTACTGAGTAGTACCATCGGTTTTGGTCTTCGCATCATTATTGATGCCGTCACCGGTCTGGACTTTTTCATTAATGTCCGGGCATTTACCGTCTTTACACTGAGAGTTTTTGTGAATTTCGTCTTTGCTCAGACTGTCATCACTCATTCCATGTTTGCCATCATTGTTCTGATGGAGCATGGTACCGCTCTGCGTACCGCCAGTGTTTGGTGCAAGATTCTCTTTCGCATCCGGGGCAACCTGGCCCGCATCTGCTGCGGCGTTGGCCTGACCGTTATTGGTTTGCGAGGTTGAGTCTGCTGCCAGCGCTGCGCCACTCGCCATGGTAAGGGTAGTCGTCAGTAAAAGTGCCGCTAATTTATTCATTTTCATCATGATGCTCCTGTTCTGGTCGTCATCTGCCGATCGGTTGATCGGTTTAACGTGCGCGAACGAGTTATCACGCTCAGTGGTTAAAAATTCCTGGCATGCAATAAAATGCAGCATGGAATATCGCAATAAAATAAAAACAAAGTATTTACACTTAAAAAGTGTAGCCTTGGAATCACTGAACGCTACTTTCCGGCGATTTTTTGCATAATTCCAGGAATTTTCTGCCCGTAGTGTAAAATCGCGTTTACACTCCTTGACCGACAAGATAGATTGGATGGATTGCATTCATTAAAAATAGTTGGCAAAGCTGGAACGAACATGACTTATCAGAACGATGACTTACGTATTAAAGAGATCAACGAGTTATTACCGCCTGTCGCACTCCTTGAGAAATTCCCTGCCACTGAAAACGCAGCCAATACGGTTTCCCATGCCCGTGCTGCCATCCACAGCATTTTGCGCGGTAGCGATGACCGCCTGCTGGTGGTGATTGGTCCTTGCTCCATTCACGATCCTGCGGCGGCTAAAGAGTACGCTGCGCGTCTGCTGACGCTGCGTGAGGAGCTCAAAGGCGAACTGGAAGTGGTGATGCGTGTGTACTTCGAAAAACCACGTACCACCGTTGGCTGGAAAGGGTTAATTAACGATCCGCACATGGATAACAGCTTCCAGATCAACGACGGCCTGCGCATTGCCCGTAAGCTGCTGCTCGAAATCAACGACAGCGGCCTGCCCGCAGCCGGTGAGTTTCTCGATATGATCACGCCGCAATACCTGGCGGATTTAATGAGCTGGGGAGCCATTGGTGCGCGCACCACTGAATCTCAGGTGCATCGTGAACTGGCTTCCGGTCTCTCATGCCCGGTGGGTTTCAAAAACGGGACGGATGGCACCATCAAAGTCGCCATCGATGCCATTAATGCTGCCAGCGCGCCGCATTGCTTCCTCTCCGTCACTAAGTGGGGCCACTCCGCGATTGTGAATACGGCGGGTAACGGCGACTGCCATATTATTTTGCGTGGCGGAAAAGAGCCTAACTACAGCGCTGCCCACGTTAAAGACGTTAAGCAAGGGCTGGAAAAGGCAGGTCTGAAAGCGCAGGTGATGATTGATTTCAGCCACGCAAACTCCAGTAAGCAGTTCAAAAAGCAGATGGACGTGGGCACGGATGTTTGTGGTCAGATTGCCGGTGGTGAAAACGCCATTATGGGCGTGATGATTGAGAGCCATCTGGTGGAAGGCAATCAGAATCTGGAAAGCAGTGAACCGCTGGTTTACGGCAAAAGCGTGACCGATGCCTGTATCGGCTGGGAAGACACCGAAATCGTGTTGCGTCAGCTGGCAGAAGCAGTAAAAGCCCGCCGCAAATAAATACACTTCATCCTTTGGCCTGTCTCTTTGTTGGCCGCACTCAGAAACCCCAGTCACATAGTTACCTATGCTCCTGGGGATTTCTTCCTTTGCCGCCTCGACACAGCCTCAAATGATTTTGTGTATTGGTCCACAAAGAAAAAAAGCGTGGATGGCTCCACGCTTTTTTATATCTGGCGAAAAATTACTTCGCTTTACCCTGGTTAGCGACAGCCGCCGCTTTTGCTGCGATTTCGTCAGCATTGCCCAGGTAGTAATGTTTGATCGGCTTGAAGTTTTCATCGAACTCATACACCAGCGGTACGCCCGTCGGGATGTTCAGCTCAAGAATTTCGTCTTCGCCCATGTTGTCCAGGTACTTAACCAGCGCACGCAGGGAGTTACCGTGAGCTGCGATGATGACACGCTCGCCGCTTTTCAGACGTGGCAGAATGGTTTCATTCCAGTAAGGCACAACGCGCTCAATGGTCAGCGCCAGGCTTTCCGTCTGCGGCAGCTCTTTGTCGGTCAGTTTTGCATAACGCGGGTCGTGGCCCGGGTAACGCTCATCATCTTTCGTCAGCTCCGGCGGGGTCACTGCGAAGCCGCGACGCCACTGTTTAACCTGCTCGTCGCCGTACTTCTCAGCGGTTTCCGCTTTGTTCAGACCCTGCAGCGCGCCGTAGTGACGTTCGTTCAGCTTCCAGGATTTCTCAACCGGCAGCCAGGCCTGATCCAGTTCGTCCAGAACGTTCCACAGAGTGTGGATAGCACGTTTCAGCACCGAGGTATAAGCAAAATCGAAGCTGAAGCCTTCATCTTTCAACAGCTTACCTGCTGCTTTTGCTTCGCCAACGCCTTTTTCTGACAGATCAACGTCGTACCAACCGGTGAAGCGGTTTTCATTGTTCCACTGACTTTCGCCGTGACGAACCAGAACCAGCTTAGTTACAGCCATACACTTACTCCTCATAAGCCTGATTGAATGATAACAATTCTCATTATATTGCCGCAGGATAAGCCGCAGCAACGATTACCCTTAACCATAGCGAAAATAGTCGCGCAGTGTAAGCTGCTTGTGAATCGGCGGTTGCCATTTTGTCGATAACTGGCGGATATTTCAGCACTATGGGCAAAAAAACCCTCCGAGCGGAGGGCTTTGCATTATGCCGGGATGAAGTGGTACGCCGTCAGGCTGACATACTGGTCGCCGGGCTGAAGTACGCAGTCTGGTTGTGGGAAGTCAGGACGATTGGGACTGTCGGGTAAGAATTCGCTTTCAAGCGCCAGACCCTGCCAGGCGCTGTAGACGTTATTACCCCGTGCCGGTGTCCCTTCCAGATAGTTCCCGGAATAGAACTGCAACGCAGGCGCAGTGGTATAAACCGCCATCTGCAACTGCTTATCGGCAGACCATAACTGTGCTGCTGGTGTGGTGAAATCGCCTCTGGCCTGCAGTAAAAACGCGTGATCGTAGCCTTTCACCGCCCGCTGATCGTCATCGCTGAGAAACTCAAGCGCGATCGTTTTCGGCTGACGGAAATCGAAGCTGGTCAACGCTACCTTCTTCAATGAGTCAACCGGGATGCCCATCTCGTCTACGGGTAAATACTCATCCGCCAGTAGCTGCAGCGTGTGGTTACGCACATCACCCTGTTCGCCGTCGAGGTTGAAATAGGCGTGGTTGGTGAGGTTTACCGGACAGGCTCTGTCCGTTGTGGCACGGTATTCAATGGTAAGACGATTGTCGTCATCCAAACGATACAATACGCTGGCGCTCAGATTACCCGGAAAGCCCTGATCGCCATCGGGAGAACTCACTGACAACAGCGCTTCGCTGTCGTTCTGGCGTTCAATTTTCCAACGGCGCTTATCGAATCCTTCCGGCCCACCGTGTAACTGATTCTCTCCCTGGCTTGGGGTGAGGGAATAGGTTTCATCCCCCAGGGTGAACTGGCTCTTTGCGATGCGGTTAGCATAGCGGCCCACCGAGGCCCCCAGAAAAGCGGTTTGCTCGATGTAGTGTTCAGGCGTTGCACAGCCCAGCAGGGCCTCGCGGACGCTGCCGTCTTTCATCGGCACGCGCGCGGATAATAACGTTGCGCCCCAGTCCATAACGGTGACGACCATACCTGCGCTGTTGCGCAGCGTGATCACACGAAAGGGCAGGCCGTCTGGTGCGGCCCCTGTCGTTTCATTTAGCACTGTCCTGCTCCCTGTGATGGTTTACAGACATAGAAGGTTTCTTTGATACCGGTTTTCGCCTCGTATTGCGCTTCCACGGCCTGCTGGACGGTGGAGACCAGCGATTCCGGTACCAGAGAGACGATGCAGCCGCCGAAGCCACCGCCGGTCATACGCACGCCGCCCTTATCGCCAATGGCCGCTTTAACAATCTCAACCAACGTATCAATTTGTGGAACGGTGATTTCGAAGTCGTCACGCATAGAGGCATGTGATTCAGCCATCAGCTCACCCATGCGTTTCAAATCGCCTTTTTCCAGTGCGGAAGCCGCTTCAACGGTGCGGGCGTTTTCGGTCAACACATGGCGAACGCGTTTTGCCACCACCGGATCAAGCTCATGGGCGACGGCATTAAACTGGTCGATATTCACGTCACGCAGGGCTTTTTGCTGGAAGAAGCGGGCACCGGTTTCACACTGCTCGCGGCGGGTGTTGTATTCGCTACCCACCAACGTGCGTTTGAAATTACTGTTAATGATGATAATAGCGACGCCTTCCGGCAGGGAAACGGCCTTCGTCCCGAGAGAACGACAGTCAATCAGCAGCGCATGATCTTTTTTACCCAGCGCAGAAATCAGCTGATCCATAATGCCGCAGTTACAGCCGACAAACTGGTTCTCCGCTTCCTGACCATTAAGCGCGATTTGCGCGCCGTCCAGCGGCAGGTGATAGAGCTGCTGGAAAACGGTACCGACCGCCACTTCCAGCGAAGCGGATGAGCTTAGCCCCGCGCCCTGTGGGACGTTGCCGCTGATCACCAGATCCGCGCCGTGGAAGTTATTGTTGCGCTGTTGCAGGTGTTTCACCACCCCACGCACATAGTTGGACCACTGCTGGCTGTCGTGAGCGACGATCGGCGCATCCAGCGAAAACTCATCCTGCTGGTTGTCATAATCTGCGGCAATCACACGCACGATGTTATCCGGGCGCGGCGTACAACTGATCACCGTCTGGTAATCAATGGCGCAAGGCAGCACGAAGCCGTCATTGTAATCGGTGTGTTCACCAATCAGGTTGACGCGCCCCGGCGCCTGGATAGTGTGAGTGGCAGGGTAGCCGAATTTTTCAGCAAACAGAGCAAGCGTTTTTTCTTTCAGACTCATTTTTAAACTCCAGATTCGCGAAAATGGACATCACTGACCGCACGCAGGCGTTCGGCAGCTTGTTCAGCAGTCAGGTCGCGCTGCGTTTCCGCGAGCATTTCATAACCGACCATAAATTTACGTACGGTGGCGGAGCGCAGCAGCGGCGGATAGAAGTGCGCATGCAGCTGCCAGTGGGTATTGTCTTGTTCAACAAAGGGGGCGCCGTGCCAGCCCATAGAGTAGGGGAAGGAGCACTGGAACAAATTATCGTAACGGCTGGTGAGTTGCTTCAGTGCCAGCGCCAGATCGCTGCGCTGCGCGGCGGTTAAATCAGTGATCCGCTGAATGTGCGCCTTTGGCAGCAGCAGCATTTCAAATGGCCAGGCTGCCCAATAAGGCACGACCGCAATCCAGTGTTCGGTTTCAACTACCGTACGGCTACCGTCTTTGCCTTCACGAGCGGCGTAATCCACCAGCATCGGTGAGCCGTACTGAGTGAAGTATTCTCTTTGCAGTCTGTCTTCGCGCTCGGCTTCATTAGGCAGGAAGCTGTTGGCCCAGATTTGCCCGTGTGGATGTGGGTTAGAGCAGCCCATGGCCGCGCCTTTATTCTCGAACACCTGAATCCACGGATAACGTTGACCCAGCTCCTGCGTCTGTTCCTGCCAGGTTTTCACCACATCTTCCAGCGCGCTGAGGCTCAGTTCTGGCAGTGTTTTGCTGTGATCCGGTGAGAAGCAGATGACGCGGCTGGTCCCTCGCGCGCTCTGGCTGCGCATCAACGGATCGTCGCTCTCCGGCGCATCCGGCGTGTCGGTCATCAGGGCGGCGAAATCGTTGGTGAACACATAGGTGCTGGGGTAATCCGGGTTTTTATCACCGGTGACGCGGGTGTTTCCAGGGCACAAGAAACAGTCCGGATCGTGTTGGGGCAGCGTCTCTTTTGACGGTGTCTCCTGCGCGCCTTGCCATGGGCGTTTGGCGCGATGGGGGGAGACCAGGATCCATTGTCCTGTCAGCGGATTATAACGGCGATGCGGGTGATCAACCGGGTTGAATTGCGTCATGATCCTTCCTTAATCTTCGTAACCTTGTGGATGGCGAGACTGCCAGCGCCAGGTATCTTGTGCCATTTCATCCAGCGTGCGGGTGACACGCCAGTTCAGTTCGTTATCCGCTTTGCTGGCATCCGCCCAATAGGCCGGGAGGTCACCGTCGCGGCGCAGTGCAAAGTGGTAACCGATCGGTTTACCGCAGGCTTTGCTGAAGGCGTTAACCACGTCCAGTACGCTGCTGCCAACGCCTGCGCCGAGGTTATAGGTATGAACACCGGCTTTGCCTGCCAGCGTTTCCATGGCGGCGACATGGCCGTCGGCCAGATCCATCACGTGGATGTAATCACGCACGCCGGTGCCGTCCGGGGTAGGGTAATCATTGCCAAATATCGCCAGCGAATCGCGACGCCCCACGGCAACCTGCGCAATATAGGGCATCAGGTTATTGGGAATGCCTTGTGGATCTTCGCCCATGTCCCCTGACGGATGAGCGCCTACCGGGTTGAAATAACGCAGTAAGGCAATGCTCCATTCAGGCTGTGCTTTTTGCAGATCGGCGAGAATCTGTTCCACCATCAGTTTGCTTTTGCCATACGGGCTTTGCGGCGTACCGGTCGGAAAACTTTCCTGATAAGGGATTTTTGGTTGATCGCCGTAGACGGTGGCAGAGGAGCTGAAAATGAAGTTCTTCACGTTTGCCGCGCGCATGGCGTTCACCAGCCGCAGGGTGCCGTTCACGTTGTTATCGTAATATTCCAGCGGCTTAGCAACGGATTCACCCACGGCCTTCAAGCCGGCAAAATGGATAACGGCTTCGATGGCGTGATCGTGCAGAATTTCCGCCAGCAGCGCCTCGTCGCGGATGTCCCCTTCGACGAAGAGTGCGGACTTGCCACCCAGCCGCTCAAGCACCGGTACGACGCTGCGCTTACTGTTACAGAGGTTATCGAGAATGACAACGTCATGGCCATTTTGCAGCAATTGTACGCAGGTGTGGCTTCCAATGTAACCGCTACCACCGGTAACAAGAACTTTCATTTTTCACTCCATTAGGCGTATGTTATCAACTAACAGTAGCATAACAGAGATGTCAAAACTGTGATATGTGATAAGTTTGTGGAATCGCTTACACTAAGAAATCAGGCCATAGATTCCCGAAAAAAATATATTATAAATCATGCGCATGATTGTATGGTGATGCATAAAGTCTGAAAATGATACCACCAGAAAGCGGGAACGATTGTCCCCGCCCGTGAAACTTAATCAAGCTGATAGCGCCAGCCCTCTCCGTTCGGCACAAACTGCAGGCGGTGAGTAATGCAGTCAGGTGCATCGCTGGCATGATGCGAGACAAAGAGCAACTGCGTCTCGCCTTCACCAATCAGCACATCGACAAAGCGGCGGATGAGCTGTCGATTGAGCGGGTCCAGCCCCTGCAAGGGTTCATCCAGAATCAACAATGTTGGATGCTTAACCAGCGCCCGGACAATCAGTGCCAATCGCTGCTGCCCCCATGAAAGGCTATGAAAAGGCGCGTCGGCCGTTTGCGCGCTGAAACCCAGTATATCCAGCCATTGTTGCGCCAGTTTGCGCTGCTTGTCCGATACGGCCTGGTAAATACCAATCGAATCAAAATAGCCTGATAAAATCACATTTCGCACGGTGGTGCTGACGCGATAATCCAGATGCAGGCTGCTGCTCACATAACCGATATGTTTTTTGATATCCCAGATGGTTTCACCGCTGCCGCGACGCCGGCCAAACAAGGTCAAATCGTTGCTGTAACCCTGCGGATGATCGCCGGTCACTAAACTTAACAGCGTCGATTTTCCTGCGCCGTTAGGGCCACTGATCTGCCAGTGTTCTCCCGCCTTCACCGTCCAGTCGAGGTGCTGAATGATCGGTCGATCGTTGTAAGAGACGAGGCCATCTTTAAGAACAATCAGCGGCTCACCCTGGTGAAGCAACTCCCGGGCTGGCGGTGCATCAGGCTCCGGAAGACGCATACCCGACAGTTTTTCACTGTGCGCCAGTTGGGCGATCAGCGCCTGCTCCAGCAGGGCGGCCTTTTCCCCGGTCTCCGTCAGGGCGCAGTCGACCAGCACCCCTGCGTGCTGCACAAAACGCGGGATCTCATCGAAGCGGTTCAGCACCAGCACCAGGGTATAGCCGTCAGCATTTAACTCCGCGAGTAACTCAGCCAGCTGTTCGCGCGAGTGGACGTCCAGCCCGTCGAAGGGTTCATCAAGAATCAGCAGATCCGGTTGCGACATCAGGGCCTGGCAGAGCAGCGTCTTGCGGGTTTCGCCGGTCGAGAGATACTTGAACCGACGGGAGAGCAGGTGAGTTATCCCAAAACGCGCCGCCAGTTGCTGGCACCGATCGCTCTCTTTGACCTCGTCCTGAATAATGTCAGCGGTGGTGCGCCCGGTATCATCCTCACCGGGGCTTAGCAGGTCGGTGTTGTTGCGTTGCCACTCCTCGCTCACCAGTTGCTGTAGTTGCTCAAAGGAGAGACGCGTGACACGGCTAAATGTGCACTGACGGTCGCCTTTTAGCAGCGTAAGTTCACCAGCCAGGGCTCTGGCCAGCGCCGACTTGCCGCTGCCATTAGCGCCAACAAAGGCCCAGCTCTCACCAGCATGAAGCGTTAAATGGTCAATAGTAAGTGTACGGGTGTCGCTAAGACGAAACGTGCCTTGCGAAATTTGCAATGATGACATGATGTATCCCATTTTTTGCAGCGATAACCACAGGGATACGTCCTCATGCCACGCTTGTCAATCGACTCAGCACAACGTGGCGAGAATAACCTTATCGGCATTGAAATATGCGGTAACGTCGGCCCCTTCTGTGAAATCTTGCGTCTCTGCAACCGGCACCGTGGCGCAGAGTTGCTGCCCGTCGGGCAGGGTCATCAGCACCTCACACTGGGTTTCGCCGCGCTCAATATGGCTGATTCGTCCATGGAACTGGTTATCAGCTCTCTTTGCCAGCGTGTTATCCAGCGTGATGCCAACCCACGGCGCTTTAAGCAGCACCAGCACCTCTTTTCCTTGCTCCAGACTCAGGCGTTCGACGCTTTGACTGGTGATCGCCACCTTCACCGAGGTTTCCCCGTCCGCCAGCAGCACATCCACATGCTGTTGAACCTGCCGGTGGTCCAGCGCCGTAATGGTGCCAAACCACTGATTGCGGGCGCTGGTTTGCAAAGAAAAGCGGGAAATCGCGGCCAAAAGGCTGTTTAACGGCAGGGCATCGTCATCGCTCAATACATCAAATGCTTTTTGCTGGATTTGCCCCAGCAGATCGTAAAGCTCAATCAGACGGTGTCCGTAGCGGGTGACCACCGCACCGCCGCCCCCTTTGCCGCCGGTAGCGCGATCAACCAGCGTATGCTCACTTAGCTGATTCATTTCATTAATGGCATCCCAGGCGCTTTTATAACTAATGCCTGCGTTTTTTGCCCCCTGGCTAATTGAGCCAGTTTGTTCTATTTGTTTGAGCAGGGCGATGCGTCGTGGGTCGGCAAACAACCGTTGCTGGAGTTTGAGGGTAAGAAGAATTTCTGCCTGCATAAGGTAGCGTCCTGACCTAAAACCTCTATTTTTGGCGTAATTCCTTAGCAGCGCAATGACCGTCGCACAAAAGGAACATGATTTTCAACGTTATCAAGGTAGAATGGCCCGTTCACATTATCAGGAGTTGACCATGTTAGAGTTATTGAAGAGTCTGGTTTTCGCTGTCGTCATGGTTCCGGTGGTGATGGCCATCATCCTGGGGTTGATTTATGGCCTGGGTGAAGTTTTCAACCTGTTTTCCAATGTCGGACACCGGGATCGCCCCGCGCAACGCCGCTGATTTTCCATAAACGCCCGCTTCTGCGGGCGTTTTGCTATGAAGTTCCGCTCAAGCCTGCCGATATCTCATAAATTCCTGTAATGCTTCAGAGGTATGATCTCACCCCAAGGAATATCTGGTATTATCGTTATATTGCGATGTATATAACGACAATTACAGGAGTTAAAAATGGCAGGTACATGGTTACGCCTTTTTGCAGGGGCGACATTAACGCTTTCCGTAGCCGGACATGCGCTGGCTGAAGAAGGCAAGATCACCGTTTTTGCGGCAGCCTCGCTGACCAACGCGATGCAGGATATTGCAGCAGCCTATAAAAAAGAGAAAAACGTCGACGTGGTCTCCTCCTTTGCCTCTTCTTCTACTCTGGCACGGCAAATTGAAGCGGGGGCGCCGGCGGATCTCTTTATTTCTGCGGACCAGAAGTGGATGGATTATGCGGTAGAGAAGAAAAACGTCGACACCGCAACCCGTGAAACCCTGCTGGGCAACAGCCTGGTGGTGGTCGCACCGAAAGAGAGCGCCCAAAGCACTATCACCATTGACGCCAAAACCGACTGGAAAAACCTGCTCAAAGACGGTCGTCTGGCGGTGGGCGATCCGGAACATGTTCCGGCAGGGATTTATGCCAAAGAAGCCCTGCAAAAGCTGGGCGCGTGGGAGACCGTCTCTCCGAGCCTGGCACCCGCAGAAGATGTCCGTGGGGCGCTGGCACTGGTTGAGCGTAGCGAAGCCCCTCTGGGTATCGTTTACGGTTCTGATGCCGTAGCCAGCAAAGGGGTGAAAGTGGTCGGGACCTTCCCGGAAGACGCTCACCAGAAAGTGGAATATCCGATGGCTATCACCGAAGGTCACAAAAATGCGACAGTCAGCGCGTTTTATGATTACCTGAAAGGCCCGGAAGCTTCCGCCGTGTTTAAACGTTATGGATTTACGACGCACTAATGATGTTAACGGATCCCGAATGGCAGGCGGTATTGCTGAGCCTGAAAGTCTCATCCCTTGCGGTGCTTTTTAGTTTGCCCTTTGGGATCTTTTTTGCCTGGCTGCTGGTGCGTTGCACCTTCCCGGGCAAAGCACTCCTCGACAGTTTCCTGCATCTTCCCCTGGTCCTCCCCCCGGTTGTGGTGGGGTATCTGCTGCTGATTGCCATGGGAAGACGGGGTTTTATCGGTGAAAAACTGTTTGACTGGTTTGGCATCACGCTGGCCTTCAGCTGGCGCGGCGCCGTTCTGGCGGCGGCGGTGATGTCATTCCCGCTGATGGTGCGTGCCATCCGCCTGGCCCTTGAAGGGGTGGACACAAAACTGGAGCAAGCGGCCCGAACCTTAGGTGCTGGTCGCTGGCGCGTCTTTATGACCATCACGCTGCCATTAACCCTGCCCGGCATCATTGTCGGGACCGTGCTGGCCTTTGCCCGTTCGTTAGGGGAATTTGGCGCAACCATCACCTTCGTCTCCAATATTCCCGGTGAGACGCGTACCATCCCGTCGGCGATGTACACCCTAATTCAGACGCCTGGCGGTGAGGGGGCCGCGGCCCGACTGTGTATGATTTCCATTGTGCTAGCCCTGGTCTCGCTGCTGATTTCAGAGTGGCTGGCGCGCCTGAGCCGCGAACGGATTGGGAGATAACAAGGATGCTGGAACTCAATATTACCCAAACGCTGGGAACGCATACACTGCGGCTGAATGAATCCCTGCCAGCCGATGGGATTACGGCAATTTTTGGCGTATCGGGCGCGGGCAAAACCTCACTCATTAATGCCATCAGTGGGCTTACGCGCCCGCAAGAGGGGCAGATCATGCTTAATCAGCGTGTGCTTTTTGATGCGCAGAAGAAGATCTGTTTGCCGCCGGAGAAGCGTCGCGTCGGTTATGTCTTCCAGGATGCGCGTCTGTTCCCGCATTACAAAGTACAGGGTAACTTACGCTATGGCATGGCGAAATCCATGGCCGGGCAGTTTGATAAGCTGGTTGCGTTGCTGGGCATTGAACACTTGCTGGATCGCTTACCCGGTGGGCTTTCCGGCGGGGAGAAACAGCGTGTCGCCATTGGTCGGGCGCTGTTAACCGCCCCCGAACTGCTGCTGCTGGACGAGCCGCTCGCTTCACTGGATATCCCGCGTAAACGTGAACTGCTTCCCTACCTACAGCGGCTGGCAAAAGAGATCAATATTCCCATGCTCTATGTCAGCCACTCGCTGGATGAAATACTGCATCTGGCTGATAAAGTCATGGTGCTTGAGGCGGGGGAGGTGAAAGCGTTTGGCAACCTGGAAGATGTCTGGGGAAGTCGGGTAATGAACCCCTGGCTGCCTCAGGACCAACAGAGCAGCGTGCTGAAAGCGAGCGTTCTTGAACACCATCCGCATTACGCCATGACCGCGCTGGCGCTGGGCGATCAGCATGTGTGGGTCAATAAACTCGATCGCCCCTTACAGGCCGCGGTGCGAATTCGGATTCAGGCAACGGATGTATCGCTGGTGCTCCAGCCCCCCGTCAATACCAGCATTCGTAATATCTTGCGCGCGAAAGTGGTCGCGATCTTTGACGTTGACGGGCAGGTCGAAGTGCAACTGGATGTCGCAGGCCGTACCCTGTGGGTGCGGATCAGCCCCTGGGCCAGGGATGAACTTGCCATCAAACCCGGCCAGTGGCTTTACGCACAAATCAAAAGCGTCTCGATCACCGCCTGATTCACAGCAGCCGGCTGTAGATAAAGCTGGCGATGCTGTCCGTGGTGTTATCGCCAATCACGATGTTGGCGCGGGCTTTCACCGCGTCATCGGCATTACCCATCGCGACCCCTACACCTGCCGCTTCCAGCATGCTGATGT
>Ga0105244_10001922_pt1 | contig 16144 bp, 17 predicted proteins | sample KBSM44metaG_FD_80423 | JGI IMG/M metagenome (GOLD analysis project Ga0105244, IMG submission 80423) | Miscanthus rhizosphere microbial communities from Kellogg Biological Station, Michigan, USA - KBS M4-4 metaG | ecosystem: Host-associated > Plants > Roots > Rhizosphere > Soil | place... | reverse complement strand
GTCGCCGAGACCTCGATCCGCGAAATCGTCGGCAAGAACAAGATGGACTTCGTGCTGTACGAAGGCCGCGACAAGGTCGCCTTCGAAACCCAGCAGCTGATGCAGCAGATCCTGGACCGCTACGCCTCGGGCGTATTGATTTCCAGCGTCACCCTGCAAGCCGTGCAGCCGCCGGAGCAGGTGCAGATCGCTTTCGACGACGCGGTGAAAGCAGGGCAGGACCGCGAGCGCCAGAAGAACGAAGGTCAGGCCTACGCCAATGACGTGATTCCAAAAGCACGCGGTACCGCATCGCGCCTGCTGCAGGAAGCCGAGGGCTATCGCTCGATGGTGGTGGAGAACGCCACCGGTAACGCATCGCGCTTCAAGCAAGTGCTGGTCGAGTACCAGAAGGCGCCGGGCGTGACCCGCGACCGCCTGTACCTCGAAACCATGCAGCAGATCTTCTCCAGCGCTTCCAAAGTGATGGTGGACGCCAAGACCGGCAGCAATCTGCTATACCTGCCGCTCGATAAGCTGATCGCCCAGGCGGCAGCCACCGATGCGCAAGCCGCCGCCGCGCGCGCCGCGCAAGCTGCGGGCAGCGCACCGGCAGCCAGCACCACGCTGCCGTCGGAGCTGATGCCGTCGGTGGAAGTGAACCGCACGCGCGATCCGCGCTCGCGCGAATCCTTACGTGACCGGGAGAGCCGTTAATGAATCGCATAGCTAGTACCGTCGTCCTGGCGTTTATCGCGCTGATGCTGCTGTCGTCGACCGTGTTCGTGGTCGACCAGCGCAAGTACGCCATCGTGTTCGCGCTGGGCCAGATCAAGGAAGTGATCCGCGAGCCGGGCCTGCACTTCAAGTTGCCGCCGCCGTTCCAGAACGTGCTTCTGCTCGATAACCGCATCATGACGATCGAATCGCCGGACGCCGAGCGCTTCATCACTGCCGAGAAGATGAACATTCTGGTGGACAGTTTCGTGAAGTGGCGCATCGGCCGCGGCGAGAACCAGCCGAAGCTCTACTACGTCACCTTTGGCGGCGATGAGGGCCGCGCGCGCGACCGCATGTCGCAGATCATCAAGGCGGCGCTGAACGAGGAAATCACCAAGCGCACCGTGGCTGAAGTGATCTCCGGCCAGCGCGGCAAGGTGATGGAAGGCATTCGCGCCAAGGTGGTGCAGGAAGCCGCGCAGATCGGTGTCGAGATCATCGACGTGCGCCTCAAGCGCGTCGAGTATGTTGAGCAGATCAACAACTCGGTGTACGAGCGCATGAAGGCCGAGCGTACCCGCGTGGCCAATGAATTGCGTTCGACCGGTTCGGCGGAGTCGGAGAAAATCCGCGCCGATGCCGATCGCCAGCGTGCCGTGATCCTGGCCGAAGCCTATCGCGATGCCGAACAAATCCGCGGCGAGGGCGATGCGAAAGCGTCGGCCATCTACGCTGAGGCCTTTGGCAGGAATCCGGAGTTCTACAAGTTTTACCGCAGCCTGGAAGCCTATCGCGCCACCTTCAAGAATCACGGCGACGTGATGGTGATGGATTCCAGCTCGGACTTCTTCAAATACTTCAAAGGCTCGGGCGCCGCCGGCGCCGCACCAGCTGCAGCCAAGAAGTAAAGCAGGGACCCCGCATCGGGCCACCCACAAGGTGGCCCGATCGCATCTTTTTCCCCTCCAAAGACGCGTTTTCGCGTAAAATATCAGGTTCGGCCTTCCAGTCAGGTGGCCGCGGCGTGCGCGCCGCATTGTTCATTTCTTAATTAATAGTCCCATGCCGAATTGGCTGCTGCCCGAGAATATCGCCGACGTATTGCCGTCGGAAGCACGCAAGATTGAAGAGTTGCGTCGTCTGATGCTGGATAATTTCCGCCTGTACGGCTACGAGCTGGTGATGCCGCCGTTGCTGGAGTACCTGGAGTCGCTGCTGACCGGCGCCGGTGAAGACACCGACCTGCGCACCTTCAAGCTGGTGGACCAGCTGTCGGGCCGCATGCTGGGCCTGCGTCCGGACATGACCACGCAAGTGGCGCGCATCGACGCCCACCTGCTGAACCGCGCCTCGGTCACGCGCCTGTGCTACGCCGGCAGCGTGCTGCATACCCGTCCATCGGGCCTGCACGCCACCCGCGAGCCGCTGCAGATCGGCTGCGAGATGTACGGCCACGCCGGCCTCGAAGCCGACGCGGAAATCCAGGAACTGGCGCTGGCCTCGCTGGAGCTGGCCGGTTTCACTGAAGTGCGGCTGGACCTGACCCATGTCGGCGTGCTGCGCGCGCTGCTGGAGCAATGCCCGGCCGCTCTGCGCGATCAGGCGAAAATCCACGCTGCGCTGCGCGCCAAGGATGTGCCGGATTTGCAAGCGCTGACCAGGGATTACGCGCCGCTGGTGCGCGATGCGCTGCTGGCGCTGCCGTCGCTGTACGGCGATATCGACGTGCTGGCAAAAGCGCGCGACGTGCTGCCCGAGCTGCCAGGCATCGCCAAGGCGCTGGCCGAACTGGCCGCGCTGGCGGCATCGGCCATCGGCCGCGCGCAAGTGGCGATCGACCTGGCCGACCTGCGCGGTTATCAATATGAAAGCGGCGCGATGTTCGCGCTGTATGTACCCGGCTTGCCGAACGCAGTGGCGCGCGGCGGCCGTTACGATCACGTCGGCGAGGCTTTTGGCCGGGCACGTCCCGCCACCGGCTTCTCGCTCGATTTGCGCGAACTGGCGCGTTTGCTGCCGACCGCGGAACGCAAGCATTCGATCCGCGCGCCGTGGGGCAATGCGCCAGAGTTGAAGGAAAAAATCGCCGAACTGCGCAAGTCCGGCGAAGTGGTGATCCAGAGTATGCCGGGTCATAGCCACGAACTGGACGAGTTCGAGTGCGACCGCGCGCTGGTCCTCGACGAGAATGGTAGTAACTGGATTCTTAAAAACTTAGGTTAATGTGATGTCAAACAAAAACGCAAAAAACGTCGTCGTCATCGGTACCCAGTGGGGCGATGAAGGTAAAGGCAAAATCGTCGACTGGCTGACCGACCACGCCCAGGGTGTGGTGCGCTTCCAGGGCGGCCACAACGCCGGCCACACGCTGGTCATCGGCGGCGTGAAAACTGCGCTGCAGCTGATCCCGTCGGGCATCATGCGTCCAGGCGTGGCCTGCTACATCGGTAACGGTGTGGTGGTGTCGGTGCCGGACGTGCTGCGCGAAATCGACAAGCTGGAAGCGGTGGGCGTGGAAGTCGCCTCGCGCCTGAAAGTGTCGGACGCAGCCCCGGTGATCCTGCCATACCACTCGGCACTGGACCACGCCCGCGAAGCGGCGCGCGGCGATGCCAAGATCGGCACCACCGGCAAGGGCATCGGCCCTGCCTACGAAGACAAGGTCGCCCGTCGCGCCATCCGCATCGCCGACCTGCTGAACGAAAAGCGCCTGGCTGAAAAGCTCAAGGAAAACCTGGACTACCATAACTTCGTGCTGGAGAACTACCTGAAGGCACCGAAGGTCGACTACCAGAAAACCCTGGACGACGCGCTGGCCTACGTGCCGCGCCTGCGCCCGATGGTGACTGACGTGTCGAGCGCCCTGTACAAAGCCCACAAGGCCGGCGCCAACCTGCTGTTCGAAGGCGCGCAAGGCTCGCTGCTGGACGTCGACCACGGCACCTATCCGTTCGTCACCTCGTCGAACTGCGTGGCAGGCAATGCTGCCGCCGGCGCCGGCGTTGGCCCGAACATGCTGCACTACATCATGGGCATCACCAAGGCCTACACCACCCGCGTCGGTTCCGGTCCGTTCCCTTCGGAACTGCCAACCGATGCCGGCGTGGGCCACCACCTGGCGCAAGTGGGCCACGAGTTCGGCACCGTGACGGGCCGCGCCCGCCGCTGCGGCTGGTTCGACGCCGCGCTGCTGCGCCGCTCGGTCCAGATCAACGGCGTGACCGGCATGTGCCTGACCAAGCTGGACGTGCTGGACGGCCTGGAATCGCTGAAGCTGTGCACCGGCTACACCATCGACGGCGAAGCAGTCGACATCTTCCCATCGGGCGCTGAAGAAGCCGCCCGCTGCGTGCCGGTGTACGAAGAAATGCCGGGCTGGAAAGAAAGCACCGTCGGCGCCAAGACCATGGAAGCCCTGCCGGTTGCCGCCCGCAACTACATCAAGCGTATTGAAGAACTGGTCGGCGTGCCGATCGACATGGTATCGACCGGCCCGGATCGCGAAGAAACGATCGTGCTGCGTCATCCATTTGCCTAAGTAAGGAAAGTTATGACGACCCCACAAACCAACGAAAAACACCTCTGGGTCTCCTGGGACGAGTATCACCGCCTGATCGAGCGCCTGGCGCTCAAGGTGCATGAGTCGGGCTGGAAGTTCGACATGGTGCTGTGCCTGGCGCGCGGCGGCGTGCGTCCGGGCGACGTGTTCTCGCGCATCTTCGACGTGCCGCTGGCGATCCTGTCGACCAGCTCGTACCGCGAAGACAAGGGCACCGTGCAGGGCGACCTCGACATCGCCAAGTACATGACCATGACCAAGGGCCCGCTGAGCGGCAAGATCCTGCTGGTAGACGACCTGGCCGATTCGGGCGTGACCCTGATCAAGGTCATGCAGCACTTGAAGGACAATTTCGAAGGTGTCACCGAGGTGAAATCGGCCGTGATCTGGACCAAGGGCAGCTCGGCTTTCCGTCCGGACTACCAGATGGAAGAACTGCCGCACAACCCGTGGATCCATCAGCCGTTCGAAGATTACGACGGCCTGCGCCCGCACCAACTCGCCGCCTGGATCAAGAAAGGTGAGGCGAACGCGTAAGTGTTTCTTAGCGTTTCCTCCCATGAAAAGCGGCCTGCGGGCCGCTTTTTTTATGCCTGTTTGTCTTGTACAACAATAAATTTTTTTTAAGCAACTTTCATTGCAATTTTTCTCTTTAAAATGCAAAAAAGAAAATTCCATTTCGATATTTCATGTTAAGATTCGTTCATGTCATCGAGATAAGACGTTGTAGCTCAAAAAACTGCTGGCGTTGTCATTCGATTCCTCCGCATTACCTTATAACCAATGGGAGTTCCCATGAAATTACGCAAGTTTTCTCAAGTGCTGCTGGCCGCAGCGGCCTTTGCCTCCGCTTCAGCGATGGCGGACCAGATCAGCTACACCAGCACTCTGGCTAGTGATCTGACCGACCAGGATCAGGCGCTGAGCTTTAAGCAGTTCAACAGCTCGCTGGGCACGCTGAATTCGGTCACCTTGAGCTTTGACACCACGATCTCGACCACGGTAGACGCCATCGCCCCAGCCGGCAGCACGGTCTACGTCAGCCTGATGGCTGAGCTGTTCCTGACCCACCCGGATACGGTCACGCCGCTGTACTACGACAGCGTCACGCTGTTCAATAACCATTCGCTGACCGCTGGTGCGGGCGGCACGGCATCGACCAGCGCGTTTGCCACCATCAGCGGCAGCGGCCTGACCATGTCGGCTTCCGACTTCGCGTTGTTCACGCATGTCGGCGCTGGCACCGGCTACGCCTATGCACCGCTGTATGTGATGAGCACCTCGTCGTGGGAAGGTGATGATGGCGAGGTGAAATTCACCACCTACGCCGCCGGCACCGCCAAAGTGACCTATGACTTTACCGCCGCGCCAGTGCCGGAACCGGAAACCTACGGCATGATGCTGCTGGGCCTGGGTCTGGTTGGTCTGGTTGCCAAGCGCAAAGCGCGCTCGGCGCAGGTTTGATGACACAACGCTATCTGAATGGATAACAACATGAAAAAATTACTCTGCAAGCTGGCGGTTGGTGCCGCCCTCGGCTTCGTCGCGGTAGCGCAAGCTGCACCGATCACGTCGACCCAGACGGTAAGCAGCGGCGTCATTAGCAATATCAAGGGTACTTCCGGTGCGCTCGACTTTGCGCAGTTCAACCACTCCCTGGGCACGCTGCTGTCGGTGGAAGTGTTGCTGTACAGCGACCTGGATAGCTCTTTCGCTGTTGAAAACAAGGGCGGCCGCGCCACCACCTTCGTGCTGACCTCGAAGAGCAAAGTGTCGCTGGATGCCGGTGGCCTGTTCAGCATCGGTGCAGTGGAAAACAATTACAGCGGCTCGTTCGCGGCCCTTAAGTATGACAATCTGCTCGACCACGCCGGCACTTCCGGCGCCACCGTCACCGTTAGCAATCAGCATGGCGCGCCAACCAGCGTCGTGCTGACCGACGCTAGCTCCCTGAGCGCGTTCACCGGCAACGGCTTCGTGCACACCACCGCTAGCGGCGTGGGCACTACCAAGATCACGGCATCCGGCAATATCGATACGATTGCTTCCTCGTCGTACAGCGCCTACGGCAAGGTGATTTACACCTACGCCTTGCCAGTGCCGGAACCAGAAACCTACGCCATGCTGTTGGCTGGCCTGGGCCTGGTAGGCGCCATCGCTCGCCGCCGGAAGTCGGCATAAGCTGAATCTGGTGGTACACTTAAACGGGAGCTTCGGCTCCCGTTTTTCTTTTCCACTTAGGGATTCCATGACCCAGGATTTTTTCCAGACCTTCATCCTCCTGTTGCTGGTGACCGACCCGTTCGGCAACGTGCCGCTGTTTGCCAGCGTGCTCAATCCGGTGCCGCCGGCGCGCCGTCCGCGCATCGTGGTGCGCGAATGTGCGATCGCTTTCGTGCTGCTGTTGATCTTCATGTTCTTCGGCCGCCACTTCCTGACCGCGCTGCACCTGTCGGAAGTGTCGCTGCGCATTGGTGGCGCCGTGATCCTGCTGCTGATCTCGATCCGCATGATCTTCCCCCATCCTGACGGCGTGCTGGGCCGCACTGATGGTGGCGAGCCGTTCATCGTACCGCTGGCGATTCCGGCGCTGGCCGGGCCGTCGGCGCTGGCCACGGTGCTGCTGTTCTCGCGCGAGAGCACGGGCGAAGTGCTGGTGCATGTGGCGGCGCTGGCGGCGGTGGGCGTGGTGTGGCTGGCGGTGTTCCTCAGCGCCGAAAAGCTGCAGAAGGTTCTGGGCCCGCAAGTGATGACCGCCTTTGAGCGCCTGATGGGCCTGATCCTGACGGCCATGTCGGTCGAGATGCTGCTGGGCGGCATCCGCGAGTTCGTCCAAACTTTGTAACAGTAAAAGCGGGTGCTTGACGCCCGCTTTTTATCGTCTTATATTTAGATAAGTATCTAATTAGATAATTGCCTAATGACTGCTGCCAACAACGCCTTCAAAGCCATCGCCGATCCAGCGCGGCGCGAGATCCTGCGCCTGCTACGCGGCGGCGAGATGACGGCTGGCGAACTGGCCGACCACTTTGACATGAGCAAGCCCACCATGTCGCATCACTTCGCGGTGCTGGCCGAGGCCGACCTCATCACGCGTCGGCGCGAAGGACAAACCATCTGGTACGGCCTCAATACCACCGTACTGCAAGACGTGCTGGCATGGATGATGGATCTGGCCGGCGAGTCAACCCAAGGGAGAAAGAAATGAAGCCTCGTGCCTTGTTGCTGTGCATCCTGATGATCCTGGCCATGACGGCTGTCACCGCCTATTACTACCCGGCGCTACCGGAGATTATGCCGACGCATTGGAATTACGCCGGGCAGGTCGATGGCTACGGCGCGCGCTGGCAGCTGTGGCTGGTCGGGCCGGTGCTCATGAGCGGTTTCCTGCTGTTTGCTATTGCGCTACCGTGGCTGTCGCCCAAGCAGTTCGAGGTGCAGAATTCGGGCGCCACCTACAGCTACCTGATGGTCATTCCGGTGGCGTTATTTGCCGCGATTGAGTTATTCATGCTGGGCAGTGCGCTCGGCGTGAAGCTGGATGTGGCGCGTGTGCTTCCGGCGCTCGCATTTGTCGTGCTGATTTTGATGGGCAATCCGATGGGCAAGGTGCGGCGTAACTTCTTCATCGGCGTCCGCACGCCGTGGACGCTGGCCAGCGAGCAGGTATGGCATGCCACGCACCGCCTGGCGGGCAAGCTCATGGTAGGCAGCGGTGTGCTGGGTTTGCTGGCTTTATGGCTGGGTGCTCCGCACTGGCTGTTGCTGGTGTTGATGATGGCCTGGACGCCGGTGCCCATTGGCTACTCGCTGTTGCTGTACAAACGTCTTCCTCAATGAATGGAGAAAAGTATGAAGCTGTTGCTGTCCCTGATGATGCTGTCGTCGTCCGTGTTTGCCTCCTCGCGGCCGCTGTCGCTCGATGTTGGTGGCGGCACCGTGTACGGCACCGAGCTGACGCCCGATGGCGTGAGCGGCAAGGTGCCGGTGGTGCTGCTGCATGCCGGCTCCGGCCCGACTGACCGCGATGGCAACAGCAACATGCTGCCGGGGCCTAACGACTCGCTCAAGCTGCTGGCGGAAGGGCTGGCGCGGCAAGGGATTGCGTCGGTGCGCTATGACAAGCGCGGCATCGCGTCCAGCGCGCTGCCGGTGTGGAAGGAAGAGAATCTGCGGCTCGATGATTACGTTGGCGACGCTGCCGCCTGGCTGCGCAAGCTGCGCGCCGATGGCCGCTTCTCGCGCGTGGTGATGGCAGGGCATAGCGAAGGCGCGCAGATCGCCGCTGAAGCGTGCGCGCAGGGCGGGGCGGATGCCTGCGTGCTGATCGCCGGCGCCGGCCATCCGCTGGACGAGATCTTGCGCGATCAGCTGAAGGACAAGCTGCCGCCTGCGTTGATGAGCGAGAGCGACAGCATCCTTGACTCGCTTAAGGAAGGCAAGACCGTGGACAAGGTCTCGCCATCGCTGCTGTCGCTGTATCGCCCCGACGTGCAGCCCTACCTGATCTCGACCTTCCAGCACGACCCGCGCAAGGCGATTGCTGCGCTGAAGATGCCGGTGCTGATCCTGCAAGGCACGTCGGACGTGCAGGTGCCGGAAGACGAAGCGAAAGCACTCGCCGCTGCCGCACCGAAAGCCAGGCTGGTGATCGTGCCGGGCATGAACCACCTGCTGAAAATCGTAGGCGACGACAAGGCCCTGCAACAAAAATCCTACGCCAGCCCGGACCTGCCGGTCGCCCCGCAACTGATCGACGCGGTGAGCGCCTTCATCAACACTCGTTGACTGTGCCCGTCGGTCAGGCCGGAATCGGGTTGGCGATCATCTCGGTGTTAAAGCCGTTGAACAAGCCGTATTCGCCAGGGCCAGGATTGGCGCGGAAGCCGCTGATGGCGGCAACCACCACTTCCTCGCTGTCCCTGGCCAGGCCTTCCATGGTCTCGGCGATGAAGGCGGCGAGCGGCATGGCGCGCGGGTCGCCGCTCTTCTTGATCAAGTCGGTATCAACCCACGGCGGTGCGATTTCCTGCACCTTGACGTTGGTCTCGCGCAGCATGAAGCGTTGCGACATGGCGTAGGAGTGCAGCGCCGCCTTGGTGGCGCAATACACGGCCGTCACCGCCAGCGGCACAAAGGCCAGCACCGAGGTGTTGTGGATGATGGTCGCTTCCGGCTGGCGTTTCAGGTGCTCGACCAGGGCCGAGGTCAGACGAATAGGCCCCAGCAGGTTGGTATCGATTAGCTTGCGCGTGACCTGGTCATCCAGTTCCTTGCTGGCGTCGTCAAACGGCATGATGCCGGCGTTGTTGATCAGCACATTGAGCGTCGGATAACGCGCGATCAGCGTTTGCGCCGCAGCGTCGATGCTGGCTGCATCTGCCACGTCCAGCTCGATAGATTCCATGCCGGGATTGGCCGCCACCACTTCGTCCAGCAGGGCTTTGCGACGGCCACCGATGATGACTTTGTTGCCGCGTTGGTGGAACGCTTCCGCCAGGCCGCGGCCTATGCCAGACGCGCCGCCGGTGATGAAGATGGTGTTGTGGGTCAGTTTCATGGACTTCCTTGGTAAATGATTGCGCTACGGTGTACGGGCTGAGATGGCTATTCAGGACATGGCATGCCGGCGTCAGCCCAGGTTTCCAGGACTTTCAGGAATTCTTCGTGACTCATTTGCGGCTTGGTGCGCTGGGCGCCCGGATTCCAGGCCCACAGCACCAGCGGATCGGTTTTCATGTGCTCGATCACCTGCTCGCCGGTTTTGCGATTGCCATTGCGCGCAGGATCGCGCATCTGCTGGCAGATGGCCTTCTTGTCCAGCCCCTGCCAGCGCATGCTGAGTGGCGCCAGGTGCCAGTTCGGCGCGCCGGGCACCTTGCCTTGCGCGCTGTTGCTGGCCTGGTGGCAGGCCGCGCAGTGCAGCACCGCCGAACCATGGCCGTCCTTGCCGCGCACCACTTGCTGCGCATGGATCACGCCCAGGTCCTTCTGGCGCGGCGCCTCGGCCTGGTGGCAGTTGACGCAGCGCGGCGACATCACCACGCTGGCCACGGGATCGAACAGCGCAGCGGCGGCCTTGTCGGGCGCGGCGTGGCCCGGTCCGGCCAGGCCCATGCACAAAAGCAGGCACAGGCGGCGCATCATGCTTGCCCCGCCGCCTTGTGGATCGCCGCGCGGATGCGCGGATAGGTGCCGCAGCGGCAGATATTGCCGGACATGGCCTGGTCGATATCCTTGTCGCTCGGCTTCGGAATCGCCTTTAGCAGCGCGGTGGCGGCCATGATCTGCCCGGACTGGCAGTAGCCGCACTGCGGCACGTCGATCTCGGCCCAGGCCTGCTGCACGCGCTTGCCGACCGCGCTGTCGCCGATCGCCTCGATGGTGGTGATTTTCTTGCCGACCGCTGCCGAAGCCGGCAGCACGCAGGCGCGCGTCGGCTGGCCGTCGATATGCACGGTGCAGGCGCCGCACAGCGCCATGCCGCAGCCGAACTTGGTGCCGGACATATGCAGCTCATCGCGCAGCACCCACAGCAAGGGGGTATCGGCTTCCGCTTCAACCCGCAGGTTTTTGCCATTGATATTGAGTGACATCATGCTTGTTTCTCCTGTAAGGCGGTGGCGATCGGCAGCTTGCGGATGCGCTGGCCGCTGAAAGCGTGGATGGCGTTGGCCAGGGCTGGCATCAGCGCCGCAGTACCCGGTTCGCCGATGCCGCCCGGCGCTTCATTGCTGGCGACGATGTGGGTTTCGATGACCGGCGTTTCGTGCATGCGCAAGACGCGGTAATCGTGGAAGTTGCTTTGCTCGACGCGGCCGTTTTTGATCGTGATGTCGCCATACAGCGCGCCCGAGATGCCGAAGATAACGCCGCCCTCGATCTGCGCCCGCACCGTGTCCGGGTTGACCACCACGCCGCAATCGACCGCGCACACCACGCGCGTCACCCGCACTTCTCCGTCCGCGATGTGGGCATCCACCACCATGCCGACATAGGTGCCGAAGGCGAACTGCACCGACAGGCCACGGCCGCTGCCGCTGCTGGCGCTCTTCGGCCCTTGCCAGCCGGCCTTTTCCGCCGCCAGCTTGAGCACGTGTTCTGCACGTGGATTCTGCTTCAGCAGCGCCAGCCGGTATTGCAGCGGGTCGGCCTTGGCCGCAGAGGCCAGTTCATCGATAAAGCTCTCCACCACGAACACGTTGTGGCTGGGGCCGACGCCGCGCCAGAAAGCGGTGGGGATGTCGCCTGGCTCGTGGCGGGTGTAGTCGATCTTGATGGCTGGCAGCGCATACGGTGGCGCCTCGGCGCCATCCACCGTTTCGGAGTCAAAGCCGTTGTTGAAGGCGGGCGGCAGGAAACGGCCCAGCACCGACGAACCGGTCAGGTGATGCGACCACGCTACCGGTGCGCCTTGCGCGTCCAGTCCGGCGCGGACGCGGTCGTAAAAATACGGCCGGTACATATCGTGCTGGATATCTTCCTCGCGGCTCCAGATCACCTTGAGCGGGTAGCCGACTTCGCGCGCGATGCGCACCGCGCGCTCGACGCCGTCAATCTCCAGGCGGCGGCCAAATCCGCCGCCAAGCAGGTGGTTATGGACCTGCACCTTCTCTTCCGGCAGGCAGGTCACCCTGGCCGCCGCGGCACGCGCGCGCGTTACCACCTGGGTGCCGGTCCAGACGTCGCAACGGTCGGCTTGCACGTGCACAGTGCAGTTCATCGGCTCCATTGGCGCGTGGGCCAGGAACGGCAATTCATAAGTAGCCTCGATCACGCGGCTGGCGGTGCTGAAGGCCTGCTCCGGATTGCCATCACTGCGTACCTTGGCGCTGGCTGCCTGCGCGGCGCGCGCCATGTCGGCCACGATATCGGCCGTGCTCAGCTTGGCATTCGGGCCGTCGTCCCAGCGCGGCGCCAGCAGCGACAAGGCCTTGTGCGCGGCGCCATAGTTGTCAGCCACGACCGCGACGCAGTCGTCCAGGCGCACCACCTTGCGCACGCCGCGCACCTTGAGGGCGGCCGCTTCATCCACGCCGGCGAGGCGACCGCCAAACACCGGGCTGATCGCCAGTGCCGCCACCTTCATGCCGGGCAATTGCACGTCGATGCCAAACACCGCCGTGCCGTTCAGCTTGCCCGGCGTATCGAGGCGGCGGGCGGTCTTGCCGATCAGGCGGAAATCCCTGGGCTGCTTGAGCACGATGGACTCGGCGGGCGGCAAAGGCAGTTTCGCGGCGCCGGCGGCGAGCTTGCCGTAAGCGAGCTGGCGATTGCTCGCCGCGTGAATCACCATGCCGTGCTCGGCGCGGCAGGTCGATGGGTCGACTTGCCATTGCTGGGCGGCGGCCTGTATCAACAGCATGCGGGCGGCAGCGCCGGCCTGGCGCATCGGCATCCAGGCCGCGCGGATGGTGGTGGAGCCGCCGGTCACCTGGAAGCCCAGCGCCGGGTTCATGTAGCGCTTGTCGTCGGCGCCGGCGTGTTCCAGCACCACGTCTTTGAGGTCGACTTCCAGCTCCTCGGCAATCAGCATGGGAATCGAGGTGTAGGTGCCCTGGCCCATTTCGACGTAAGGCATGGTCATGTGCACCTTGCCGTCGTTGCCGATGCGCACCACGGCATTCGGCTCCCACGCGGTGGCCGGCGCGGCGTCGCGGGCGCGGGCGGTCGGGATGGCCACGTGCAGCAGCAAACCGCCGCCGGCGGCGCCCATGGTTTTAAGGAAAAGTCGGCGATTGGTCATGCAAGGCTCCTGGCACAATGTGAAATTGATTATAGGAACAGCTTGCAACACCAAGCGGACTAAAAAGCCGCAAATCAGGCCACCGGGGCCCTCCCATCGGAGGGGTCAGCGCACCACGGACACCTTGTCTGCCTGCGCGCTGCGCACCAGTGTTTGCGGCGATTCGCCGAGTACGCGCTGGAAGGCGCGCCGCATGCGCTCGTCGTCGCCAAAGCCGGTCATGGCGGCGATGCGCGAGGCCGAGGCATGGCCGCTGTCGATCAGCGCCTTGGCCGCTTCCACCCGCAGCTTTTCAATCGCCTTGGCCGGTGTCATGCCGGTTTCGGCCTGGAAGGCGCGGCTGAAATGGCGCGGGCTCCAGCTGACGTGGTCAGCCAGCTGCTGCACGCTGAGCGGTTCGCGCAGATTGTCCTTGATGAAGGTCAGCACGCGGCGGATGCGCTCCTGCTTGGGATCGATTTCGGCCAGCAGGGAGAACTGGCTCTGGCCGCCGGAGCGGCGATGGTAGAGCACCATCATCTTGCAGATTTGCCGGGTGACGTCGTGGCCAAGGTCGGCTTCCACCAGACCGAGCACCAGGTCGAGGCCGGCCGTCATGCCGGCCGAGCTCCAGATCGTGCCGTCGCGAATGAAAATCTTGTCGGGCACGACCTGCACCTTGGGGAAGCGTTGCGCCAGCGTCTCGGCAAAGCCCCAGTGCGTGGTTGCCGAGCGGCCGTCCAGCAAGCCGGCTTCGGCCAGGATGAAGGCGGCGGTGCAGATGCCGGCCACCCGGCGTGCATCGCGGGCAGCGGCTTGCAGCCGTTCCAGCATGCCCGGGCACGCGCTCGGTACGCCGGGCATGCTGGCGACGATGACGGTGTCATAGTGCTGCTCAGCGAAGGGCTTGGTATCGATGCCGACGCCGCTCATGCTGTGCACCAGTCCGCCCTGCATCGAGACGATGTCGACCTCGTAAGCACCCGGCGCGTAGTGGTTGGCCAGGCCAAGCACCGAGAGGATCGACAAGTCGAGAATGTGAAACTTGGGATATAAAACCAATGCTACCTTGGCTGTCACTGATACCTCGCCTATAAAAATATTTCGGGCTGAGGCTCAGGATACCATGCCGCGCTGGGTGGCCAGCACGACCGCGTGCGTCCTTGCCGTCGCGCCGAGTTTGTTAAACAACGATTTGATGTGGCTTTTCACGGTGCCGACGCCAATGTCGAGCTGGATGGCGATGCGCTTGTTGCAGCAACCCAGCGCCAGCAATTCCAGTACCTGGTTTTCGCGCAGCGTCAGCCCGCCGCCGGGCAGGTTTTGCGTCGCCAGCGCCAGCAGCTCCTGGTTGAAATAGCGCTTGCCCTGGCTCAGCGCTTCGAGCGCGGTTTGCAGTTCCGCCGCTTCGCAACGTTGCGGCAGGTAGCCGTGGACACCGGCCGCCATGGCATTGCGCACGTCCCACTCGCGCTCGCGCTGGCTGATGATCATCACCCGCTCGCCGGTGACTGGCACCAGCGGCAAGCGCGCCATGGCGTCGGCGTAGTCGGTAATCACTACCCGGATCGGCGCCTCGCCATCTTCCGGCGCGTGAGCTGCCTGCACGTGCGCACTGCTGGCCAGCAGCGCGACCAGCCCGGCGTTGACGATGGCCTCGGCATGCAGCACCTGTACCGAGACGTGCAGCGCCGTTGCGGGCGGCATCGCCTGCCACTTAAGCGAACTGTAGGGCGCTGGCATGGATCGACACCACGAGAGGTTCAGCTTGATGGCCACCATCGGCATCGCGCACGTAAATCATGTGCCGGGTTGGCACGGTGATGCCTTGCACCGAGACATGCTCCGACAGGTAATGTACAGCGGGCGCACCACCGCTGATGTCCACCTCGTAATCGTGGCGGCGCAGCAGGCCGTCGTGCGAGAAATAAAAGGTCTGCACCGGGCTGTGGGTGGCCAGTTCCGGCGGGAAGGTCACCTGCAGGCGGTGCCATGACTGCCCATTTTCTTCCCACGGCGCCAGTTCGGTGACGGCAAAGCCGGGACCGGACAGCAGGAACGGCATGGTGAAATAATTCCAGATCGCGTAGCCGACAAAGTAGGCCAGCTGCGCGTCGCTCCACGGCGTATCCAGCTGGTGGCCGGCAAATGAAGCGCGCGGTTGCAACTCTTCGACGAGGACGGCACCGTCTGCGCCTTCGATTGCCACGCGGTGCGGCGTGACCGAAGTACGCCGGCCCGGCGCACCGAACGGGCTGTGCGAGGTCCACGGATGGTGCAGCTTGATCTGGACATCCACTTCGTCCAGCATGCCGGCCTTGCCTTTCAGCGGCCAGATCACGCCGCCTTGCGACAGGTGAGCGGAGAGGGTGGTGAAGCTGCTCCAGCGGTCGAGGCCGCCGTGTGCTTCGATGACATTGCTTAGTAGCTGGTGCATGTTTTTCTCGTTCAGGTGGGAGGGGAACGAGCTGACAGCGCCGCGTCCGCGCTATCGACAGGCGCAAACAATTATAGGGTCACCTTTAATGTTAAAAAGGACAAGAAACCCTCTGTTTGCGCCATGTTGCGGACTGCCTGGTCAGGCGATGTTGTCTGTGCCCGGCGCACCGAACAGCTGCTGCTTGAGATGGTGCAGCTGGTCGCGCACTTGCGCGGCCTTTTCGAACTCCAGGTTCCTGGCGTGATCGAGCATGGCTTTTTCGAGGCGCTTGATCTCCTTGCTGATCTGCTTCTCGCTCATGGATTCGTACTTGGCCGTCTCCTGCGCCACTTCGAGGTCTTCCTTCGCCGTCTTCTCGCTGTAGACGCCGTCGATCATGTCCTTGATGATCTTCTTCACGCCGCGCGGCACGATGCCGTTGGCTTCATTGAAGGCGATCTGCTTGGCGCGCCGGCGTTCGGTCTCGCCGATCGCGCGTTCCATCGAATCGGTCATGCGGTCGGCGTACAGAATGGCGACGCCGTTCAGGTTACGCGCGGCGCGGCCGATGGTCTGAATCAGTGAACGGTCGGAACGCAGGAAGCCTTCCTTGTCCGCGTCCAGAATCGCCACCAGTGACACTTCCGGCAAGTCCAGCCCCTCGCGCAGCAAGTTAATCCCGACCAGTACATCAAACGTGCCGATACGCAGGTCGCGCAGCAGTTCCACGCGCTCCACGGTT
>Ga0105244_10001920_pt1 | contig 16149 bp, 13 predicted proteins | sample KBSM44metaG_FD_80423 | JGI IMG/M metagenome (GOLD analysis project Ga0105244, IMG submission 80423) | Miscanthus rhizosphere microbial communities from Kellogg Biological Station, Michigan, USA - KBS M4-4 metaG | ecosystem: Host-associated > Plants > Roots > Rhizosphere > Soil | place... | reverse complement strand
GGTGAGCAGATCGTGGGATTGGATGAGGAGCTGGAAGGTTGTTCAGCCGAGCTAGTTTACGACCTGCAGGGCGCGCCGGTCCTGCCCGGCTTCCACGACGCGCACTACCATCTGTCCATAGGAGGACGGGAACTGGACCAGTTGGACGTCTCGACAAAGGCAGCCGACAACCTTGTCAAGCTTTACGAGCTGGTGGCAGAGCGATCGGTGAAACTCGCTGCTGATGCATGGGTAGTTGGAACCGGTTACGACGCACTGAAACTGGGTGGCAACCCCGACCCGGATGCTCTTGACCGCGCAGCTGCCGGCCGTCCGGTGTGGCTTGCCCAGAAGTCGGGACATGGTGGGATAGCCAGCCGGGGTGCCCTCCGGAGAATGGGAATCAACGAAGTCACCGACGTCCCGTTCACAGATGGGGGTCATTTTGGGGTGGGGCCAGATGGTCGACTAAACGGGGTTGTGGCTGAAAACGCAATGGAGCTTGTTTTCGCCCAGATTGGTCCGATGCCTTTCGAGGACTTTGTAAAGGCCATCGGACGTGCGTCTCGAAAGGCTGTCTCCATGGGCCTGACCAGCATTACCGAACCGGGAATCGGCGGGTTCTACGGCAATGCCGCGGATGACTTTGCAGCGTTCCAGGCAGCGCGGGACCAAGATCTGCTCGACCTGCGTGCGACTGTCATGCCTGAATTCACTGAACTGCACGAGCCAGGGGATGCCCCGGAATACGGGCTTGACCTTGGGGTGCGCACAGGCCTTGGCGATGACTGGCTACGTATCGGCGGGGTCAAGGTCTACAGTGATGGTGCTATCTCGATGCGGACGGCCGCTATGTGCTGTGATTATGCAGATGTAGCAGGAGAACGCGGCTACCTCTTGGAAGACCCTCGGGACCTGCACCGGAAAATTCTCGGCTTCGCTGCCGCAGGCTGGCAGGTGGCCACGCACGCCATCGGCGACTTCGCCGTAGAAACGGTCTTATCTGCATACGAAGACGCCCGAATAGCCACACCCCAAAACCGCCTGCGGTACAGGATAGAACATATCGGCATGGCCACGGATGAGCACATTAACCGACTGCGCGCTGCAGACGTAATCCCCGTTCCCCAAGGCCGATTCATCGACGAGAGCGGGCATGCCTTTCTGGAGGCCCTCGGCGAGGATCGCGCCCAGATACTGTTCCGTCAGCGAGGCTTCCTGGACGGCGGGCTCGAACTGCCAGGCAGCTCCGACTGGCCTATTGTCGACGGTTCACCGCTGCTGGGTATTCATTCTCTCGTGAACCGGGAAATTCCTGGGGGCCGTGTGCTCAACCCGAAAGAGAGGCTCACTCCAGCCCAAGCAGTACGCGCCTACACATACGGCTCCGCATACGCCGATCACCAGGAACATCGCAAGGGCACCCTCACGCGGGGCAAACTGGCTGATTTTGTCGTCCTCACGGATGATCCACTTCAAATCGACCCGAGCACGATCGGATCGATTCAGGTAGCGGCCACGATCGTCGGAGGCCAAATACGACACGGACAACTGCAATCCGGTTGAATCGATTCCGCAGGTCCTTGAGGAAGTACATATAACTGCCCGAAACGGAGCGGATCAATCGAAGTCGCCACGACGATAGGTGGACGGTAAACGGCGCTACCGGACATGCCAACGAGCTACAGTCGACATCCCCGTGGTACACCACAACTGGCAGCCAGTTGACTTTTGTATCAACCCTCAGGTCCTCCCCCGGTGGCTCCGTCCAGCCCAACCGGTACATGCGAAATTCGGGGAAGCGGGATTAACTGGACCCAGCCATTTTCACTGGCCACCCAACTGAACTCCAGACAGGAATTTCCTGTGATTACTATGGCAACTAGTTAGAAGAACACTCGCAGTGCTGGAAACGCGCGATCTCATTGCCCCCATTTGCCATGACAAGCGCAGTCAGCTTCCGCCCAGACAGTGGGACAGCTCGAGCACCTGGGAACCGCAGAAGTATCCCGGCACGGCGATGTGCTGGAGCTGCCGCAGACCTGAATGAGACCCCTCACGCCATCAACACGGCAGCAGGCCTCCGACAAGGACCCGCAGTTTCCTGTCTTGCCAGCCCCGCAGCATCGCCAGCATCAGAGCAGGGTAGCCGTCTTTGCGTGAATATACCCGAATGCCTCTCGCTGGCTCCCGACGACGGACGATGTTCAGCATCTCCCTTCAGGCATAGCCTCGGGGTAACCAAGTGAAATCTGCCGTTGGTGAAGAGGGAGGCCAACGTCATCAGAGGACCTCTCATACTGCCGGCCTCTCTGGTGCTCAACGATGATGTTCGGTCAGTTCTCCGTGACGGATCTGGCCACCGATTATTGTCGCGGCGACCCGGATCGAATCGATCTTCTTGGCTGCGACCTGCAACGGGTCGTTGGTGAGTACGACAAAGTCGGCGAGTTTCCCTCGTGTAAGGCTGCCTTTGCGGTGCTCCTGATGGTCTGCATAGGCGGAGCCGTAGGTGAACGCACGCAGTGCTTGCGTCGGGGTGAGCCTCTCTCGGGGGTTTAGCACGCGCCCGCCGGGAATTTCCCGGTTGACGAGGGCATGCAGGCCGAGAATTGGGGAACCGTTGACTATCGGGCAGTCGGAGCTGCCTGGCAGTTCCAGTCCTCCGTCCAGGAAGCCTCGCTGGCGGAAGAGGATTTGCCCCCGTTCCTCACCAAGGGCCGCTAGGTGGTTGTGCCCGAACTCGGCGAGAAACCTGCCTTGCGGGACGGGAATGATATCGGCGGCACGCAGCCGCTTGATCTGTTCATCGGTGGCCAGCCCGATGTGTTCGATGCGGTGGCGCAATCGGTTGTGTGGCACGGCACGGCGGGCCTCTTCGTATGCGGAAAGCACCGTATCGACGGCCAGATCGCCAATGGCGTGCGTCGCGACTTGCCAACCGGCAGCTGCCGCGTTGAGGATATTATTCCGTAGCGTATCGGCCTCCTCGAGGAGGAATCCGCGCTGGCCAGGAAGGTCCGTGTAATCACAACACAATGCGGCTGTGCGCATTCCCAAAGCACCGTCGCTCACGATCTTGACCCCGCCCATGCGCAGCCAGTCATCGCCCAGGCCGCTGCGCAACCCGAGGTTCATTCCGAAACTGTGGCCGTTGGAAATGCCGCCCGCCAGCTTGTGCAGCTCGTTGATCAGCGGCATCACAGTGACGCGCAGGTTGAGCAGTCCCCGTTCCCGGGCTGCTTGGAATGCGGCCAGGTCAGCGATGCTGCCCGAACCGCCGCCGATGCCGGGTTCCGTGATACTGGTCAGGCCCATGGACACGGCCTCACGGGCGCCGCGTCCAAGGGCGTCGATGAAAGCGTCGAAGCCCGGCGGTCCGATTTGGGCGTAAATCAGGTCGGTGGCGCGCTCGGCGAGCACACCGTTCGGGCGGCCGTCCGCCCCCACACCGATGTACCCTCCGTCGATGACCGGGATGCCATCGCCCTCACCTAGGCCGATTCGCCGCAGTGCACTGCGGCTGGCAACCCCGCCATGATGCGACGCCTGCAACAGCCACACCGGGCGGCCGCCGGAGGCTCGGTCCAGCGCGTCGGGGTCCGGATGGCCACCGAGTTGGAATGCTTCGTATCCATAGCCCTGGACCCAGGCTCCGGCAGGCATCTGCGTAGCCCGTTCCTTGACGAAACCATAAAGCTCATCGAGCGTTCCCACCACGTCTGGTGACAGACGCACGTTGGCCAAGTCAATCCCATGGGAGGACATGTGGTAATGGGCATCATGAAAACCCGGCACGACTGGTGATCCTTGCAGGTCATAGACCACCTCGGCCGAGCATCCATCCAGTTCCTCGTCGAGGCCAACAATGTGCTCGCCCATCACCCCGAGGGCCTGCGCCCGTGGTCGGGCCGCGTCGACAGTGTGAAAGCGCCCATTGACGAAAAGTGCGTCCAGCCTCATGTGGCACTCTCCATACCGCATGAGTTCAAGCAGATGACCTTCTCGAGAGTCCCGTCGGTTATCTTCGTCCGCTGACTTATCCCTCGTTTGCTCCCGGCCCTCCAGCGTTCCGTGCGTGTCGAACTTGTACTAAATCCCATTATTCATTGGTCCTTTCACTGCATATCGAAACCATTTATGACCCGACACAAGGGCGAGTCAGACTGGGCTTTCTGCTCAACCTTGGAGTCCTGCACCCGTTACGAGCCGGCGGGCGGCAGTACTCAAGATCGCGCTATTCAGCAGGACACCAACCGCGATGATAGGGGCTCGGATGCTTCCTGTCCTGGTAGTGCCTTCACAGGCGTGGGAGGGCGGCATGACGGTGTTCGCTGTGTCTGGTGTTTACGGGGTACGTGCGTTCAACTCTCCGTGGCGGAGTTGTCCGCCCACGACAGTGGCGCCGACTTGGATTGAGCCGATCCGCTCGGGAGAGATTTGAAGGGGGTCATCGCTGAGGACAACAAAGTCGGCGAGTTTGCCCCTGGTGAGGCTGCCTTTCCGGTGTTCCTGATGGTCGGCGTAAGCGGAGCCGTAGGTGAAGGCGCGCAAGGCCTGCGCGGGTGTGAGTTGCTCAGCTGGATTCAATACCCTGCCACCGGGTATTTCCCGGTTCACCAGGGCATGCAGGCCCAGAATGGGGGAACCGTTGACTATCGGGCAGTCGGAGCTGCCCGGCAGTTCCACCCCTGCGTCAAGGAATCCGCGCTGGCGGAACAAGCGTTGGGCCCGTTCTTCGCCTAACGCAGCGAGGTAGTTGTGCCCGAACTCGGCGAGGAACCTGCCCTGCGGGACGGGGATCACGTCAGCGGCGTGCAGCCTTTTGATCTGTTCATCCGTCGCCAGGCCGATGTGTTCGATGCGGTGGCGCATTCGGTTCTGTGGTGCCACGCGGCGGGCTTCCTCATAGGCCGAGAGAACGGTATCGACGGCCAGATCACCGATGGCGTGGGTCGCTACCTGCCACCCGGAAGCGGCGGCATTGAGTATCTGTTGACGAAGGACGGCCGCTTCTTCGATGAGGAATCCCCGCTCGCCCGGCGCGTCCGTGTAATCGCAGCACAAGGCAGCGGTGCGCATGCTCAGCGCGCCGTCGCTGAGAACCTTCACTCCTCCGATCCGTAACCAGTCATCCCCCAGGCCAGTGCGTAGCCCGAGGTCCAGAGCCAGGTTTGGGCCCCCGGAAGTATCTCCGGCCAGCTCGTGCAGTACCGACATCAGCGGCATCACCGTGACGCGAAGATCCAGCACGCCCCGTTCGCGGGCTGTCTGGAATGCAGCCAGGTCCGCGGAACTGCCCCACCCACCGATGCCGGGTTCAGTAATGCTGGTGAGCCCCATGGCGAGTGCCTCACGAGCTCCGCGGGCAATGGCATCAACGAACTCCTCGAAGGGCGTCAACCCGATTTCGGCGGTCACCAGGTCCATTGCCCGCTCCGCGAGTATCCCGTTAGGCCGGCCATCTGGTCCCGTGCCGATGTGGCCGCCGTCGATCACGCGGATGTCATCGGTTTCGCCGAGTCCGATCCGCCGCAGCGCGCTTCGGCTGGCGACCCCTCCGTGTCCGGATTTCTGCACGAGCCATACAGGTCGGCCCCCGGCCGCGCGATCGAGCGAGTCGGGGTCAGGGTGTCCGCCCAGCTGGTGCGCCTCGTACCCCGTACCCAGCACCCAGGCTCCCGCCGGCAGTTCGCCCGCGTGCTCAGCCACGAGCCGGTAAAGCTCTCCGAGGCCAGGGGCAGCGCCCGGGGAAAGGTCCAATAGGGCAAGTTCCTGCCCGTGTAGCGATAGGTGGTAATGGGCGTCGTGGAAGCCGGGGACCACCGGGGCTCCCTGCAGGTCGTAGACCAGATCCGCCGAACAACCATCGAGCTCCTCATCCAAGCCGACAATATGCTCACCAATGACACCCAGGCTCGATGCATTTGGCCGCGCAGGATCAACCGTGCGGAACCGGCCATTGACGAAGAGGGCGTCCAGCTTCATCGCGCACCCCTCATAAGGACATGTTCAGTGGACGTGTCCCCAGTGACGCGGGATCTTAGTGCCCGATCGTTATCTGATGCCGTGTCTGGGGTTTCCCGGCGCTCCAATTTCTTGGTCTTTTGTCGTTCCATCGTTCTCATCTCTTCCTGTCTCGGGTGAGCGAACACGTCCAAGTGCCTTTGCTCTTTCGCGGTTCAGGTGGGCATGAATATCCACCCCGAACGTGCGACCGAGCGTCATCCATTGGCGGGTCGCGGCTTTCTAAAAAGTTTTCTCAGCGATCTCCGGGATCGTTTTGCTACCCTGCAGTGCTCCACGTCGATGTGGCCTGCGGGGACTGTCGCCGCTTGTCTGAATCGATCGGATCGGGTCTGAGGCTACCTGGATGCCTTCCTCCATAAAGGCAACAAGATCAGCTAATTTGCACTGGGTGCACCACCCTGGCGCCTTCCTGATGATCTACGTGTAGGTGAGTAGGTGTAGGCGTTCTCTGTTTTGCGGAGGAGTTTCCGTCCGGGAGTAGATGCATAAGTCGTCTTTGTGCGGGCGTGGAATGACAGAGCGACTGCGGTTCATTGGGTCAGCAGGTGGGCCGTGGCCGTCTTGGTTCGGCAGCTGTTGCCTAATGCTTATTTGTGGATCGATAGGATTTTTGCCGGGTTCTTGGTGGTGATGGCTGCTATCTCCTCCGCAGAGAGGCCTTTTCGATGCATAAGTGGAACGACGTGCTCGAGGATATGGTCATAGCCCTCGCCGCCGTATTTGTGGAGGTGGGTTTGATGGCAAATGTCCTGGGCGACGAGCACCTGTTCGAGGTAGCCGCCGTCGCGGAGGGAGATGATGTAGTCAACCCGGGTCGCGTCGTTGGGCATGTCGATCGGGGCGTACTCGTAGTGGCTTGATTCCTGGCCGAAGAGATCAAATTCTATGTAGCAGCCGGTTGCGGCGATCTCCGCTAATGCCTCGACGCTGAACAGTGTCCTGTCGACGTGGCTCATTATGGTGCGTTGGAGGTCCCCGCCGACGCTTTTCACGTGCGCCAGGAGTTCCCGTGGGGCATGTTCGTTTCGACCGGGATGCAGCAGCAAGGCGGCACCGGTTTCCCTTTGGGCGATGACCGCGGCGTCGAGGACCTTCCATTCATCAGGGTGAACGGGCCAGCTCATCCCGATTTCTCCGATGATGCCGGCTTTAATGCCGCCCATCCCGTCGATGATGTCACCGATGATTTCCGTTGCGATGTCGGAGACGGGCATGTCAGCGACGGTTGGCGGGTGGAACTCGGCAACGTAGTAGCCCGATCCCATGACTACCTGCACGTCAGAGCGCCGCGATATCTCCGCTAGCGCAGCTGGGTCTCTGCCGAGCCCGCGGGGTGTCGCGTCGACGACTGAGCGACCTCCGGCGGCACGGTAACGTGCTATCTCTTCGACGGCGTCCTCGATGCTGGACAGTCGCGAATGCGCGGACGTGCGGTGGCGCCGGGCATAAGAGTACGTATCCAGGCGCAGAGGTTCTTGGTCGCAGCGCAGGTACTCCCCTGTTGCATTTGTCGGTGGATGGTCGGTGGTATCGATGATCAGGTGCTCGTGGGTATGGGTGATTCCCAGAGATTCCGGTGGGATATCACCGTGAACGGTGCGGACAAACGGCGCGTCGAGCACAATCGTCTCCTTACACAACGTGAAGATAGGGTTGGACCAGGGCCGCCAACAGGCCCCTCAGCCGCCTCTGGGCGGTCATTCGAGCGACGATGCCAGCAGCCGCGTCGTCCGAGAGTACAGCTTGTGTTCCATGACATGTGAGTGCCGTTGTAAGCCCGGCACCGAGATCAATTGCCCGGTTTACGCTGGCGTTCGAGGCTTTGATGACCAGATCTGCTGGCTGAGGGCGCTTCTGGCGTTCTGGTCGTCACCGTCAACGGACTTTAGCTGGCCAGACGGGGTGGTTACCTTGGTGTTAGCAGTTGCTGTCGTCTCGTGATGAATTTGTCGACGGCGTCAACGAATTGGTCGGCCTCGGTGTCGCCGATCATGATGTTGAGTGTGATGAAGCCGCGGTTCGCGATCCAGAAGCCGGCGGCAATCATGTCCAGGAAGAACAATTCCTTGGCGTCCTGGTTGCTGGTGGCGATGTCCTCGGCTCTGCGGATGGGCCTGGTCGTGGCTTGTGCCGTCATGATCGAACCGATGCCGGAGAATTGAAAGGCGACGCCGGCGTCGCGGCAGATCGCGTTCACCCTGTCACGGATCCAGTCCCCGCGTTCGTTCAGCACCCGCGCTGCCTCGGGTGTATAGACCTCGCCGAAGCCTGCCAGGCCGGCGGCCATGGTGAGGATGTTGTTGTTGAACGTTCCGGCGTGCGCGAGTGACTCCGGTTTGCTGGGGTCGAACAATTCCATGATGTCCTGGCGGCCACCAAAAGCGCCGAAGGACATCCCGCCTCCGATGTATTTGCCCAAGGTAGTCACGTCGGGCAGGATGCCCAGTTTCTCCTGCAGACCCCCCGGGGCCAGGCGTGATGTCATGACCTCATCGAAGATCAGGGTGATGCCGCGGGCTTTCGTTTCCTCGCGAAGCATCCCCAGGAAGCCCGGGTCACCCGGCAGGCAGCCGTGAGAACCCTGCAGCGGCTCTACCAGTGTGGCGAAAATTTGGTCGCCATGTTCTGCGAACAGGGCTCGTGTTCCCTCGATGTCGTTGTACGGCGCAACCACGTACTCGTAGGGAACGTTCACTGGGGAGCCGCCCCCGACGAAACTCAACACCCCGCCGTGGTAGCCGCCATCGAAGATCATGACCTTGGTGGCTTGGGTGCGGCCTTGGCGTTGGGCGAAAACCCGCACACCGGCCAACGCCATAAGATTGGCCTCAGTGCCGGAATTGGTGAAACGTACCTGGTCGATCGAAGGGATTCTGCTTGCGATCAGTTTGGCGAACTTCACTTCGTATTCGTTCCGGCCGGCATAGTTCCAGCCCTGGTCCAGTGCCCTGTCAATAGCGGCGCGGATGACGGGATGCGAATGGCCGTAGATACCTGCCGTGTATTCACCCAGAACGTCGATGTACTCATGGCCGTCCGCGTCGTACAACCGGCAGCCCTCACCACGAACTACGGTCAGCGGAAACGGCTCATTGTGCAGGACTGTCCGGGTGTTGCCGCCCGGCATCGCTTCGCACGCTTCGCGGTGGCGGGCAAGGCTCGTTGGATTGCGCTCGACATAGTCCCTATGCGCCTCGGCGAGAGCGGACTTCAAATCGGATTCGAGTAAGTTTTGGTTGTTCACGGTTAGCTCCTAACTGTTCTTAGGGAGTGGAGTGTGTGGGGAGGTCGTGTCGAATGGTTTGATGGCCCTGCAGCGGGTGGGGCTGATTGCCCACCACAGACCTCCCCGTGTAAGTCACGGCGATGCGGCAAAGGCACGAACGGCAGATTGAACTGCAACCCAGCTTCGTCCAGGATGGCTGCCCGGTCGTTTCAGGACACACACATCTTCCTGGTTGCTTGCGACGGCCTCGTTCAGGACCGCGGCTGGTTTTGCTGCTTGGTCAAGGCCTCACCGCGGCGATCGCAGCCTGGATAAGTTCTGGATCGGCGTGCAGCGAGCCGAGAACGAGGTCGACGTGGTGGTCGGCGACTTGCTCCGCGGTCATGGTGCCGGAGGATTTGAACCAGAGTGAAACCCCTGTGCATTGCAACAAGATGGCGTAGGTGGCCACGCGTGGATCCCGTGGTCTCAGGTCCCCTTCGGCCATGCCGGCAATGATCATGTCCTGGAAGTACTGTTGGTACTCATCCCGCTTTCGAATGAGATCAGCCCGTGGTCCTTCCGTCAGTGCCCGGATCTCGCTGTCGGTCACGAAGGCCTCTTGCTGATGACGTGCGTGAAACACGACGTGTTCACGGACGGCTGCGGCAAGACGGTATGCGGCCCGGACCTGCCGGTTCACTGCTGATTCGACGGCCAGTGTTAGTTGACGGATGAATTCGTCCTGCATATGTACCAGCAGGGCTTCTTTGTTTGGGTACCAGTGGTAGATCGCTGCAGCTTGGACATTGGCGGCAGTACCGATGGCCTTCATTGTCGTCGCGTGGTAACCGAGCCGGTAAAAGAGGTCCGTAGCCGCACGGTCAATGGCCCGACGGGTTTCAATACCCCTTCGGTTCGGCGCTACGTCCAGGTCGCCGCCAGCGTCCCGGCGGTCCGTTTTAGCCGATACCAATGAGTTCACGGGCCTGTTCCGGGGTGGCGACTTCACGGCCAAGGACCTTGGCCAAGGAAGCAAGCTTACTGACGAGTGCCTCGTTCGAGGGTGCATGTACGCCCTTGCTGATGTATGCGACGTCCTCCAAACCTGTCCTCACGCCTGATGCTCCTTTTAGTAGTCCGAGTGCCAACATCCTGTCATGATGGCGCCCTACGCAGGTTACCGTCCAGAACGTCCCTGCCGGTAACGGCCGCAACATGGCGTCCAGCGCTTCCGGTGAAGCATCGATCCCGCCCGGCACTCCGAACACCAAATTGACCCTGAACGGCTCCGGCAAGATCCCCTGCTCAAGCAATCGCACTGCGCTGATGACGTGGCCGACTTCAAAGGCTTCCACTTCAAGGCCTATTCCCTGCGACTGGGCCCGGGCGATAATGCCACGGCCAGCCGGGGGTGAGGTGATGAAGGTTTCATCGCCGAAGTTCATCGAACCCGTCTCGACTCCACACATATCCGGGCCGGCCTTCAGTCCCCCCATTCGGTCCTCAATGCTCATCGTATTTGAGCCGCCGGTGGATACATTGGTCAGCGCAGCAGGAGCTTCCCCGCGGATCTTGTCGATGACTTCTTGAAACAGCTCCGGCCGGCCGCTCGGAGTGCCGTCGTCTTCGCGGACATGCAGGGCCGCGATGGCCGCTCCCGCTTCAATCGACCTTAGGCTCGATTCCGCGATTTCGACAGGAGTATAAGGAACATGGGGATTGTCAGCGCGAGTGACATCGGCCCCTGTGATCGCCGCGGTGATTACGACCGGATCCGAATTCCAACTTTTCATTGTTGTTCCTTTCATGAGTGCTGCTTTTCCAGAGTGGAGAGACTGGCTCTTTCTTCAGTCGTGAGCTCGCGGGAGGCACGGGCTCCCGGGTCCCACATCACGAGGGTGAATATGCCTTCAACGACACAATGTCCTTGTGAATTGAGGAGCCGTTCGACGGTTCGGATGCTCTTAGTGCCGAGCTTGACACTCTCGCACTGGTATTCAACGTGAGGGCCGGAGGGCCGGAGCTCGCCCTGATAATCGATTACACAGTGTCGGACGACGTAGTCCGCGCCGGAGATACCCCGGGACGCCAATGCAGCGTCCCGCCCGACCTCGAGATAGGCCAGAACCGTGCTGTGGTTGACGTGCCCCAAGCCGTCCAGGTCCGGCCAACGCACCTGAACAATGTGACGCTCCCCCAGGATGTTCACGCTTCGCCGCCTGCGCGTCGAATTCCCTGCTTGGCAGTAATCCGCGGCGTGATATCAAGCGGGTAGCTGCCGGCGACCGCGGGGCGCCGGACGGTATTGGAGCGTTGGGTCAAGCCAACGACGCGTTCTCCGGTTAACGTCATGCTTTCCTCCACTTGCGCGGGTGGGGGCAAATAATAAGACAGCGCATCAGCGCCCCTTTCGTTGCGGCCGTTTAGATGGTGATGCGCGTCGACGATGACGTTCCACGGTCACCATCCTTCAATCGACCAGGATTCGAGATCAGATCTTACTAAACGACCATTAAGATATTAGGACGAGGTTATGGTCACGCGTTTGCCCATGTCAAGACGGAGCGGACCCAAGCGCTCTGCATTGATCGAGAACTTCAGCTTCACTCTCTTGGGTGGCGTAGACCCAATTGATCAAACCCTGGGGCGGCGTTCCGGGCGAGTTGCTGCGTTCAGTCATCGGTCCGCGGCGTCAAATCCTTCACCGCGGAACCTCCGTTCCGTCGAAGGCGTAAACGGGTCTGTTGACACATCCGCTTTTGTGACACTAGTCTCAAATCCACATCTTAATGGTTGTTCAGTAAGATGTTTCAAATCTCCGTTCTGCCGCCCGAATCGATGCTCCCGCAACTATTCCCTGTGGAAAATCAGGTCGATGACGATCTGGCGGACGAACATGATCAGGCAGCTGGTATGAAGCCAGCGCCCACACTTCAATTGAAGGACAACGACATGATTCTCTCCCTGAAACTCGCCACAAAAGGGTTCGTGGTGCTGGCCGCCGGCGCCCTTGCTTTGACGGGATGTACGAACGCCTCCGAGGCTGCACCAGCAGGTTCGGGCAACGATTCATCATCTGCCCCAGCCACCTTCGATCCGACTACCGTCGCAAAGGATGATTCATTGGCATCACAGGTTCCTGAGGCAATCAAGTCCAGGGGAACACTCCGGGTCGCCTCCGACACGTCGTACCCGCCGGCTGAGTTCCTCGGCGGTGCAGATAACCAGACCCCGATGGGGTATGACATGGACATTGCCAAGGCACTCTCCGCGACACTTGGGCTCAAAACTGAAATCCAGCCGGCGTCATTCACTGCAATCATCCCTGCCCTTGGACCGAAATTCGATTTGGGAATCAGCTCCTTCACCATCACGAAGGAACGGCTCCAGACCGTCAACTTTGTGAGCTACTTTCAGTCGGGTATCGCTTGGGCCTCCCAAAAGGGCAACCCGAACAACTTCTCCCCCGACAACGTCTGCGGCAAGAAAGTCGGCGCAGCCAGCGGCACAGGCTTCGTCACCTTCGTGCAGGATAAGAGTGATGCTTGCGTAGCGGCCGGCAAGGAACCGGTCGAGATCGTCCAGCTGGAAAAGCAGACGGACTTCCAAATTCGGGTGACCAGCGGTGCCGTCGATGCCGTAGTAGCAGATTCTCCCGTCATTGGACTCCTTGTCCAGCAGTCGAACAACACCATGGAGCAGGCCGGCGACATTGAGGGCTCCTGGCTCCAAGGCATCCCCATCTCAAAGGAAGACACCGCCCTTGCGAATGTCATCCAGCAAGCCATGAACAAGCTCATCGCTGACGGCACCTATAAAAAAATCCTCGACTCGTGGAACGTCGCCGACGGCGCCGTCCCTACTTCAGAAGTCAACCCCTCGGTCTCAGAATGAAAGTCATAACTACTCCTCGAAGTGAAACCTTTCCGGCAGCGAACAACCAGGTGCCCGAGCTGATCAAAGCCGTTCCGGTGCGCCATCCGGGCCGATGGCTTGGTGCGGCCGTCATCGTCATCGTTGTGGCTTTGGCCTTACAGAGTTTGGCCACCAACCCCAATTTCCATTGGGACACCTACGCGCTCTACATCCTCGATGTAAACGTGATCCGTAGCCTGGGCTGGACGCTTCTCCTTACGGTCCTCTCCATGGCAATTGCCATCGTCCTCGCGGTCGTCCTGACTTTCATGGGCCAGTCGGATAACCCGATCCTGCGCTGGTCCAGCTGGTTCTGGATCTTCGTCTTCCGCGGAACCCCTATTTACACCCAACTGCTCTTCTGGGGCCTTATCTCCGTGCTGTACCCGAAGATTTCAATGGGGATCCCCTTCGGCCCGGAATTGTTCCACTTCACGACCCAGGACGTGCTGACTGCTTTTTCGGCGGCGGTTCTGGGGCTGGGGCTTAACGAGTCGGCGTACCTGGCGGAGATCTTCCGCGGCGGCCTGAAAGCCGTCGACCGGGGACAGGTTGAGGCGGCCGAGGCCCTGGGCATGCGCGGCACAAAAATTTTGCGTCGCATTGTGCTGCCGCAAGCGATGCGGGTGATCGTCCCGCCGACTGGAAATGAAACCATCGGGATGCTCAAGACGACGTCAGTCGTCCTGGCAGTGCCGTTTACCCTGGACCTGACATTCGTCACCACCTCCCTGGCCAGCCGCACCTACCTGCCGATCCCGCTCCTGCTCGTCGCTGCCACCTGGTACATCATCATCACGAGCATCCTCATGGTTGGACAGCATTACATCGAAAAGTACTACGGCAAGGGCGTGGACAACTTAACCGCCGCTGCTGTTAACCCGGCTGCGGCGAGGGCTTCCGCCGCGGGGACAGGGATCGGCGACAGCATCCCCGGGGGCTCCAGTCCTGCCGGGCCAACCACGGAGGAGAGCGGCCGATGAGCGCACCAGCCCACCATCTGTCCCAGAGCGCGTCCCTTCGCGAGTCAAAGGACCTGGTCGCCATCGAAGGGGTGCACAAATTCTTCGGCCAACACCACGTGCTGAAGGGAATCGACATGACCGTCAAGCAGGGCGAAGTGTCGGTGCTGATCGGACCATCCGGATCCGGTAAATCAACGATCCTGCGCTGCATCAACCACCTCGAAACAATCAGCGCCGGGCGCGTGAGGGTCAACGGCCAGCTCATCGGCTACCAGGAAAAGGGCGGCAAGCTGCACGAGCTCCACAAAAAAGAGATTGCGCAGCAACGCAGCAACATCGGCATGGTCTTCCAACGCTTCAACCTCTTCGGGCACAAAACCGCACTGGAAAACGTCATCGAAGCACCAACCCAAGTCAAACGCCAGGACAAGGCGTCCGCCAAGAAACGCGCCCACGAACTCCTGGACCGCGTCGGACTTGCAGAACGTGCAAACTTCTACCCCGCCCAACTCTCCGGCGGCCAACAACAACGGGTCGCGATCGCCCGCGCCCTCGCGATGGATCCCGAGCTCATGCTGTTCGACGAGCCCACCTCCGCCCTGGACCCGGAACTCGTAGGCGACGTCCTCAACGTCATGAAAGACCTCGCAAAATCCGGTATGACCATGATCGTCGTCACCCACGAGATCGGATTCGCCCGGGAAGTCGGGGACACACTGACCTTCATGGACGACGGAGTCGTGGTCGAAACCGGCGACCCCCGGGACGTCCTTGCCAACCCGCAGCAAGAACGAACCCGCGCCTTCCTCAGCAAAGTCCTCTAAATTCCCACAAAGCGCCCAACTTGGAAACCCCAAAAAGGTCGCCGATTGTTTCGAATGGCCGACGAAGCATCCGTGCTGTTCCTGCCCCACACATCGGCTACCCCATGGCGTTCGGGGTTAGTGAACCCAAGCAAGACCGGTTACGTTTCCATGCCTAGGGCTTCGCAGCCGGGGGCTGGCACAGGGCCCATGGCCCCGACAAATGCAGGCGAAGCCGTGTTTGTGACGGTCCTTCCCGTGCGGCCGCGGCTGCGTGGACGCGAGGGCACTCAGCAGCGTCCCGGAAATCGCGCCGGCGGCGAACTCATCTTGGCCATGGGCCAGGGAAGGCGAGAGCAAGCACAGCTCCTACGTCCTTGAAACCCCTGCCCTCCTGCTTGAAACGAAGGAATCCAAATATGGAGCATTACGGAACCCACGACGACAACACCTGGTTAACGGGCCGCCGATCGGAATCAGTGGGAGTAGATACGCGAGTAAGTCAAACGCTCCACGGCCTGTTCGCGGGCGTCGATCTTGCCCCATGTGAAGTTTCTGAATGGGTATACCTCAACGAAGGTGATCGCGTTGTCGCCCAGCGCCCTCGGGAGTACCCTAAGGCCGGCGAGGTGGATGTGGTTTCCGAAGACGCATTCGTGCTTTGGCTCCTGCTTGACAATGGGGAAGGCCGAGTCATGGTTAGTGCCGAAGACAACGCCAAGCTCTGGAGGCTTTCCTGAGGCAACGACATCAGACGTCGCCGCAATCAGCAGCAGCAGATTCTGCCCGAGGGAAAGCTCATCCGCGCACAGAACCGTATCTGATCCAACATCCTGTGCAACGGGCACCGCGGCGTGACTCCTCCCCAGGAAAAGCCTGCCAAGGCCGTTCGACTGCGCCGTTGTGCCAGCTTTACGGATGTCGATCCCAGAGTTCGGTCCGCGCCGTCATGGGATGAGAGAAGAGTGCACCAAGCATCGGTGTGTGCGAGCACAGCCGTGTATTTCTCAGAGCTTCGTCTGGGCGCGGACAGCGGCGACGGGTGCCAACGTAAATTCAATTGTTAGAGAAATGATGTGGATATGAAAGCCCGTGAAGTTGGTTTAGCAGATTTGCCCCATCAAGTGACGGAGATAAGAGATACCTGGATTCCGATGCCGGATGGGACACGTTTGGCGGCTAGGATTTGGCTTCCTGAGGATGCGGGCAGTGACCCGGTCCCGGGTATCTTGGAGCTGTTGCCGTACCG
>Ga0105244_10001914_pt1 | contig 16164 bp, 14 predicted proteins | sample KBSM44metaG_FD_80423 | JGI IMG/M metagenome (GOLD analysis project Ga0105244, IMG submission 80423) | Miscanthus rhizosphere microbial communities from Kellogg Biological Station, Michigan, USA - KBS M4-4 metaG | ecosystem: Host-associated > Plants > Roots > Rhizosphere > Soil | place... | reverse complement strand
GTTACCCATGCTCGGAATTTTAAAGTTAAAGGCCAAAGATGTCATTGGATTTACAGTTACTCAGCTTGTCTTCCATCTACCCTTGGTTTTATTCTTATTGTGGATTCTTGGACGCACTTTAACCTATACGCCACCTACTTTTTAGAATTTAAGATGCTTTGTTGTACAAAGTTATTTAAACGGCTTATTCAACATAATCTTCTGATGAATAAGCCGACAGCTAAAATTGATCATAACAAGAGTAAAATTTAAAATAGTACAAAAGACAGCCATAGTTATATTTATTTGTGCTAAGCAGCACTCTGTTAATTCAATACTTTTTGTTGTACTTGAACTCATAAAATTTCACTAATTTTATATGTACCGAATAATTCAATTAATTGTTAAAAAAATGTCATTATTTTTAACTTTTTAGAATATAATTTTTATAAACTATTCGTGACTATAAATTTCCAGTCACTGTATTTTTTTGAAAAATTAAAATTAATTAATTCTTTGTCAAAATTAGATTTAAGCGGGGCTATTGATGAAGAACTATATACACCAACAATTTCTCCATCTTCATTTTTAATTAGCTCAAAGCTTTGGTTTGTTATTGGGTCCTTTTCTATTTTTCGTAAATATCTTACTACTCTAGTTGAATATCTTGGGTCGTATGTTAAATCTTCTAGTTTAATAGGATAGCTATAAACACCATAAGGAGAATTATTTCGATACCATTGCAATGCTTTTTTATATTCTAAACCAATGCGAATTAACTCTCTTTCTTTTTCTATTTTCTGTATAAATGAATAATTAACAACCCAGTTGCCAATGATATAGATCATAATAAGAACTATGATAAGCATACCTATCGTAGTAAAACCATTTTTTTTTACCATTCAGAATACCTCTGCTTATTGGTTCCAACTTCATTGTTCAGTGATTTAATATCGTAGACCCCCTTTCCTGAGACTTCATCATTTATAGTCAACCATTCAGCTCGGTTTAAAGTTGGATCTATAGGAATCATCCTTAAATAACGTGCTTTTACCAGATCATTTAAAGTCTCAGGATAATATCCTTTGTCAGAATAAAATTGATCTATGCTGTTTCTGATGGTCATTAAATTTTGTTTAAGCACTCTTTCTTCACCATCTTTAATATGGTCAATATATTGAGGTGTAACAATCGCAAGTAATAGTGCAATAACTGTTAATACAACCAATAACTCAACGATTGTAAAACCTTTCCGGGATTTAAATTTATTCTTACCAATATTTATATTGAATTCCATTTGTTCCCTTCTCTATTGACTTCGAATAAATATCATAGACATCCTTACCCTTTTTTGGAGTTAAAAATTCACTATCATAAGACCTGATTGTCCATTTATCATCAAACTGATTATCATAAAATGGGTCAGACGGTATTTTTCTAATAAATCTTAATACTTTCTCATTGGTATTATTTGGAACTCCTGTTAACATCTCTAATTTTGGTGGATAGCCAGATTCTGTAACATAATCTGAATGAATTTCACCTTTATCACTTGCATTCTTATACGCATCGATAGCAGATCTAATCTCATTCAAATTTCTTTTCAGTTCTATTTCATTATTCTTCTTAGTAAGCAAGGAAGTAAAAGGAAATACAACAGAGGCTAGTAGGCCAACCAAAACTAAAGAAACCATTAGTTCTATATATGTAAATCCATTTTTTTTCATTTTTCTAAAATCACCTTCTTTTCATTTATTGAAATTTCATTATTTTTATTACCCAATTTATCTTCAATTATATAATTACTTAATTCAAACTCAACAGGTTCCAATATACTATTTTTAACACCAAAATTAATTGGAAGTGAAATATTCTTCATTTCACTTACTCCCTCTAATATAATCCGTATACCACCCTCAATCTTTTCAGTTTCTGCCTTTTTTGCAGTAATATTAAAATTCACACTATTTAATTCAATATTGTTAGGATATCTCAAATCAAAAGTTATTTTTTCAGCTTCAGGAATATTTAATAATGCATTTACAACAAATGAATGATTACCTCCTATAGATCGAGGAACTTCTAATGCTATAGGTTTAATGATTTGTTCTATCACCAATTTATTAGAATCAACTGACGCCGTTTCAATCGTCGTGGAAAAATTATGCTCACCATCAATCACAGGCTTGATCTGATAGGAACTTTCGTCTGTTAACCTTATTGGACTATCAGTAACCTCACTTAAAGTACCTGAAATATGTTCTTGAATATATGGTTCTGGTAATTGAAAGGGTCTGATAATTTTGGGAGTAATCAGTAGTACAATTTCACTTTTGTTACTAGAATCCTGAGTATTGGAAAATAAACGCCCCAATAATGGAATTTTCCCAATACCAGGCAAATGACTTGCAGATGACTTATCATCATTTTTAATTAAACCTGCAAGCATTTGGGTTTCATTATCTTTTAATTGTAATACTGTTGATGCATTGCGCGTCCCTATTTGATAAGTTGTTAAACCTCTTGATGTTTTAACCTCTTTGACAATATTACTCACTTCAAGTTTTATACCAATTTGCACTTCACGATTCAATTTAACATCAGGTGTAACTTCTAATTTTAGCCCTACATCTAAGTAATTTACAGCTTCAGCAACTGAACCACCTAATTCACTTGTTGTTGTTGTTATTACAGGTACTTTATCACCAATAAGAAATTCTGCTTTTTCTTTAGTTTTAATTCGGATACGAGGATTTGCAAGTAAATTTGCTTTATTGCTTTCTTGTTTGAAATTTAGAGCTACTTTAGGATCAGTGATAATTAGACTAACACTGTCTTTAGTTACGTTCTTTAGTTCATTGATCGTATAACTACCCACTCCGCCAACACTATTTAGCAAATTTCCTTCAATTTTATTTGGAAAATCTATACCTAGATTTAATAAATTTCCTCGGCTTACTTCCAAAACTTCTATATCTAATAAAACCTCTGGTGATGGAACATCGTAAGCTTGTAAAAGCTTATCTATACTGCTAATTACATTTTTATTGTCTCTAATGATTAACATTCTCAGACGATCATCAAAAAAAATCGCTTTGGGTTGATAAATTTTTGCAATCATATCTTGTGCTTTCTGAGAATCGGCATAACCTAGATAATAAGATTTAGTAATTAATTCATCATATTTCCTTTGATTTTCTTCTGTTTTTTTATAAATTAGGTACGTATTTGAGTTGAGTATCTTATATGATAATGATGAAGTATAAAGAATCGTTTCAAGCGCTTCTCGTACAGTTGTATTCTTTGCAAAAATCGTTGTTGTATTTTGCTCAATGTTCGCATCTTTATCCATGATAAAATTTAGACCAGAGTGCTGCGACAATACATCTAGCACTGAGAAAACTTGTGCATTTTTAAATTCAATAGAAACTTTACTATCTAATTTGTTATTCAGTAGATTAGGGTTTAGGTATTTAGTATTTTTATATTGTTCAACCTTATTACGTAATGTTAATGCCTTTGGATGATTTAATTGTATTTTTAGGATTTCTTTCAACAATATCAATGAACTATCAAACTGCTGTTCTTCATATAGTTTTTCAGCAAGAATATATTTTTCTTCTAAACTTTTTATATTGTTGATATTGGATATATTATTTAAAGCCTTTTCATTATAAGCATCTAATATTAAAACCTGCTGGCTATTAATCAAGGCTGTCTCAACATCACCATTTAGAAGTGAAGATTGAGCCAGTTTTAACTTTCTCTCAATTACATCCTGTCGTTCTTTAATGTAGCTTAAACGATGTTTTTCTGGTTTTTTCACACTTTTGTCTTCTAATTTATTAATTTTATGATTTTCTTTATCAAAAGGAGTGACTGATGATACGCAACCATTCAATAAAAAAATATACATGATAAGAAGGCTTGTCTTATTTTCTATAAAAAATTTCTTCATATTTATTTCTACTTAACCACTGTTACCAATTGATTAAAAGGCAAATACTTCAAAGTAAGCTGTGTTGGGTTGCTTTCTAATACCTGCCAAGTTTGACTATAAATCTGATTAGGTTCTAAAATGACATTATCCTCTTCGAGTTGTATAAAAATATTTAACGTCCCATCCGCCTTTAATAACTGCCCTAAATACTTAACTTTAGGTATAATTGGCGCAATAATTGGTTGTGTTCTTGAGGCTATTACTGGAGTAGTTATTATTGGTTGAGGTTTTTTTTCAATAGGTTTGTGTTCTTTCTTAATCACATTCAAAGAATCTTCCTTAGCCAAAATAACAGGAAAATCCCAATACTTATATGCCTCAATATGGTTATAATCAACTGTTTTGGAAGCTTTTCTTTCGGATAAAAAATCCCCATAATCAATCAAAAGAACAGGCTTGTCAGGTAAAATCAAAGTAACTACAGCCAACGTAAGCATTGTATAAATTAAGATTGTTATTCTTTTCTTATCTTTAGGAATTTTTAATTCAAACCATTTCATAAAGTTCTCCTTAAAATTAAATGGGTGGTTATTTTATTACTTGCCGAATTTCTCTCCATTCGAACACTTAAGATTTCATAACCATCAAATTTATTTAAAAAACTTGTGAAAAACTTACGACTATCTAACCAAGTTCCATTTAAACTAACATTATAGTCAATCGAATCATTCTTCTTAATTTCTTTAAAATTAATTAAATGCAATTCATGTAAAAACAACATTAAAATTAAATCGCTATAAAAATCTTTTTTTTGATAATTATTTTCAGATAAATCTTTTTCTAATTGATCATTTTTAATCAATTTTAAAGAAATATTCGCATTTTTATAAGATTGATAATTTCTAAAATCGGCAGGAATAATATAAAAAACCGCGATCATTGTAAAAAAAATAAAAAGCATAGAATATAACTGCATATACCCAATATTGCTGTATTTTTGATCAAAAACCCATTTATAATTTAAATATTTTTTATATTTCATGGCATTGACTTCACATCAAAATGAATAATCGAATTATCATAATTACCTGATATATCATTGATTATAAAATTTAAATTTTCTTTTTTCGCAGCTCCTAGCATTTGCTCAAGCTCTATAAAGTTTTTTGCTTCACCATCTATTTGATAATGATTACCTTCAAAACTCAAATGATTGATCACAATTGAATCTCTTTTTATTTTCATAATTTCATCAAATGTCTGAATAATCCAATTATTATTTTGAAGCTTATTTTTTTCTTTATGCTCTATATTTTTATTTTCTTGAAGAAAAACCTGTATGTTTTTTTCATAATATTCTTTTTCCACGCTAAGCTGATATTTAATTAAAAAATCAATAATTAAAATTACAACAACCACCGATAGCAAAAGAATAAAAGTAATTTTATTTTTCCTATACAAGTAAAAATCATCAATGAAATATATTTTTTTCATATCGACAGCCTATAAAATTCAAATAATTATTTTCCATTCCTTTTTCTAAATTCAAGTCAAAAATAAATTTATCCAATGTAATTATATTTGAATTTGAAATTATATTTTTTGCCAGAGTGCTCAACTCTAAAATATGACATCTTTTTCTACTTAACAGATAAATCAAATTATCTTCAACATAATCAATTATGCTTTCTTCTAAGGGCACATAATGAAAAATACTCATTAAAGAAGTATGAAAACACACTTCCCTATTTAAAACTTTCAACTTTAAAATGCCTTGCATTATATTTTTATCAATCGCTTTACATAAAATATTTTGATCAAATTTAATTTTTTCAAAACAATAAACATATTGATCTATATTAAAATTAGGATAGATTTTCTGAAACTTCAAATTGGCTAAAAATTCAAGTATTTCATCATTGGGCCATTTTTGTTGTGGTGGTAATATCGCATAACGACAAAGTGAACTTTTAATTGTAATCTTCAAATTTTTTATAGAACAATCAATTTCTTTCAACTTTTTATCTAATATCAAGGCCCAATTGGTTTGCTGATAATCCACTGGGATTTCACCATATTTAGCTTTTTTTGACTCATTTAACAACCAATAACATTTTGATGTACAGAGCGTCAAATAGAGCGCTTTATCTTTCAATAAAAGTGACACGATTAATTTCCTGAAATGTTGATAATCCTTGATCCACAACTGCTAAAGCCTGTTGCCTCAAAAAGATCATGTTTTCTCTAATTAATTTTTGTTTAATTTGACTTAAAACCATGCCTCCTAATAATGACTCTTTCAGCTCGTCATCCATTACAAGAACTTCTGCAATCGCAGTTCGGCCTTTAAATCCTGTTTTTTGGCAGTATTCACATCCTTGCCCCTGCATTAAGTTATAGCCTTTTAACTCATCCAAAGTTAAACCTGATATTTTAATAATTTCATCATTGAGTTGAATTTTATGACTACACTTCGCACAATTTAAACGTATTAGACGTTGAGCAATGATCCCATTTAAACTATTTAAAAAACCAAATAAATCTATCTCCATGTGCCTAAAACGACCTATAACATCTAGAGCATGATTTGCATGTACCGAGCTATAAACAAGATGTCCGGTTAACGCAGCTTGTACTGCGATTTCTGCTGTTTCTCTATCACGTATCTCTCCAATTAAAATTGTATCAGGATCATGCCGCAAGATTGAGCGTAAACCTTTCGCAAAAGTTAGCCCTTTTCTTTCATTAACAGGAATTTGCAATGCCCCTACCATTTGATATTCAACCGGGTCTTCGATCGTAATTAATTTCTGCTGACTGTTGTGCTGTTCTTGTAATAAAGCATATAGAGATGTTGTCTTCCCAGAACCAGTCGGTCCAGTTACCAATACCATGCCATAAGGTTGTTGCGATAAACTTCTAATCAGTTCTGATGTTGCCTCGTCAAATCCTAATACGTTCAATGATAATTTTGTTTGGTCCTTTATCAGCGATTTTTTATCCAGTATTCGCAATACAGCATCTTCACCATGTAATCCTGGCATTATCGATATACGTAAATCTATTTCTTGGTTTTGTATATGTAGGGCTAGTCGGCCATCTTGTGGGATACGCCTTTCTGAAATATCTAGATCAGCCAACACTTTTAATCTTGAAATAATTTGCTCCGCTAATGTTTTATTATTTAATATCTTATATTGGATCAAGACCCCATCAATACGATTTTTAATCACCAATGAATGACTGTTGTTTTCAAAATGAATATCACTTGCATTATGCATATAAGCATAAAATATAGTTTCATTTACAAGTTCAATTACCTCATTACTTGTATTTGATTCGAATTGAGGTGATAAAGTATTTTCTTTTAAGAATTCTTTAATTTTAAATATATTTTCATATTTACCGATTTTAAAATTTTCTGTCAATTCGTAGCTTAGCCAACTCAGATCATTAACTTCTGGTTCTCTAAAAAAAATTACCCATGTATCATTTTTATATATGACATGAATACATTGTTTTTCTTTTGCAATTTCTATAGTGATGATATTGAGCATGATCAATATATTTGAAAAACTCTCATCATCAAAAACATAGTCTACAAATGAATTCATCGCTCTAGTCATGACTGTATCCCACTTGCCAAACCAAATATAGGCATATAAAGCAAAACAACGATTAAACCAATAAATGCCCCTATAACAAGCATTAAGGTAGGTTCTAATAACTTCGAAAACTTATCCACAAATTGAGTTAAATCAAGATCATGAAACTCAGCTGACTTTTCAAACATAGACACAATTTCACCATTTTTATCTCCTGCATTGAGTAATCTTGAAGAAACCGTTGTTGTTAAACCAGCATGATCTAATGCTGTGCTTAAACTATTACCTTGTAAGATCAACTCTTTCGCTTTTCTTAATTTTATTTGCTGTGCTGGTAACAATAACGCTTCAATCATGTTAAATGATTGAATTACAGATGCACCGCTTGTTAATAGCAGTGCTAAGCCACGATAAAATCGAGATAAATACATCACTTCTAGTCTTGTTCGTAAAAAAGAAAATACAGACAAAATAGACATCATCGTTTTATCTAATCCTTGTTTTTTTATTTTTATAGCGAATGTAAATATAGACAAAAGAATTAAACCGATAACCAATAAACGGTATTGCCCAACAAATGACCCAAACTTTAGCATTAATGCAGATGCCAAAGGGAGCTTGATATCAACGCCTTCATAAATAGCACCAAATCTTGGCACGAGATAAATGATTAAGAAAAAAATAACAAGGAAAGCAACCAAAATAAGCGTCAAAGGATACATGGATGCATTGTATACTTTGTTTCTTATTGCAGAAATCTGCTCATCATATTTGATATAACTTTCTAAAGCTTTCACCAATGTCCCATTTCGTTCACTGGCAGCGACCGTAGCAAGCAAAATTATAGGAAATTCTTCAGAAGCATTTTTCATTGCCTCTGATAGCGCAAGCCCTTGGTTTAACCCTATTCTAATTTTGGTAATTGGGTTATCTTCACTTTGTTGATGATGATCAATGAGAATATCTAGAGCTTCGGGTAAAGATAATCCTGATAAAAGCAGTGTTCGTAGTTCATGAACAAAGATAATAATATTTATTTTTTTGGATTTATTTTTTGTTTTAAATTTCTCTCCCTTAATTGCAATCACGAGATTACCTTGCTCTTCTAAAAGATATTTAATTTTTTCAGGTGAATCACCTTCTATTTCAAGATGCTTACGATCTCCGATGACTGTTAAAACTTCCACTGTATAAGTAGGCATTACCAATTCCCAATATCTTGTGTATCTTCTTTGTCCCCGCCTTGAACTTTGTCTTTTGCGAAAGAAAACACATCGTAACCTGTTTGATTGTGTTCACCTGGATACTTATATTGATAAGGCATCCCCCAAGGATCTAAAGGTATTTTTTTTATATATGGACCGTTCCAACGCTGAACACCACTTGGTTCATTAATAAGTGCCGCTAAGCCTTCAGAACTTGTTGGATAACTACCAGTATCTATACGATATTGGTCTAATGCCTTAACATAAGCATCAATTTGAGCTTTAGCAGTCGTTTTTTCAGATTTTTCTAAATTTTTAAATAAATTTGGTCCTATAATACCAGCCAATAATCCTATAATGACCAATACAATCATAAGCTCTAGCAATGTAAAACCATTTTTTTTTATTTTCTTGTTCAAAATAATCTCCTAATCAATCAATTGCCTTACATTTTTCATCTATATTTAAACTATTAATTATTGAATAAAATTCACTATCATCTTTTATTAAACCGCTTTCATATAAAACATCTAAGTAGATATTTTTTTCTTTATAATTAACAGCAAAATAAAAATTAATTTTTCGATCTCCAATATCGCGAAAATATATTTTTTTAAATTTCAAATACAATGGAAGATATTCTTCCTTAAAAATCTCATTAAAAACAACAGATTTATCATATTTTTTTAAAACATTAATATTTAAATAGCCTATCTTTCGCTTATAATTTTCACCCAAACGAGGATTATTACCATATATTGTATTAGTACTCAACAAGTTTTCATCAATCCCATCCACCTGATCTATATAGGTTTTATCAGGAAGCGTAATATTCAAACAAGGAAATAGGTTAATATTTTCTCTTTTAGTTATAAATTTTCTCTTTCTCTCTGGCAATAAATTTGGACCTTCCATACTTGCTATAATATTATTTGCAACTTTGGCATCTTCTGTATCATTTTCATATGCAAATTCTATATACATAGGAAATTTTTGATCTTTAAATTGTTTATTAAAAAATGTACATATCCGCTCCCCGCATTTCCCATATGGAAATGAAAAATCACTATAGTTTTTAAAAGCATAGTTCATAATCTCTTTGTCTTTATTGTCTTTATTTCTATGTGGAAAATTACCCAAATATGCATTCAAAATGATTTTTTCATTATCTTCGACAAAACTATAAATAAAATAATCAACATATTTACGCTCCATGATTGTTACATTCTCTGGAACATCAAAAGTTAAATTCATAATTTCAATTTTTTTTGCTATTGTATTTTTCACTAAAATCAATAATAAAATAAAAAACAATATTCTTTTACACATTTTAATATTTCCTATAATAAAGTGGTTTATAAATCCATTTATAAACCACTATTAAAATTTATTTACCTATCTCAATCGCATCATTCCCGTCTCTGTGTATATAATCTATTGATAATTTAGTAACAGGTTGTGTTTTATCTCCCATGACATCATACTCCCAACCTTTGTCTGGTACAGGAATATTACCAATATAACTATATCGATCTTTGTCAGAACCTAACGCATGCATAGTTTCATGAGCCATTGCTGGATAACTATCAGAGAATAATGTCATTTGATCCCAACGCATGAAATTCCCTGAATTAGAAACATATGCTGCACATCCACCTGAAGCTTCCTGTCCTTTTGGACAACCAAAATTTCGCTCATTTGCTCTTTTAATAGTTATATTATTAAAAATTGGATACATTGCTGCATTACTTTCATTAACTTCCACATATTTAACAATAAAATTTTTACCGTTATATGTTGTCTTTAACTTACTCTCCGCTGTTGATATTAAGGCCTGGCGATTTATATCGGTAACACCGCTACTTAAATTAAATTTAGCAGGAATTGTATATATTATATTGTTAGCATCTTCAGTCCGAATAGCATATGCCCCACTCGGATCAACCTTATTAACCGGATTCGCATCAGCATATATATATGGGTTTAAACCACCTTCTAAACCTATACGATCAGGTTCTATTTAACGGCCTAACTCAGGTGAATAATAGCGATTTAGATTGTAATGCAACTTCGTCTCAGCATCATAATACTGACCAGGAAAGCGCAAGTTAAACTTCACATCTTGAACTGTTGGATCACCTAAACCATAAGCCGAACCATCCCAACTCCATGCAATTGAATTATTTGTCGAATCAATTAAACGTCTTGGAGTATTATTTATATCCGCAATAATATAATATAGCTTAGAACTTGTTCCATTTGCATATAAAGCTGCAATAGGTGTATTTCCACTCCACACATATTCTACAATTGCTTGACCTGACACATCGTATTCACCAATTAAGTTATTATTTTCATCATATACATATTGTACAAGCTTCGATGAATCCCAAGTATTACCATCATTATAACTATATGCTTTTAGTGTTCTTTCATTTTTGTTTCCATAAGACATATAGCGCTTATTTGCAGTACCATTATCTTGTTCTAAAACACGTCTTCCAGCAAAGTCGTAAGTAAGTTTTATAGTTGATAACTCCATTTCCCCTGTTAGCAAATAAGATGGTTTCTCTTTTTTAGGTATAAATGGTTCTCCAAAGCCAAGTTCCATTAAATTTCTTTCATCTACTACTGTATAAGTTGAATATGAAGATATTTTATTGCTATTCTTCTCATAAAAATATTCAACATTAATCATAGGCTCTTCAAAAATAATTAGTTCTTCTATTTCATCCCTAGCATAGCTAGCTGTATATTTTCTGTTGTTATTTTTATCATAAGAATAACCTTTTATATAATTATATCTTCCACCTTTTCTTCGTAATTCTTCCTCTAATGTACCAGTTTTATAATAAGTAAAATTATCAGTAAATGCTGCTCCTCTATTATCATTCACTGTTATTTTACTAATTGCTTTATTGTCAAAAAAATCATAGCTAAAATTTGCAATTGAATTATTTTCTGAATCTTTTGTCGATATAGAAGTGAGCAACCCTCCAACACCTAATGCACCATAACTAAAGGAAGTTTTGGTTCCATTTGACCAATTTAGGCTCGAAATTAGCCCAGGGTTTCCACCAAATAAAGCAGCAGGCACGCCATATTTATAACTGACTAATGCTGCACCATCTATATTAATTGAGCTTAAACGACCTGTATTACCACTTTCATAAACATAGTTAATTTTTTTTCCAGAAGGAAGCTTTAAACTCGTAAGTTTTCCAGCATTGGAATAACCATAATTCACAGTTAGCGAATTAGGACTAAAACCTAAAGCACCTAGCGCCTTATTAGTTTGCTGTTTTTGAGTAATTCTATCGTAGTTATCATAACTAAAATTGGTATTTACACCATATCCACTTGCTGAAGTAATACTATCTAAACGCCCGAATCGACTGTTATCATAGTGATAAGTATAATCAACCAATTGATTGTCTGGTGTAGCGCCTGAGGTTGACACGCATTTATAATTTTTAGCACGACCTAACTCATCAACAATAGGATAACTGCATTTCCGATTACCATGAACAACATCTGTAAGCATATCTGCTTCATTGTATGAATAGGTCTTAGTATTAAAATCTTTATTTACTTCTGATGTTTTTACATTACCATTTCGATAACTAATCGGGTTTGAGCCACCCAGCAGTGCATCATTTATTGATATTCGATTATTTAACAGGTCAAGCCCAATAGTATCTGTATCACCTAATTCATTTTTATGTGTATCAGCTCTATTTAGCGTGTCATATGCCCAAGTTTCTGTATTAAATTCCAAATTATCAAATGAGGTTGCTCTAGAAATCAAATTTCCATTTAAATCATGATCATATTTCGTACTTGAAAATCTAATGATTTGATTCGGAAAAGTAGCACCATCCCATGTCTCTTTTATTAAATCTCCAGTAACATAATTGTTTATAGTTTTTATAGGACCATCTATTATTTCTGGTACCCCTAACACATTGTATTTAACTTTTTGTTTTGTCCCATTAGCATAATTAGTTTCCATTAGGAGATCACCAATGCCATACTTATATGTAGTTTTTTCCCCATCAGGCGCTGTAATACTTTCAAGTAATTTTTGTTCATTGTAAGTATTGACTGTCACTTGCCCCGAAATATCCCCTGTTTCCCCTCCCATACCTTTGCGTGTTTCTTTTAGGGTTCCATCAGCATTATAAATATATTGTTCAACCAAACCATTTGGATAAATAATCCGTTCTGGTAAACCATATGAATTATAATTAAGATATTTAGTAATACGAGTTGTACCATTTACTATTTGTGATGAGCTTGTGATATTTCCAAAGTTATCATAAGTATAGTTTATTTTATCTGTGGCCCCTAATCTTGGTCCATCCACAGACCGAATTAAACCATTTGCGAAATAATCATAATTTGTTGTTTTTGCAATACTGTTGGGTTGGTTTGAGGTTAAGGTACTACTTTTTACTCGACCATTTGCTTCAATCTCATTTATTAACTTAACTTTATCCACACTAATTGTTGAGGGTATATTATAATTTGTATTATAAGTATTTGTTGTAAGTCTTTGTTTAGAACTACCTTTAGCCTCTGTTACTGCAGTGACTCGATTTTTAGTATCATAGCCTATTTCAGTAAGGTTTCCATTTTTGTCCGTAAAGTTTACAATATTTCCTTTTACTTTATCTAAGGTTATTTTTTTAACAGGCTTCCCATTAATTTTTATACATCGATTGTCATCATTATAAGGATCGTAAGCATTATTAGATCCATCGTAAATAATCGTATTACCCGTATTATTTAGTATAAAACTTTCATTCCAAGAACCCTCGATAGCATAAGCTCCCATAAAGTTTACAGTGTCTCTATAGGGTCCTTTTAACTTTAGAATTCCACCTGTCGCTGTTTCAGAATAATCTAATTCTGAGTTTATTGAAGTGTAATTAGGTTTATATAATGAACTTTTTATTTTATTTCTTTCAGTTTGCCAACCTAAAACCTTCTCTCCATTTTTAATCAAACCACTTAAAAGAGGTATTGTTGCACCATATGATGTTCCTGAGGAATTTGCAAAAATTCCATTATGCATATAATCTACATAAGTGTAGTCTTCCTGACCATTTTTTGTAGATTCAACTTTTATTAATTTTGCTATGTCTTGTCTATTTCCGCCAACATTCACATTTTGAATTTGATATTTATATTTAACTTCCTGAACTAAATTATGATTAGATGTAGTTTTTACTTTTGAAATAAGGCCAGTTAAGACCAAATTACCAGTTGGGTTATCGCTTCCATTAAAACCAATTCGATTTATTTCTAAAGAATTCCCCCTATTGTCTGCAATAGAAGAAAGAGCATATCCAGATTCAAAAGGATATCTGAATGCCAAGAGACCTGTATTCGTTGCAACCACAGGTGAATAGGATAAGTTTAAAACTTTACCATTAGGATACTTGATTGTTGTCGCTTGCAAGCTATCTAAAAGTGTTCTTTTTCTATTCCAAGCAGAAAAAGTAATTTCTGTATTTTTACGTCGTACAATAACTGTATTACCGTTGTCTATGATTTCATACTCATTCTTTGGAATTACTTGCATACCTGAACGTTTATTTACGACTTGAACGATTTGTCCATTGTTTTGTTTTAAAAAGGTTTTGCTTGTACCTAGCTTATCTCCTGGTTCAATTAAAACATAGTTCTTATTAACAACTATCAATCCATAGTTATAATTATGATTCCAACCTATACCCAAAGCAGAGTTATCATTCACTGATGATTGCGCAAATGCAGCATCTAAAATCTTAGCATCAGCATTTCTAAACGCCTGATTAAAACCTAGCTGTAAATTTGATGAATAGTTTCTTGTAAATGGAAGCGCACCTGCAATATCTGTTGAACTTGTTTCAATCTGTCGTGCGATGGGATTCATTCCAATTAAACAAGAATCAACTGATGTATTTGTTTCTGCTAAGGCAGTTAAACCATATCTCTCATCTTTATATTCTGCGGCATAAAGTGATGATTGCGTAATCAAACACTGTGTCGCCAACATTCCCACAAGCACTTTATTTAGTTTGTGTTTCATAATCTTCCCTTATTATCATGTATATTAAGAGTTCTTACGCAAGTATTTTTATAATAATCCAAGCCAACACAACTTCATAAATTGATGTTACTCACATTTTCAACCAACGTAAGAATTTTATTTATTTAAAAACCAATTCTATTCCATTGGTTAATTTATAATACTTTTTTCTGTTTTTATTTCAATTACAAAAAACTTTAATAAATTTAAAAATAAACTTAAATTAAAATTTAAAAATATTAAATATCAATAAGTTAATACTTTATACACAAAATAAAAAATAAATAAAATCATAGATTTCGTATCAATATATGTTTTAAACATATATTCAATTAAATACACAAAAAAATTAAAATACAAACAAAAACCATAATATTAATTTTCAAATTAATATTATGGTTTTTACTTTAGAATTATAAGATTAAAAATGAATCACATTTAATCATTTAAATAATAAATTTCAAATTAAAGTTACATATACCTTTCAAGTTTTAAAATTCAGATATTCCCATAACACCTCACACACTTACATCCTTTTGGAATTTTGTTATAAATTCCTACAAAACAATATTTCTATTTAATTTTATATTTTAATTACACCCACAAAACACCAGCATTATCTTTTATCATAGAGGTGTCATCCACCATACTTATAATTCGCCTCAAATATTGCATTAAAATGGTCTTAACTTTCATTTAATCTAAAGAATTAACAATACCGATTAGGACATCTTTATGCTGTGCTTGAATGCATAAAATTTCACTGATTTTATATTTATCTTATCTACCAATTAATCATTAAATCCTTGTCATATTTTTTAGTGTAATTAGTTTTAAAACTTGATTTCTAAAATATTTGCTATAAGCGTTCACAACTCAGTGATACCTCTTCATTTACCTAATCCCCCATCTAATCGCCGTTAGCCCTTCTCTCCTCATTCGGATTGTAATCTTGTGCCATTTGAGAAAGCATGCCTTGTGCTAAAATTCGCACCAAAGTCAGGGTTAAACTCTTGTGCAAATTTATAAGTGGGCAAATCAATTTACTTTTCTACAATATAGCCTCTAAAGCTTATATATACGTACTGTTCAAGCAACCAGTCCGCTGTTCATGTAGATTTCCGTTTCTCTCAAAACATCTCATAGATGCTTTTGGCGTAGTTGATAGGTTCCCTTATAAATATTGTAAAATTCAATCTAGCAATCAGATCAGCAAGATAAAGCTCTTGTTTTTTTACTGAATGATTTGAAATTGAATCAGCGCAAGTAAATACTGGCAAGCAATTGATAGATATGCAATAAACAACACAGGAATGCATAGCAACATGAGTAATAAATTCGAATTCCAAATCCGTGTAT
>Ga0105244_10001913_pt1 | contig 16172 bp, 23 predicted proteins | sample KBSM44metaG_FD_80423 | JGI IMG/M metagenome (GOLD analysis project Ga0105244, IMG submission 80423) | Miscanthus rhizosphere microbial communities from Kellogg Biological Station, Michigan, USA - KBS M4-4 metaG | ecosystem: Host-associated > Plants > Roots > Rhizosphere > Soil | place... | reverse complement strand
CCTCGCCTTCTTAAGCCCATGCAAACAATAAATAATCAAGAATGGTCTAATTTGATATTTAAGGAGGGACTTTAATGATCGTTAAATTAGCTGGGTCACCTTCCATATGGCATAACAGATTATTTTATCCAGACTATTGGATAGACCAGCCTCTGAAAGTAGTTAATACTTACACTACTTTGTCTGGTTCTACTTACCATAGAGTACAAAAAATAGGTGGAGACTCTACTCGTAAGCTTAATCTTCGTTATGAAGAATTGATAGTTCTAGATGTTAATAATAAAAATGCTTCTACCCTTCTATCGAAGGAGCAACATTCATGATTGTCCGAATTAAAAGGTTTATCCATGAAAAACTGTTTCAAATATTCAAAGACAATACATCTTATTGGATTAATCAAGACCTGATTGTTATCAAAACTAGAGAAGGTATTGGGTATAGTGGCGATAAAAATTTAGTCTATACAGTTGCCCGTCCTGAGAACTTAGAAAGAACAATCACTTTAAATCATCGAAACTTTGTAGATGTAGGTGCGCCCAACAAAGAATTAACTAATCTCTTGGAGGAGTATTAAAAAATGCAATATGCTGATTTTGTACGTGGTCAGTTCTATGTTGATGAAAATGGCCATATACACAAATTTAATGGTCGTTTCAAGCCTGGTTCTGGTTTCTTTCGCCGCATGTTCGACAAGCGGGTAACAGTACGAAAATATGCAGATTTACGCCCGTATTACCCTTCCAACAATACAAAAGCTTCTATCTATTTAGATGAGGAGGAGTAATAGATGGCAATGGAAGAATTCAAAGTCGGAAATCTATATACAAGCAAGGAAGGAACCATATACAGATACGATTCTCAATTCAATTCTATTGTGGGCTTTTTTATACGAGTTGCTGATAACCAAATGACACTTACTCACTACAATCATTTGCATCCTTTTCACCCTAATAACAATGGAGATGCTACTTTCTTTTTATTAGATAAAAAATAAATATTATTTTCCTGCAAATCGAGCGGGATGATTGTCATATTAGAATTCCAAGTGATAGGAAAATAGATGAGGTACTCAAGTCTGGCTGAAGAGGCCCTCGTGAAAGAGGGTAGGCGGGGCCATCCCCCGCGCGTGGGTTCAAATCCCACTCTTATTGACCTTCCACACATCACTGATATTCTATATGAGAAAAGGCCTCCAGGAATTGATAAAGGATTATCGAATATGTAGTAATTCTCTCGTCTATAAACGAGAAAAGCGGGTGCAAGTCCCGACAGCCTTTTGATTTTCCGAAAGCTTTTTTTTATCATCCTGCTCGATTTGCAGGAAACGAAAGGAGACCTACTCATGCGTTTTGAAGCTCCAATTAAGTTTGATGTAACAAAGCATAAACTTGAATCTTTTCCATGGTATGCTGCTAGAGCTCTTCAAGGATTCCAATTGCAATTTAGGATAAAACCTAGCGCTCATAGAGACTTGTTTTATCTTGATTCTGGTTATGACAATCACCTAAGGTTAATGGAAATCAGAGAACACCTTAGCAATCGCTTTAAAAGCGCGGTTGAGTCTCATTCTTATTATGAATATGCAATCCCTGCATTTCATCTTGACCTTACACAGGTTACTAATCGTTCGTTCACACGCCACGTATTAGATGATAAACTCTACGGAGAACAAATAAGAACCGAAGAAGCATTTTCTATATTTGAATCTCCTGCCTACGCACAGCCTGTTGCTAGACTAAACGTTCAGCGCCCTATTCAAGTACCTACAGTAAATATTGTCCAAGCTTTAGCTCCTGCTAATCCATTTATTGATGCTGAAGATAATGACGAGTTCTTGCCATTCTAAGAAGGAGTTGTTTTTATGCCAAAAAAGAAAAGACCGAAACGTGATATCACACGGTTAACGTGGGAACGCAAGCCTATGACTCAAGTAAAACAAAGTGACAAACGTTATAACCGTAAGAAAACAAAACAGAACTGGAAGCACGAAGAGTGACTTCTAGTTTTTTTATTATGCGCATGTAAAGCTCAATGGAAGAGCTAATTTCACTCGGTAAATTGGTAACTGGGTTCGATTCCCAGCATTGCGCGCACCCGTAATACAACTGATATTAGGTGTAACATAATAGCCGAATTCAGGGTATTTACTTTGATTTAGGGTAAAGACAAGCAGTCCAGTGTATGCCAACGATTGGCTCTGCTAGTCCTTGCCCTGCAATCATAAAGGAGGATTATCCATGGCAGACAAATTTGCTATAGGAGATACTGTACGAATAAACCCAAATAGCTTCTATCGTGACCAAATCGAGCAAACAGATGATACCTCTGGTACTATTTATGATTATGGTTATGGATGGTATGATGTAAAATTTGAAAATGGATATGAAAATTCCTATAAAGTTGAACATTTGATTCCAGTTAAACCTCTGACAAACAAAGAGGGAGTACGCCTATTACAAAAGGAGGATTAAACATGAGACCTTTTTCTCTTGGTGATAAAGTTCATATAGTGGAAAACTCCACGTATGCTTGGCAAATAGATCATACTGAAGGTAATGATGGCACTATCTATCGTTTAGATGGTAGCTGGCATCTTGTAGAATTCCCCAATGGCTATAGAAATGGCTATCTGGAAGCAGACCTTGTTCATCAATCTGCAAAAAATAATAAGGAAGCAGCACTTCGCTTTCTTAAATGATATCCTGGGTATATCTTATGTGAGTAGGCGGTATTATCGTGCCGCGTCCTGACATAAGATTCTCAGGATAGTGCTCTCAGAGACACTTAGGACTAGCGTTTTATACACACCGCTTGGTGCCTAGCTTTGGCTTTTGCCAATGGAGGTTTTATGTAGCAATGGACTAAGTGCCACAGAAGGTGGCTTGGAGAGAACGCTCTGGAGTATGAACCGAATTCTTAGTCAGAGAGAGAGTGCCAAATGAGTACGGGGAAGCCTGGTAGCTAAGTACCTAGACCAGACGCTTCTGATATGTCCATATGTAAGTCCTAGCCCCCGTGGCAGGCGTTCCCTGGCTTGTTCATCGTCCCTGTGCGGGAAAATGTTTCGATGGCAGTACCAATACCAAGTCTTGTGCTTGGGCTCATTGAATCTCTGTCTATTTATTAATCATGTCTAGTCTAGTCTCTGGCAGGCAGTCATGATAGAGGAGGAATTCCCATTGAAAAGGAAACAAGAAAAACACAAAGTCTTTATCGACAGCGTGTTTGCTAATGAAGCAAAGCAAAAAGAAGTCATAAAACATTCACAGGCCCAGATGTCTATTGACCTGGCGGCTAATCCTAAAATTAACTTCTTACGCTTTGTAGAATTTCCTGTTCCTAAGTCACAAGAGACTTCTTACAGATTCCGACTATCAGAAGCAGCAGAGCAATCTACTACATTGACTCCTGCTCAAATCAAAGGAATAGTAAATGTCCTACTTAATACAGAACAGCTTCTATTTAAGCTTGTATCTGATTATTATGGGCAACAACAACTCGATGCCGTTTCGCATCATCTTATTGAAACAACACTATCTTATGAGCAAGTTATTGTAAAAATAATGGATGACTCATTTGAGATGACAAAAGCCTTTCGGGATGTTTCTCATTCCGCGGGCGTTAATCTTATTACAAATCAACTAAACCATACGTACGGCCAGACAGTACCATCCGAAGTCTTGACTATTCATTACATTCTTCAAGACATGATGCAGTTTTATATTGATCAGATTACCGATTCCAGTCTTCGAACAGATATGATTTCGTTTTCTCAGTTTTCTTATCAGCTTGCTCTTTTAGCTAAAAACGCATCGGAGGTGCTTTGTGTGCTGTATCGTAAATTTAAACGGTCAGACTGACGAAAGGAGTAAAGCCTATGGATTACAAGATAAGCTACGACATGGCAATAGAACTGCTCAGAAGTTATCTTGAAAAAATCTATCTCTTGGATAAGCATAGAGGCACATCTCCTATTAAGGTACAACAATTGTATGATTTAAATTCGGAGTTACGTAGCCTTATTCAGCAGTTGCAAGAAGATGGGCATAACACAGATGAAATTATTCGCACATTAAAAGAAAAGCTTGAAAAGAAATACACGTACCAAAAACTAAATGTATATGTGGACGGGGCCGCCCGTGGCAATAACGACCCTAGTATTCCTAATATTAGTGGCATTGGATTTGTTGTCATTGGAGATAGCCAGATGCTTTATAAAGGCAGTCGGTATCTTGGTTCTGAAATTATACTTCCGCACTTGCGCCATCAATCACCAGAGACACCGAATGAGGTGGCAGCTGCTACAAATAACACAGCAGAGTACATTGCGCTCATTGAGGCACTTGAATACCTGCTCGCAAACGAATTGACAGCCAGCCAGATAGAAATATTCAGTGATTCGACTATGGTTGTACAGCAAGTAACGATGACTTCTACAACAAAAGCACCGCACTTGATTCGTCTTCGATGTTGCGCACAGCAACTTCTAGATGAATTCGATAACATCGTCTTGACTCATATTCCACGTGAGTACAATACGGTTGCAGATGGACTGGTAAATGAGTTATTAGATCAGCATGAGGCACAAAATGAAGCAAATGCTGGATAATTTACTTGCAAATTTCCAGAATAGAGCTTACATTTTAAAAAACTAATCAGGGGGACTAGGTATTATGACTACAGTCGATTTGGTGCAAAAGTTAAAGCCTCATGTTACTACGTTCAGTGCAGCTATCTCTTCCCAGTATGAGCATGGCGATCAAATCGTAGTTGGCGGGGCTATTACAGATATGTTTGATATGACTGCTCTTCACGGCTCTGTTGAAGAAGAAGGAGCAGATGAAGCAGGCGTTTACCTTACACTGGATGATGGTGTTGGTGAAACAAAAGTCGTATTACCGCAAATGGCATTTCATGAAGCTCAAGAAAGCCATGGTTCATTAGATGTTGGTAAAGTTGTTTTGGTAACTGGCCGCATCTATCGTTTGGATACAACACACACATATGAGAGCAAAACAGGAAAAACAACTACAACAGACAACCATGAACAAGAAACACTTCGAATTGTAGCATGGGAGATTTCCCCGCTACCTGAAGAAGAAAAACGAGTTGTCAAATCTGTTGTAAAACCAAAAGAGTGACCATAACGGTTGCTCTTTTTTTATTTAAAGGAGGAATCGTTATGAAAAAGATATCAGAGAGAGAACTTCTGCCTGGAATGCTTGTCTTTATATCTCCTGATTCTGAATTTAGTGACCAAATAACAAGAACACACGGACAAGCAGGTACTATAGGAAAGCCCTTCAGAGATGGAGGAGAATGGTGGCATTATGTTAGATTTCCTTCAGGATATCAAAACTGTTACCCTGAAAGAGATTTGGTTCATGCCAACTCTACAAACAGAGCTTACTCTTTGATTCTGAAAAAAGAATAAATCTATAACAGCAGACGAGTTCTGCTATTTTTTGTACGCGGTACTCCCCCAAAGGGGGTAGTGTATAACTATACTGAAAGGAGGTGAATTCCGATTTATCCCGAACACTTTGAAGAATGGATTGATTTAGTCTTTCCATCTGATGTAGAAGATTTGCTAGCATTAGATTTTCCCCATTCCATCGAAAATTGTGGTGACACCCCGAAGGCTTGATGGTAAAATATTGCTAGTAAACCAATCACGAGACGAGTATATCGCCATCAGGCGTTTACTATATATGAATAATACTAGGGGGCGATTAAGTGACGCACGATTTATCGTTTGCTGTTGATACCAAACAGGAAGTCACTGAACAACCGTATAATGTTATGAATACGGTGAAATTTACTCATTTGCATCTACACACGCCGTGGAGTTTGCTTGATGGGTTCTGTCGAATTGATGATTTAATCGAGTTGGCAAAAGAGTATGGAATGAAGCACATTGGAGTTTCTGAACATGGAAACTGTCACAGTCATGTGGAGTTCTATACAAAAGCAAAAGAAGCTGGGCTCAAGCCTATTCTTGGTTGTGAGGTTTATGTAACGCCGAATAACCAGTGGAAGAAAGAAGAATATGACAAGCACCCTGATTTCTGGTTGAATAAGAAGCAGGAAACAGGGTGGCGGCCGAATATGGCACACCTTCTGCTTATTGCACGCACTAATGAAGGTTATCAGAACTTGCTTGAATTAACTTCTCGTGCATATCTTGAAGGCTTCTATCGTAAGCCACGTGCTGATTACAAGCTTCTTAAGAAGTATGGCAAGGGAATCATCGCCACAACAGCTTGCTTGGGCGGAGAAGTTCCACAGTTGATTATGCAAAATCGACATAAGGAAGCTAAGACAATCATTCGCTTTTATCAACGCTGCTTCGATGAGCTGTACCTTGAAATACAGCCTAGTACCATGCCAGAACAAATCCTTGTTAATGAAGTATTGAAACAATGGAGCTTCGAGATGGACATCCCATTAGTTGCTACTAGTGATGCACATATGCTTCGCAAGGAAGAGAAGCCGATTCACGCGGCGCTTACTACAATTGGGAAATCAGAAGACACATCTGACATTTCTGTATATGAACATTGCTATTTCATGGATGCACAAGAAATGATGAGCTTTGATATTCCACAAGAAGCCCTGGAGAATGCATATGCAATTGCAGAGAAGTGTACTGTAGATTTGGAACTAGGTGACATTAAGTATCCACAGTTTCATGTTCCAGAAGGATACAACTACGACACTTATCTTGCACAATTATCAAATACAGCTTTGTTTGAGCTTGCAATGAATGAAGACATTGATATCGCTCATTATCAGGCACGAATGAATTATGAGCTATCCGTTATTGCAGACAAAGGCATTTCTGCCTACATGCTTATTGTATGGGATTATATCAAGTTTGCAAAAGACAATGACATATTGGTTGGTCCTGGGCGGGGTTCTGCCGCAGGTTCTCTTGTTGCGTATCTCTTGAGAATTACCAACTTAGACCCAATCAAGTATGATCTTCTCTTCGAAAGATTTTTAAATCCAGAGAGAAATGCTTTACCCGATGTAGACACTGACTTCGATTATGAGCGTCGTCATGAGGTTATCGACTATATCACACAGAAGTATGGAGCAGACCAGGTTGCACAAATTGGAACCTTTACTACGCTCTCTACAAAAGCAGCATTTAAGGATATTGGCCGCGGCCTAGGTATCGACCACAATCTAATCAATGAAATGAATAAGCTTATCCCAGCTAAGTTTGGTAAGGTTTATTCTATTGAAGAATCTCTTGCTGAAGTACCACAACTTCGTGAATACCAGCAAAGATATCCACAACTGTTTGAACTTGGACAAAAGGTAGAAAAATTACCACGTTCCTCTTCCATACATGCGTGTGGTATCCTTATAACGCCAGACCCAGTCTTTAAGGCTGCACCAATCATGCGTGGTAAAAACGGAGAGACTGTTACCCAGTACGAAGGGCCTACTCTTGAAAAACTAGGTTACATCAAATTTGACTTCCTAGGTCTCAAGAACTTATCTGTTATCAATATTGCCCGTAATCTGGTTAAACAAAACCATGGCAAAGATATCGACCCAGATAAATTGGTTCCAGATGACCCGAAAGTATTCCGCCTGATAAAAGACGGACATACAGACGGTATCTTCCAGTTAGAGTCAGACGGCATGAAGAAAGTCTTCAAAGGCTTGAACAAGGTAGACTTTGAGTCAATGATAGCTGGTGTTTCCTTGTATCGTCCTGGTCCGATGGCGTTCATTCCACAGTATCAGAATAGAGCAAATGGAATTGAAGAAGTTAGCTACTCTATTCCAGAGCTTCAGGATATCTTGGAAAACACATTCGGTATTGCAGTTTATCAAGAACAAATCATGCAGATGACACGAGTACTTGGCGGATATTCTGCTGGTGAAGCCGACGGATTCCGTAAAGCCATTGGTAAGAAAAGCGATGAAGTTATGCAAAAGGTTCTTCCAGAACTACACGGACGTATCCTAGAGAACGGATATCCTGAGACTGTTGCAGATGAAGTAGTAGCTATCATCGAGCCGTTTGTAGGTTATGGGTTAATTATACGGCCCCTCTGCTGAGCAATCAGTAGAGCAAACTCCGAATATGCTGGAACACCCTCAGAGTCTTCAGTACGAGCGAAAGCCGTAACAATCTGAAGGATTGGGCAATCAGCAGGGATAACTCGAAAGAGGAGCCCTCAGAGACTACCAAGGAGCGTGTGAATCGTAGTGGATTCACCTAACTGGATTAGCCTTCTAGTTCAGCTCAAGCGAGACGATGGTATAGTCCACTCCCCTGAATAATAAACGCCGAAAAAGGGTTTACAGTAGGCAAGTCCGCAAACCAGAAACCCTGACGCCTCATTAGAGGATAGACCCACAGCCTGATTCATTCAGGTAGTTGAAGCTGTTAGGCGGACTGTTATTCAATCATAATATCGGGAAACCGAGGGTACGAAGGTCAACAGATCACATGCGGCGTGTTACGCATATATCGCTTATCAGACTGCTTACTTCAAAGCTCATTATCCAGTTGAGTTTATGGCGGCATTGCTTACTATCTTCTCTGGAGATGCAGACCGCGTAACCAACTACATCAATGAAGGACAACGTATGGGTATTGGTATTCTACCACCAGACGTTAATCTTTCTGAACGAGGATTCAGCATTGAACAAAGAGCAATTCGCTTTGGTCTTTCTGCAATCAAAGGTCTTGGAGACACAGTGGTTGAAAATATCATTGCTGCTCGTCCATTCGAGTCTCTAACAAGCATGATAGAAACGATGCCAAAACGTCAGTTAAACAAGCGTTCCATCACAGTTCTTGCACGTTCAGGAGCATTGGATGAACTTGTGCCTGATGCAGCAAACCGTATGCAAATCCTTCATCATATGTTCATGATTCGTGGAGACAAAGATGATATCTCTGCTGAAGTAAATAGCTTTGACGAAAAGAAAAAGCTAGAAGCAGAAAAAGAATTGCTTGGTTTATATCTCAGCGGCCATCCACTTCAAGGTATTGGGAAACCAGTAACCTGGGATTATCTAGGAGACTTTGAAACTGTCGATACAGGGGGCGTCATCACTTCCTTCAAAGTTATTAACACAAAGAAGGGTGACGAAATGTGCTTCTTGAATGTGGATACGCTGGAGGGCAATAAGCGCCTTGTCTTATTCCCAGATGTATATGCACCGCTTGCTGGTCAATTCAAGAAAGATTTAACTGTTAAGTTTACTTGTTACACAAAATATGATGCGCAATATGATGAACGTTCGATTATCGTTAAGAAAATCAACATTCCAAAACGTATCAATAAACATTTGCTTGTAGCAGAATGATACAGGTCGGGGTTCGCCCCGACTTTACTTTTTAATTCATAATTAATAAAAAAATGGGAGTGGATTTATTTGAAACAAGATGTACTCGAACTTATGAAAAATCAATTAGAACAAGTTGCACACAGATTAACGGTTGATAATTACAAAGAAATGCATGAAGAAGTCACCCGTATATTTACCGTTCTTGAATCTCTTTCATCTATGATGGATTTGAAAGAAGAAAAGCCAGAAATACCAGCTATGCCACCGCTAGAACCTGACATTGACCTAGATGCTATTCCTGATTTCGATGCTCTTAAGACATTGGAAAACGCACCTGTTGTTACTTATCCTCAGAAATCTAAAACAGAAGAGGAAACAGCTGCCGTTGCTGAACTTGAACTACCTGAAAAAGAATATACAGAAGAAGACAAGAAGAATGGCCGTGTCCCTCTCTTGTTCGAACGTCGTGTTAAAGGTGGAGTTGTTCCAGAAATAGCTGCATTTGTTCCAGAGAAGGTTGTACGTAACCTTGATTTGCAACACGGAGACAAAGTATATGCAAAGCATGAATTCACTCCACATGGCGCTCCTACGCATTATGAGTATGAACTAGCACAGCGGGCAAACCCACCACAAGAAAATGATTCTATCTTTGAAGTGAATATGGGTATTGTTTCTTATTCTCCAAGAGATGGTGGTCTTGTAATTGAAAGGACTATTCATTCTGATCGCATTTTGCATGACGGAGAAGCTGTCGTTCTACCAATTCAAAACGATGATTTACACATGCTTGATATTAAAGAAAATGATATTGTAAGTGCTGCATTTTATCGCAACAATCCTGAAACTGTTCGTCTTCGTTGGAAATATCCAACAGAAGGAATCACATATGAAGCACCAAAAAAAGCTTCTTTCTATAAAGACAATTCTTCTACTGAAAAAGCAGAAGTTGAACAAATCTTTAAAGGTAAGAAAATCTGTGTAATTGGATTTGAGCCAGGCTGGGCTTCATACAAAGAAGAAGTCGAGAAGCGCGGCGGTGAACTGCTTACCCTTACAGGCAGAGAGCCAGAAGCTACAATGAGAAGCACCCTCTTCCGTAGCGACGCTGTAGTTATGATTCTTACTCATATGAGCCACAAAGCTAGTATTTGGACTGTTGATTTCTGTAAGCAAAACGCTATCCCACAAGATAGCATGCAGTCGTTTGGCCGCACCATGTTTGTGGAAACGGCTGCAGACCTGATTTAAAGAAATTGTGTTATCACAAGCTCTTTGTCTTGACAAAATAATTCGTGGCTACTTGTATTGACACCTTTCTTATAAAAGGTTTAGATACTTTTCAGACACCACATATGAGGAATTATTTGTCACTTCTAGTTTCACCTAGTGGCCCTTGTAATAACTGAAGGGGTAGGCGACCAGCTTACTCCTTTTTTGTCCCATATATACGCTTTGGGGAGGGATAATATGATTATCTTTTTTGACACGAGAACAGGAAACAATCGACGTTTTGCCGACCAGTTGCTTCAACAGATTGATAGCTTGGGCTTGTCTGAACAACTAACAATCCAGCAACTACAACCTAGCACTCTCGTAGAAGAACCATTTGTATGCATTACCTATACAACTGGTATGGGAATGGTTCCTGCGACCACTTCCACCTTCCTAGAAGCTAATCACAGTTATCTACATGGCATTGCTGCTAGTGGAAACAAAATCTGGGGAGACAACTTTGCTATAAGTGCAGACAAACTAGCAAGATTGTACAGGGTTCCGCTTTTACACAAATGGGAGATGAGCGGTATGCCTGAAGATGTGGAAATCTTTATGGAAAGGGTGCAAAAAATTAAACTATGAGACACATCGAGTTGAATAACGAAGTTACGCAATTAAAACCGAACGGATTCTTTAATCTTGATAAAGATAAAGAAGCGGTTGCCGAATTTATTAAATCGGAGGTAGAGCCGCGCTTAATCCGTTTCGATTCTGTCGAGGACAGATTCCGTTATATGGTAGATGAAGATTTCTACTATCCAGAAGTACTTGAGCAATACACGATTGCACAGATTGAAGAACTAACAGACCAGGTTGATATCTACAACTTCCAGTTCCAATCTTACATGGCTATCTCAAAGTTCTATTCTGACTACGCTTTGAAAACAAACGACAAGAAGTTTTTCCTTGAACGCTATGAAGACCGCATTATTATCGTTGCATTATTCCTTGGACAAGGTGACTTCGAGTTTGCACAAGAAGCAGCTCTTTCTATGATTGAACAGCGCTACCAGCCAGCTACCCCGACATTCCTGAACGCAGGACGTAGTCGTCGTGGCGAAATGGTATCTTGTTTCCTTCTTGAGATGGATGACAGCTTGAATAGTATCTTCTTTAACATTGATACTGCTGGTCAGCTTTCTAAAGTAGGCGGCGGTGTTGCCATCAACTTGTCTAAGCTTCGTGCCCGTAAAGAACAAATCAAGGGTATCGACGATGCGGCAAGCGGCGTAGTGCCAGTTATGAAGCTTCTTGAAGATACATTCTCTTATGCTAACCAATTAGGTCAGCGTAAAGGCGCAGGTGCCGCATACTTAAACATCCATCACTGGGACGTTGGAGAGTTTCTTGATACGAAGAAAATCAACGCGGATGAAAAATCCCGTATCCAGTCTCTATCCATTGGTCTTATTGTAGAAGATAAATTCTTCCAACTTGCTAAGAACAATGAAGACCTTTATGTGTTCGCTCCACATACTGTATTCCAAGAGTATGGTGTGCATATGGACGACATGTCTATGGATGAAATGTATGACGAGCTACTTGCTAACCCGAATGTTAAAAAGCGTCGTCTGATGACTGCACGTGAAATGCTAACAAAGATTACAACAATCCAGTTGGAATCAGGCTACCCATACCTAATGAACAAAACGAATGCAAACAAAGCTCATGCCTTGAAAGATATCGGCCAAATCAAAATGTCGAATCTATGTACTGAAATCTTCCAGCTTCAAGAAACATCCACAATCAATGACTATTATCAGGAAGATGTCATTCGCCGTGATATCAACTGTAATCTTGGTTCATTGAACATCACAAATGTAATGGAAACTGGTAAGGTTCGCGAATCCGTACACACAGGTATTCAAGCTTTGACAATCGTATCTGATTTGTCCGACATTCAAAACGCTCCTACAGTTCGTAAAGCCAATGAAGAATTGCATGCAGTTGGTCTTGGCGCCATGAACTTACACGGTTACTTGTCTAAGAATAAAATCGCCTTCGAATCTGATGAAGCTGTTGATTTTACTCGCACATTCTTTATGCTAATGAACTACTACTCTATCGAGAAGAGTATGCTCATTGCAAAAGAAAAAGGAGAAACATTCAAAGACTTCGATAAGTCTGAGTACGCAAAAGGTACTTACTTCGAGAAGTATTTCGAGAATGATTACTCTCCACAGACAGACCGCGTAAAAGAGTTGTTCGCAGGTATCGACATCCCTGGAGCTCTTCAATGGAAAGGTCTTGCACAGGAAGTAAAACACTATGGTATGTACCACGGATATAGGCTTGCGATTGCTCCTACGCAAAGTATTGGATACATTCAGAATGCTACGGCTTCTGTAATGCCAGTAGTAAGCCAGATTGAGACTCGTACTTATGCGAACTCAACAACTTACTATCCAATGCCTTACATGGATGAAAAGAACTTCTGGTATTACAAATCTGCTTTCGATATGAACCAATTTAAAATCATGGATGTTATCGCTGCGGCACAGGAACACGTAGACCAAGGTATTTCTACTATTCTTTACGTGAATAGCGACGTATCTACTCGTGACCTAGCACGTTATTATATCTATGCTAATCAAATTGGATTGAAATCTTTGTATTACACACGCACACGGAACCAAGAGATAGATGAGTGCTTGTCTTGCTCTGTTTAATCTCTTCTAAATAGATACGAGGTATCGAATAATGCAACGGGAGGGCCTGTACCCTTCCTTGCACCATATTGGGGGACACAATAAAAAATGGTAAAATCAGCAGTAAACCATAATCGTCACGAAGATGACTTTACGCAGATGTTCCTTCTGCAAAACAAGAAGCAATTCTGGTTGCCAGAAGAGATTAACCTTTCGGGAGATAAGACTCCATGGAGTAACCTTACCGAAGCTGAGCAAGAAACATACAAAAGAGTGCTAGGCGGCCTTACACTCCTTGATACAGAACAAGGCGGCGAGGGTATGCCATTAATCATGATGCATGAACCAGGACTACAACGTAAAGCTGTACTAACTTTCATGGCATCCATGGAACAAATCCATGCTGAATCTTATTCTAAGATTTTCACAACTGTAGCAACAGAAGAAGAAATCGACGCTATCTTTGAATGGGTGGAGCAACATCCACATCTTCAATACAAAGCACAGACTATTTCTGATATCTATATGCGCCTATTCACACCGAATGCGACAGCATATGACCGCTACATTGCAATGGTTGCTTCTGTATATCTTGAAAGCTTCCTATTCTACTCTGGCTTCTTCTATCCGTTGTTCTTAGCAGGACAAGGCAAGATGGTGGCCAGCGGCGAAATCATTAACTTGATTCTAAGGGACGAAGCAATTCACGGTGTATATGTTGGATTACTTGCACAAGAATTGTTCGCAGAACTAACTCCAGCTGAGCAAGAACAAGCTACTGCAGAATCTAATGATTTACTTCATGCGCTTTATGCAAATGAAATTGAATATGCAGAAGATGTGTATGCTCCAATCGAATTGGTAGATGAAGTTGCTGCATTCGTTCGTTACAATGCTAACAAAGCTTGTATGAACTTAGGTATTCAGCCTGCATTTCCAACAGAACAAATCAACTCTATTGTAGAGAACGGTTTGAAAACTGATACGAAGAATCATGATTTCTTTTCCGTTTTATCTTTGGCGGCCTAGTACAGGAATGTACTATGGAAAAACTCCGTGAATTCAGGGGACATCTGACGCAGACAATCCTGAGCGAAGCCTCGTAGAGGAACGTGCAACGACTATCGAAACAACATCGAAAGATGGAATGGAGTAGAGTACATCCAAGTGGATGGAAGCGCGGAGCATCGAGACCCGATGGTGATATAGTCTCATCATTTGCAGAAATGCAAAGCAGCTCAAAAAAGAGCGCATGTAGATTAACGAACTACATGGAAGAAACCTGCAAAGGTAACGGATATGTGAAAGCTACTAACGTAGAATCGCTTGAAGACGCTGATTTTGAATTCGAATGGCTTAAATAATCCTTTCAGCTCCTTTCCTACTCATGTATAATGAGGGGAAGGAGCTTTTTTAAATTAAAGGAGAGTCCATTATGTCCCTATACAAATACTATGCAATTATCGAACCAGGAGAACCCACTGGATATGATGTTACTTTTCCAGACTTAGAGGGTTGCTTTACGTGCGGCGACACTCTAGTTGATGCTGTTCTTATGGCTGAAGAGGTACTTGGCCTTTATCTTAGTGTTCTGGAAGACGACAATGAGTTCATTCCGCGGGCTAGTCCTGCTTTTGCCTTTGTTCCATCACAAGGTCAAAGTATTGTTTTGATTGAAGTTAATACAGATGATGTTGTTGTTCAAACAACTGCTGAGAATGAGTAGCAACTATAAAGAATTTTGATTTTGGGGGTATTTCATGACCGAAGATTCTCATATTCTTAAACGTGCTAAAGAATCTATGCCTAACCGTACTTATGTTAATAAAGATTTTCGCACTGGCAATCTTCTGATTAAAAATGTGCCTTATATGCAATTTGAAGAAGATATAGGTGCCGACGGCTACACAGAATTTCTTAGTGGCAGAGTTGCCTATACCGTTGCAAAGATTGCTCAGCATATGTCTACTCATGGTCTAACTGAGGTTAATTATGAGGACTTTGCTAATGAATGAAAATACAAAAATCAAATATCTATTCCATAACGCATTAGGAGAAACAGTCGCTATGACTTTCACTATTCTTGAAGTGGAAGGTGCTGTCGGCGGCTTCATGAAAATGGTACAAAAAGAACTTGATGAAATGGATTTTGGTAAAGTCACAAAAGTAAACCGACTTCTACTTCTTTAGTCATTATGAGTGCTGAAATAGGTAGCCAGCCCGCACGTGGGTTCCGACGCTTAGCGCTGAGCGATATACGTGACGAACACAACTTCGGACCATGTAGGGTGCAAATCCCTACCTCATAATGCAATTATCATGTTATCACTCAGGGGGAATGGTTATGAAGTTGATTGTTAGTAGAGAAGCTGCTTTAACTAAGTTAAAAGCTAACAAAGATCGCCATATTGAAGAATACAAACTTCAAATGGAAGCCTGGAAAACAGCTCATACTGAATGGACAGATTCTATGAAGAAGTGGTCTCAGAATCAACCTACAGATGCACAAGGCACTAAGAGCCCTAAGCAGCCTGTACAGCCTCAGTACTATGTGCATTCTTATGATAAGCTTATTCGTAAGCTAGAACTTCATCAACATATCAATGTTGAAATTGATGATTCAAGCTACAACAGTGATTATGAACAAATCTTTGAAAACAAATTCGATTGGTCTCAAAGCTTTGCTTCTATGTCTAGTGGTTATATCACTACAGGCCATCTAAAAGCATCTGATGTTAACACTGTACGCGGCATACAGGAGGAAGAATAATGACTCTAAAGAAAGCTTCCGATGTTGCTTTCACTGGAAAGTATGGATACCATTATCTGTTCTTAGAAAAAGAACCTAAGCAGATGACTGGTTACTACTTCCCTGTTGTTTATACAGAAGACAGTCATTTCTTTATTACAGAGCAAGGGGAAACT
>Ga0105244_10001911_pt1 | contig 16178 bp, 16 predicted proteins | sample KBSM44metaG_FD_80423 | JGI IMG/M metagenome (GOLD analysis project Ga0105244, IMG submission 80423) | Miscanthus rhizosphere microbial communities from Kellogg Biological Station, Michigan, USA - KBS M4-4 metaG | ecosystem: Host-associated > Plants > Roots > Rhizosphere > Soil | place... | reverse complement strand
TCGACGGCGCATGCAATGGCGGATTACGGCGTTCCGCCTAATCCGCCCTACGTGTTTCCGTGTTAGTTCCGCATCGGCAAACCGGCCGCTTGTCAGCGCACCAGCTCCGCAGCCTGCTCCGGCTGATACAGCACCTCCAGGATGCGCACCCGCACCAGTTGCCCGTCCGGACGCGGCCAGTCGATGGCGTCGCCCACGGACAGCCCCAGCAGCGCGCTGCCGACCGGCGTCAGGATCGAGATCGCGTCGGCGGTGTTGGCCAGGTCCCTCGGATAGACCAGGGTCAGGCGCAACTCCTCGGGCGGCGCGTCGATCTGGAAGCGCACGGTGGAGTTCATGGTGACGACGCCGGCCGGCATGTCCTGCGGCGCGACGATCTCGGCGCGGCCGAGTTCCTCCATCAGCCCCTCGTGGGTGGCGGCCTCGGCGGGCGGCAGGGCGTCGAGCAGGATCTCGAGCCGTTCGGCGTCGAGCGATGAGACGATGATTTTCGGTTGCATGATGATAGCTCCAGGTAAGTGGTTGCGGATAAGCGGGACGGCGAACGTGGCAAGGCCGCGTGCGATCGCGTATCTCGTCTGAGGATTGTTGCTGTGAGGGTGGCTCGGCAGTGCGGGAAGACCGGGTGGTCTCGCGGGGCGCTTACCGAGCCCGGAAAAGGCCGGCGGATTCTCGCGCCGTTGGCGTGGCCGCAGGCGATGCCCCCTCGTTCAGGGACGAACAATGATTCTTCGCGGGAATGCGGAACATGTTCATGAGGAAATCGATATCGAGGGAGCCTGGGTTCAGTATATACCAAGGCTCCCCGGCGCGCCGGTCCTACTCCAGCGCGTCCTTCAATCCCGGCGCGAACTCGGCGCCGTGCTTGACTTGCGCGGTCGATGGCTTGAGCGCCTTGCCGATCGGTTCTGCGCGCCCGCTCAGGCACTTGGCCAGGAAGTTCTCGGTGACGGCGTTGAAGGCGATGTTGTTGACCGGCCGCGCGAAGCCGTGGCCCTCATCCGGGAACACCACGTAGGTGACCGGGATGTTCTTGGCCGCCATCGCCGCCACGATCTGGTCCGACTCGGCGATGTTGACGCGCGGGTCGTTGGCGCCCTGGCCGATCAGCAACGGCCGCTGGATGTCGCCGGCGAAGTTGAGCGGCGAGCGCTCCTTCAGCAGCGCCTTGCCGGCGTCGGTGGTCGGGTCGCCCATGCGTTTGTAGAACTGCTGCTTGCCCGCCTCCCAGTACGGCGGGATCGTTTGCAGCAAGGTGAACAGGTTGGACGGGCCGACGATGTCGACGCCGCAGGCGAACGTGGTGGGCGTGAACGTCAGCCCGGCCAGGGTCGCGTAGCCGCCGTAGGAGCCGCCCATGATGGCGACCTTGTCGGCGGTGGTGACGCCGTTCTTGACCGCCCAGTCGACCGCGTCGATCAGGTCGTCGTGCATCTTGCGGCCCCATTGCAGGTCGCCGGCCGAGATGAAGTTCTTGCCGAAGCCGGTCGAGCCGCGGAAGTTCACCGACAGCACCGCGTAGCCGCGGTTGGCCAGCCATTGATGGTAGCCGCTGTAGCCGTAGCCGTCGCGCGCCCACGGGCCGCCGTGCACCAGCAGCACCATCGGCGCCGGCTTGCCGGGCTTGCCCGCGCCGTCGGCGTTGGCCGCTTTCGGCAAGGTCAGGTAGGACACCAGCGTCAGGCCGTCGCGCGACTTGATCTCCTGCGGATACATCTGCGCCAGCGGCGCGCCTTCCAGCTCAGGACGGGTGACGTACAACTTGGTCAGGCGCTTGGCCTTGCGCTCGTACAGCCAGGTGGCCGGCGGCGCCGTGACGGAATCGGCCGAGACCAGCCATTTGTCGTCGGACTCGGTGCGCGAGCCCACCGTGAACTGGCCCTTGATGTTCTTCTTCAGGAAGTCGAGGTCGGCCTTGAGGGCCGGCGTCAGCGCCACGTATTCTTGCTTCAGGTAGTCGACGCTGTAGGCCTGCGCCGCGCCGGTTTTTGGATCGTACAGCGCGCTGGAGATATCGGCCCGCGCGTCCTGCGCCACCACCGTCGTCTTGCCGGTGGCGACGTCCTGCGCCACCAGCGCCGAGGTGTTGCGCCCGCGCGTATCGGTCCAGTACAGCGTCTTGCCGTCGGCGGTGAAGGTCAGCGGCGCGGTGGTCTGCGCGTCCTCCAGGCCGACGTCGGCCAGCGGCTCGCCATCGGGCTTGCCGTCCTTGAGGCGGAAATAGGTGGTGCCGCCGTCGGGACGCGCCTTCTCGGCCACGCGCAGGTTCAGTTGCTCGTCGGCCAGGAAGCCGGCGTAGCCGTCGTTTTGCAGCAGCAGGGTCAGTTTACCGGTGGCCGGTTCCAGGACGTAGACGTCGTGCCAGCGCGCATCGCGGTTGTTCAGGCCGATCAGCACGCGGTCCTTGACCTTGTTGCTGTAGGCGATGGGCCGCACGCGGGTCTTCTCGAACGGCGTCAGGCTGGTTTGCTTGCCGCTGACGACGTCGACGCCGTACAGCAGGAAATTCTCGTCGCCGCCCTTGTCCTGGATGAACATCAATTGCTTCGAATCGGGCGACCAGATGGCGGTACGGATGGGCCGCGTTTTTTCCTCGGTCAGCGCGCGGGCCTTGGACGGATCGGCGGCCGGCGCCACCCAGACGTTGAGCACGCCGTCGCGCGGCGCCATCCATGACAGCCACTTGCCATCCGGGCTGAGGCGCCCGCCGGTCTTGCTGGGATTGCCGAAGATCTTGGCCCGCTCGATCAGCGGCACGTCCGGCGCGGGGGCATCGGATTGGACCGGGGACTGGGCGTGGACCGGCAGCATGGTGGCGAGCACGGCGGCGGACAACAGGTAGCGCATCATAGGGACCTCATCGTTGTGGAAAGAATGAAAAAATCGCAATTCGATGATAGACGAATATGAAGTTGCCAGGTTGACCATGCGACAGGCGGCACAATCCGGGGGATGGACGGCGCGTCGGCCGCCCGGAATCAGGCTGGAGGAGGCTGCCTCACGGGATGGCGTTTCAGGGTCCCGGCGGGAGGGCCCGGGAATAAAAGCCGAAGCGGTTGCCGCCGGCTTGCTTGGACGCGTACATCGCGTGGTCGGCTTGTTCCATCAGCCTGTCCGGCGTGTCGGCGCCGCCCGGCGCCAGCGCGACCCCGATGCTGGCGGAGATGACGATGTCGTGCTGCTTGATATGGAATGGTTTTTCCATCTGCTCCAGAATTTTCCTGGCCACGTGCTCGACGTGTCCGTTCCCGCCGAGGTCCTGAACGATGATCGTGAACTCGTCGCCGCCGAGCCGGGCCACGGTGTCGGTCTCCCGCACGCACGAGCGCAGGCGCGCGGCCGCGTATTGCAACAGCAGGTCGCCGGCGTCGTGGCCGTAGGTGTCGTTCGCGTCCTTGAATTTGTCCAGGTCGATAAACAGCAGGGCGACCGGCGCGCCGGAGCGGCAGGCGTGGCGCACCTCGTGTTCCAGCCGGTCGCGGAACAGGCAGCGGTTGGGCAGGCCCGTCAGCGGATCGAAGTTGGCCTGCCGCCAGTTGCGCAGCTCCTCGGCCTTGCGGTCGGTGATGTCGCGCGAGGTGCCGGCGACAGCCTCCACGGCGCCGTCCTCGTCCAGGACCGGGACGAATATATATTCATACACGTTGTCGCGCCCGGAAGGCAGCGTAAAGCGCACCTCGCCGCGCGCGTGCTGCCTGGAATGGATGACAAATCGCACCTGGCGGTCTTTTTCGGCGGCGTGCGGAAAGTCCAGGTCCTGGAAGCTCTTCTCGAGGACCGCGTGCAGCGGCAATCCCACCAGCTCGAGGAAGGCTTTGTTGGCGTAGGTGAAGCGGCCGTCGAGGTCGAACGTGAAGCCGAGGTCGGGCGTGGACGACAGGATGGCGTCGAACACCCGGGTTTGCTGTTCTTTTTCGTAGTAGTAACTGGTGACGGACTCGCTCAACGCCTGGTCGATCGCCTCGTTGAACCGGATCAGGTCGACCACTCCGGCCGGCGGCATCGGATGGTTTTCCGGCGCCCGCTCCCACAGCCGCGTCACGCTGGCGCGCAGCGCCCGGTATTCGGACACGGCCGCGATCAGGCTGAAACCGGACTGCATGCGCGCCATGCCGTGCTCCGTGGCGGCGGTCGGTTGCGCGGGCGACGGTTGCACGCCGCGTCCCTTGGATTTCTGCGCCTGCTCGAACGCCGTTTCGGGCAACGCCAGGTCGGCCGCTATCGTCTCCAGCATATGCCTGGCGTGGTCGAGTAAAATCACCCGGTCGAATTTATACTTCGCCGGCGCCAACGTGGTGGCGAAGGTCGCCCATTCCTCAAGAATGGTATCGATGTGCTCCAGAATGAAGTCCGACAGCGCCATGTTGCGCCTCCACCGGCAGCCCGATCCATGAACATGGGTCGGTCGACATGTGTGGTGTGACAGGCGCTATGGAAAAAGGTTCTCGGCCGGCGCCGGGCGGGGGCGACGCCGGCCATTGCCGGGTTTAACGTTGTGGAACGACGATCACGGTTTCGCCGGCTTTGCCCTTGTCGCCGGTCTCGCCTTTGGCGCCGTCGTAGCCGGTCGCGCCGGTGGCGCCGGACTCGCCCTTGGCGCCGTCGCTGCCCGAGACGCCGGCCGCGCCGGTGGCGCCGTCAAAGCCGGGCGCGCCGCTGTCGCCGGTTTTACCGGTGGCGCCGGTGGCGCCCGCCGGGGCCTGGGCACCGGTCGCGCCGGTCGCTCCCGTGGCGCCTGGCGCGCCGGCGGGGCCGGCGACAACCTGCACCACCGGTGGCGGCGTTTCGCGTTGGCAGGCGGTCAGGGCGAGGGTCGAGGTCAGGGCGAGCAAGATCAGTGCGGTTTTCATATGTATCCTTGTGGTGGGTGGTCTGCCTGCAGCATGTTCCCCCGCACCGTGCCGGTCCGTGCGTTTTAGTACATAGCCGGCGCCGGTGTCCCGGATCGTCCACAGACTGCCGCCGGATGGACCTCCACTACAGCGGCTTGCTACACAAACGGAAGTCGGGGTCGTCCGCATAAGGACGGATGTCGAAACCCAGGCTCGCCATCAGCTTGAGCATGCCGCTGTTTTTACACAGCACCAAACCGACGATCTCGCTCAGCCCTTTGTCGCGCGCCACGTCCATGATGCCCAGCATCAAGCGCGTGCCCAGACCCTGGCCGCTGAAACGGTCGTCGACCAGCAGCGAGAATTCGCAGCTGCTGCGGTCGGGATTGGCGACGTAGCGCGAAACGCCGATGATGCTCGACGTCGCGACGAATTCGCCGTCGGGGCCGGGCGCACGCAGCGTGCGCACCGCCACCAGCGCCATTTCGCGGTCGTAGTCGATCAGCGTGTAGCGGGCCAGCATGGGCACCGACAGTTCGCGCAGCGAGGAGGCGAAGCGGTAGTAGCGTGATTTTTCCGACAGCCCGCGCACCAGATCCTGCAGCATCGAGGCGTCGTCCGGTTGCACCGGCCGCAAGGTGTACTGGCCGCCGCCGCGCATCGGCCACTCCCGCGTGTAGTCGGACGGGTAGGGCAGGATCGCCAGGTGGTGGTAGTTGTGCGTCGCCGGCGGCGCGGCGTCGACGACGATGCGCGCATCGACCACCAGCGCGCCGTGTTCGTCGACGATCAGGGGATTGATGTCCATTTCCCTGAGCTGCGGCAGCGCGCACACCATCTCCGATACCCGCAGCAGGATTTGCTCGACCGCTTCGCGGCGGGCCGGCGGCGCCCCGCGCCATTCGTCGAGCATCCGCGACGCGCGCACGCGCCCGATCAGGCGCTGCGCCAGGAACAGGTTCAGCGGCGGCAGTTCGACGGCGCGGTCGTCGATCAGCTCCACCATGACGCCGCCGGCGCCGAAGCTGATCGCCGGCCCGAACAACCGATCCGTGACGACACCGATGCACAGTTCGCGGCCGTTGCGCTTGCCGGCCATCTTCTGGATCGTCACGCCGTTGATGCGCGCGTCCGGCGCCAGCCTGCGCACGGTGGCCATCATGTCGCCATAGCCGTCGCGCACGGCCGCCGCGTTGCCCAGGTCGAGCGCCACGCCCTGCACATCGGATTTGTGGGCGATGTCGGGCGAATCGATCTTGAGCGCCACCGGGTAGCCGAGCTGGCTGGCGATGAGCATCGCCTCGGCAGCGCTGCGCGCCAGGATGGTTTGCGTGATAGGGATGTGGAACGCCGCCAGCAGCGACTTCGATTCCATCTCGGTGAGCGTTTTGCGCCGTTCGGCCAGCACGCCCTCGATCAACAGGTGGGCACCGTCCAGATCGGGCTGATTCAATTGCGACAGCGGGGGCGGGGTCTGGCGCAGCAGCAGCTGATTCTGGTAGAACGACGCGATGCTGGAAAAGCCATCGACCGCCGCTTCCGGCGTGCGGAAGGTGGCGATGCCGGCGGCGGTGATGATCTGGCGCGCGGCGGCGACCTGCCGGTCGCCCATCCAGCACGTCAGCAGCGGCTTGCCCAGGCCGGCGCCGTCGGCGCTGACGGCGCGCGCCACGGCGTCCGGGTCGCTGCCGAGCTTGGGCGAATAGATCACCAGGATGCCGTCGACCTGGGCGTCGCGCGCGCACGCCAGCACGGCCGCGCGGAAGGCGTCGGCGTCGGCCTCCTCGGACAGGTCGAGCAGGCCGCCCAGGGTCGCGTGGGCGGGAAGTTGCGGCGCCAGCGCCCGCGCGCTCTCGTCGGACAGGCAGGCCAGGCGCAGGCCCAGTTCCTCTATCCAATCGGCCGCCAGCACGCCCGGGCCGCCGCCGTTGGTGACGACGGCCAGCCGCGGCCCGACCGGGCGGTAGCGCGAGGCCAGGCATTTCGCCGCCGAGAACAGCTGCACGAACGATTTCACCCGCACCGCGCCGGTGCGGCGCAGCGCGGCGTCGAACACCTCGTCGCTGGCGACGATGGCGCCGGAGTGGGTCAGCGCGGCCTGGGAGGCGGCGGCCGCGTGGCCGGACTTGAGCACCACCACCGGTTTGGTGTTGGCCGCGCCGCGCAGCGCCGAAATGAAGCGGCGCGCGTCGGTCAACCCTTCCATGCAGATGACGATGCTTTGCGTGGCCGGATCGGTGGCCAGGAAGTCGAGCGTCTGCGCCAGATCGACGGCGGTGTTGGGCCCCAGCGAGACCACGGTCGAGAACCCGACCGCGTTCTGGCTGCCCCAGTCGAGGATGGCCGAGGTCAGCGCGCCCGATTGCGACACCAGCGCCAGGCTGCCCGGGCTGGCCAGCTGGCCGGCGACGCTGGCGTTGATATGGAGGCGCGGGCGCTGGTAGCCGAGGCAGTTGGGGCCGAGCAGGTGGATGCCGTGCTTGTGGGCGATGGCATGCAGTTCCCCGGCCAGCGGGGCCTCGACGCCGCTCGACAGGATCAGCGCGGCGCGGCACTGGATGCGGCCCGCCACCTCCAGCGCGACCGCCAGCTCCCGGTCGGGCAGGGCGATCACGGCCAGATCGGCGCGCGACCGGGCCAGTTCGGTCAGGGTGCCGGTCATGCCGGTCTGCAGGAAGGTGACCGGCCCGGCGAAGCCGCCTTGTTCGAGTTGGGCGCCGATGGCGCGGCCGTAGCTGGTCTGGGTTTCGGGCTGGTCGGCATCGCCGGCGAAGACGACGATCGACTCGGGGGAAAACAGCGGGGTGAGGTAGTGGGATTCCATGGGCGTCGGTCGATAGGTTGCGGACATGCTATTTGCCGGCGTTGAGCATCTGCGCAAATTCGCGCATGGTGTTCGTGAACGTCGTCGCCTGGACGACCTCTTGGCGGCGGGTGAACAATTCGGAAACGTGTTGGAATTGCAATGGATTGCCGGAGATGCCCCCCATCGACCACTGCTCGAACATTCGAGCGTCCGTTGGCGAAATATGGAGTATACGGACCTCGTCGTGCCGCCGATCGTCCAATATCTTCACATACTGCCGCAACACCTTGTGTTCCGGCCCTTCCAGCAGTTGCATGAACAGTCCGCCACCGTGGATCAAAACGCCAGTGATGCCGTTGGCCGGATTATGCCGCCGCGCCGACGTCAGGATGTTTTGCACCTGGTCTTCCGACATTGTAGGGCAGGCATTGCTGATATAGAGAAGTCGAATCATCGAGTCGCCTTATTTGTCTGGGCCTACAGCCTCGGATCGTAGACGAACTGGCGCACGACGGCGGCGGCCAGCTTGCTTACCTGTGGATGCAAAGGATTAATCAGGACATTGTATTCCTCGGGGACGATGATCGAGGGCACCAGCAGCAGTGCGGAGGCGCGTTCGGCCTGCCACGCGTTGCCGGCGTCGATGGAGGTCGACCCGGGCGGCTCGGCCAGCCAGGTCAGGGGCAGGTCGCCGGCCGCGATGGTCCGGCGCGATTTCCACACCGACGCAGGCACATCGATGCGGACCAGAAAGGCGTTGCGGATGGCGATGTTGTCGCCCAAATGGGCCAGCGTCTCGAGCATGGCGAGCGCGATGGTGGTGGCCGCATACACCGCCGGGACGCCCTTGCCGTTCCAGCGCCCACCGAAGGCCCTGGCGCCGCCTCCGCCGAGATCGGTGGCGGCGTAGTCGGCGGTATGCTTCGCTATGCGCCACAGCGCCACATCCGCGCGCGACATTACGACACGATTCCGTACTCGATGCGGCCCAGGGTATCGAGCACCAGCTCGTACCCCGCTTCGGTGTCCAGCAGCGACAACGGCGCCTCGCCGCCCAGCGATCTGTTTTCCACGGTGATCCAGCGTTTGGCCGATTGCTCGTCCTCCAGCACGCCAAGTGCGCGCGTCCACACTTTTTCGGCGCGGTAGATGCGATCCTGCTCGGCCGAGGACAGCAGGGCGTCCTCGCTGATGCGCGCCTTTATCGTGCTTTTAGGAAGTTTCAGGGTGTCGAACAGCCGGTCCTGGCTCAGGCCGAGCCGGGCCGCCATGTCCGGGATGACCCGGGCGGGGGTGCCGGCACGCATTTTTCTGATGAGCTCCGAGGCGTCGCCTTGGAAAGCGTCGGTCCGGGGGCCGCTATCCTGGGGCGCGGCATATGCCGGTAGCGGGTCGGCTCGCCGTGCCAGCATGACGGGCGGTTTAAGCGCCCGCTTTTTCGGTGGCGATCCCATCATTGATCCAATTCAAGACAAGTGACCATCCAAGTATAGACCACTGTGTAGGGGCTGTCATTTACCGCGAGTCAATGTCGTCCCTTGGCTTTGCCTCGTGCTGGTTCCGGTTTGGGTTGCGCCTCCGCCTTTTGCTCCGGCTCGGACTTCCACAGCGACTGCTTCCATGCGGAGACATTGTCGGAAAACTGGGTCGGTGTCAGTTGGAAGAGTGAAAGCAGGGACGTGGCGGTCAGGGCTACGCCGGTCAGCGATAGCCAGAACGTGCGCCGGCTATCCGCTTTATCTTCGCGTGCTCTTTGATTTGCCAATGCCTGCTTTTGCTTTCTTTCCTCGGCCGCGCGTTGTTTTTCCCGCTGTGCATCCAATAGCGCGGCGACATCTGAAAGCTGCTGGGTCAACTCCTGATTCAACACCTTGAGGTGGTAGTGATTACACAGCACCTGCCACGCGGCAAACAGCTCGTGGCGTTCAAGCTGGACGGGAAGACTAAAATAATGGGCCGCGTTGAAGCGCAAGATGTTTTCGTAAAGTACAAGGGCCTCGTCGGTCAAATTGGCTTGCACGCTTTTCGTCATGCGTGCCATGCAGTCGGATATCACGCGTGTGTATGCGATGGCGAGCGACTGGCACAATACGATACGCTTGAATTGATCGAAGTCATTTGAAAAATAGGCGACGCCATCGCGGTCGGCCAGCAAGTGGCGATTGGAGCTCAGTTCCTTGCGTTGCGCGACTGAAAGGGTTTCCGACTGCCGCAGAAACTTGGACGCGCCGGCCACCAGCAAGGCGTCATTCTCTGCGTTGCTGTCGTTGTCGAGCCAGCATGCTCTGCCGACTGCGTAGTTGCCCTGCCCTTGCATGCCGTTGAAGCGCACGACCAGGGTTTGCTCGAACGCGGAACCGATGAAAAACCGCAACTGCCACTGCCTGCCGTCCGGGGATGACAGGAACTTCGACGTATCCTTGATGGGGTCGACGAAAAAGACAACGTCTTTCTTGTTGATCTGAAGAGGGGAAGCGGCGAAAACCTCTTGGTCTTGCTGAAAAATATGAACATGCATCCTGGCGTATGGGAGTGGGGACAGAAGCCGAGTATTTTATAATTTCCTATTGGAAATTTTCTCGCCAATTGTCACGCCAGGATAAAAACCACCCGAGGTGGCGCTGTGGGAAGCGCATCAGCCGAAAAGTTTGCCCCGCAGCAGGGTCAAGCCTTGCTCCAGCAATTCGTTCTGCGGCACCTGGCCGCCGGGAGTGAGCTTGTCGATGATTTGCGGCAGTAACTGGGCCAGCCCGGTGGCCGCGTGTTCCGGTTCGATGCCGGCGTGCTGGGCGATCTGGCTGACCTTGTCCGCGCCCAGCGCGTCGGCGATCTGGTTGCCCGACACCGGGGCGTTCTCGCCGGTGCCTATCCATGACGCGACCTGGTCGGCGATGCCGCTCGCTTGCAGCTGCTGCAGGATGCCTTGCAGGCCGCCGGCGTCGTTAATCAAGTTCATCACGCCGCCGAGCAGATCGCTCTGGGAGACGGAGTCCTGTTTCTGGGCGCCCAGCGAACCGATGACTTGCCCTGCCAGTTGATCGAGTAATCCCATCATGTGCTCCTTGAGTAGTGGTTGAAAACGCCGCGAAATGCGGCGTAATCTTCGCAACCATTAGACCACAATCAGGGGCAAAGCCTAACGTAGCGGAGAACACAGCAGTTCGAACGCGTTCTTGTTGACCACCTGGTCCAGCGCCACGGTGACGGCGGAGTCGAACACGGTCAGGCGCGCAGGTAAGTTGGCGACGAAATAGAGCTTCTTGCCATCCGGCGAGAAGCGCAGGCCGACCGGCTTGCCATCGAACGGATAGGCTGCCACCGTCGCCGCCGTGCCCAGGTTGACGATGCGCACCCAGCCCTCCGGCTCGGCAATCGCCATCAGCTTGCCATCATGGTTGACGGCGATCGGCGCGCCCATCACGCCGCCGCAGTAGCGCGCGGTCTTCTCGATTGGCATCCTGTTCGGCCTGCGCAGCGGCGCGCAGCTGCTTGATCATGACAAGCGCTTCCGGTGGCTCGCCGTTCAGCTTGGCATAAATGGCGCCCAGCGCCAGGCCGGAAATGACTGTGACGGCAATTGCGCTCTTGAGGCGGCCAAATCCGGGGGGGGGACCATGGCGAACGCGCCACCGACGATACAGCCGCCGATCAGGCCGCCGACGTGGCTGGCGTTGTCGATGCCCGGCACGGCCGCCCCGATGGCCAGGTTGATGATGATCGTCTGCACCAGCGGTCCGCCCGTGCCGATCTGCTCATGCGGAGCGTGACGCCATTGGGCGGAGATCCAGTCGGCCAGGTAGGCGCCGCACAGTCCCATCAGCGCGCCCGAAGCGCCCGCGCCGATGACTTGGTTGAACGGATCGACATGCCACAGTGCGCTGACCAGGCTGCCAACCAAGCCCGACAGCAGGTACACCAGCAAGGTGCGGACATGGCCGAAGCGGCGCTCGACCAGGTGCCGAAGGCCAGCAGCATGTACATGTTCAGCGCCAGATGCACCAGGCCGACGTGCAGGAACATGCTGGTCAACAGGCGCCAGGGCTGGTCGGTGAGGCTGTACGCGGCCAGGTTGCCACCCCAGCCGAGCATGGAAGCGGTGCTGGGCGCGAGCCAGTTGACCCCGGTGAACACTTGCGCCAGGTACACCATCACATTGATGGCAAAGAGGGCCTAGGTGACAAGGGGATGGCGGAGCTGCTGGGCGTGGTTGGACATGGATTCCTGGGAAGTGGCAAGTGCGGGGGAGTTGCAATGTTGGCGCGATAATAACAGAGCGACCACATCACGGCTTGCGCGGCGATGTTCCGGAAAGTGCTGTTAGAATTCGCAATCGTCTGCCGACCCCACGTTGCAGGAGTACGCAAATCCTACCTTTTTTAGTCAGAACGGCGATCCGCCTGCCAAAGCTAACGGCCGCTGCTGCATTAGCCGTGCTGGCGGCGGTGGCCGGCACGATGACCTATACCGGTTTCCTTGTCGTCGGCGTGTTGGCCGATCAACTCGGCACTGGCCGCTTCATCGCAGGCCTGCTGCTCGGCGTACTTTTCGCGAGATTTCCCTGGATTAGCAACGGTAAGCCGCGTATTGTTGGCCTGCTGCCTAAACCGGTCCGTCGCCCGCTCATCATGGGCATCCTCGCACTGTGCTTGTTGCACTTTGTCTGGCAAGGCGACTACGTGCCCGCATTGTTCATCGGATTCACGACTGCGTTTCTTCTGGCATTCCCGTGGTTGCGGCGCGTTCTATTCGATCGCCTGTTGGGGGCCATCTTCAAATTCACTGGCCGCGACCCCGTCAAGCGCGCCGATGACATGGTGATCGATGGCGAATTCAGGGAAAAGAAGGAATAAGGGAGGTGGGCGGCAGTCGGCATGCGGCTGCTGTCGTTGCAAGTTTCGATGAATAAGCTGATAGCATAGGCGCAGCCGGCGACGCAGGGCGACACGGTCCGCGCGCAGCAGCCCGTGAAGTGCACAAGCCAAGTGCTTTCTTACCATGTAACAACCACTGACGGTTGTGGCGTCAGCACTACTTGTCATGCGAAATGGTAGGCGAAATGCACAGCACGAAATATTTCGAACCCAATCGTCGTGCCACCTGGCTCGAGTTGTTCTTCGACCTGATTTTTGTGGTGGCGATCGGTGACGTAACGCATATCCTGAACCACACGCACGACGGGCACCTTGACCCACTCCGGTTCTGGCAATTCGTTCTCACTTTCATACCCTTGTGGTGGATTTGGGTCAGCCACACGATGTATGCCAACCGATTCGACGCGGACGACCGGAGGCATCGGCTGGCAACCATGTTCATCATGTTCTTGATGACTATCATCTCGGGCTTGATCGACCAACGATTCCTGGCCAGCTTTGAAGCCATCATCGTCTGCTACGCCTGTGCGAAATACATCATCGCCATGATGTATTTCGTGTCGAAACATCGGCACAAGAAAAGCGCGCAACTCGCAACGGCAGTTGGATGGGTGACCCTCGCCGGCGCCACCATCAGCCTCGCTGCGATCCTGTTCCCGGCGCCACAGCGATATGTCGTGCTTTATCTTGGAATACTGTTCGATCTGCTGGCGTTCATCTCTTTCTTGCCGCGTCATCTCCAGGGTATCCCGGTGCATACCGAACACCTGATCGAGCGTGTGGGCCTGCTCACGCTCATCTTACTGGGAGAGTCTGTTATCAGCCTGTCGGCGGGACTGGCCAATATTAGCTGGACTGTGGAGAGGCTGGTGACCGCCGCCACCGGCTTCGTGACGATATCGAGCATCTGGTGGGTCTACTTCGACAGTTTTCACCTGCTGTCCAAGCAGAAGCTCACGACCGGTCATTCGGTCCTGTACTCGCATTTTTTCGTTTTCATGGGCCTGTCGATCTTAGCCAGCCTGATCCGGCACGCGATCCTGGACGACATGCAGATATCCGATTTCCGGGTACTGTCGGTCATCGGCACGGTCTGCTTTTTCATTGGCAAGCAGTACGCCTATTTCATGGAGCGTCCCGAGCTGCGGCCCCAGCTGGTCGTTAACACCGTGGTCGTATTCGTGTTGTCCGGGTTTGCCCTGCTATTGCCGAGAACCAGTTACATCCTGTTTGGTCTGACCGCTGCGGTGATTTGCTATGCTTTCCTCAGTCTCAAATACCTGGCCGTCCCCCGCGGGCGTCAGGACCATCCACGCAACAGCGCTATCGGGGGAGACCAGGCATGAGCGGTACGGCAAGTTCGCGCGGCGCGATGCCGGTGGCGTTGCAGGGTGTTTAGTTTGCGCAGGTGGACGATGTGGCCGGACCGCTGGACGAAGGGGCGCCGCTGCTTAGTACCGGAAATGGACCACGTCGGCTTTTCTGACGTTCGAAACAAAAACGCCAACCTGCGAGGGTTGGCGTTCTGTTTGAAGCATTCTTTGGTGGCCCGGGGCGGAATCGAACCACCGACACAAGGATTTTCAATCCTCTGCTCTACCAACTGAGCTACCAGGCCAAGGAGCAGAATTATAGCAGGCCGGAGCGAAATTGCAAGGAACAATTTCTCGCGCACACTTTCGTTATAATGGGTGGATGAATAATCCATCGTCCCCGCCGCGCGTTATCGAGAGTGACATTTGCATTGTTGGCAATGGCGCGATTGCCAAGACCACCGCGCTGGGTCTGGCCCAGTCCGGCCTGAACGTCGCCTTGCTCTGTCCGCAGCCTTCCGCGCCAGCCGGCGCCGCCAGCGCCGCCGACCCCGGCTGGGACGCCCGGGTCTACGCCCTCAACCACACCGCCCACAACCTGCTGTCGTCGCTGAAGGTGTGGGACGCGCTCGACGCCGCCCGCGTGGCGCCGGTCGACGCGATGATCATCCAGGGCGACGGCGCCGGCGCGGGCGACCTGTCGTTCGACGCCTACGGCGCCCACGCCGGCACCTTGGCGTGGATACTGGAAGACCGCAACCTCGGCCAGGCGCTCGACGCCGCCCTCAAATTCGCCCGCAACGTGACCCTGGTCCATGGCCGGGCGACGCAACTGCTGCGCGGCGACGACCACGCCACCGTGCGGCTGGACGACGGCGCCAGCGTCAGGGCGCAGCTGGTGGTGGGCGCCGACGGCGCCGAGTCCTGGGTGCGCGGCCAGTGCGACATCGGCCTCGATTACCGCAGCTACGCCCAGCGCGCCGTGGTGACTAACTTCGATTGCGAAAAACCGCACCACGGCGCCGCCTACCAGTGGTTCACCGGCGCCGAGGGGATCATTGCGCTGCTGCCGCTGCCCGGCAACCGGGTGTCGCTGGTGTGGTCGGCGCCGGACCTGCTGGCCGACCGGCTGCGCGGGGAATCGGCAGCGCAGATCGCCGAGCGCCTGGCCGTCTACGCCGCCGAAAAACTGGGCGGCCTGACGCCGCTGCTGCCGGAGCTGGTGCGCGATTTCCCATTGCGCCTGATACGTCCGCACGCGATGACGTCGCCGCGCGTGGCGCTGGTCGGCGACGCCGCCCACGTGGTCCATCCGATGGCCGGCCATGGCATGAACCTGGGCTTCGCCGACGTGGCGCAGCTGATGAAGACCCTGGCCGAGCGCGAGCCGCAGCGCGGCGTCGGCGATGACCGCGTGCTGGCCCGCTACGAGCGCGCCCGCAAGGAAGACGTGCTGCTGATGCAGTTGACCACCGATGGCCTGGCGCGCCTGTTCGGCGCCGACGTCGAACCCTTGCGCGTGGTGCGTAATTTCGGATTAAACTTGTTGGATAAATTACCTGTGCTGAAGCGCCGCTTGATCTCTCACGCCATGGGCAAGTGAGTGGAAAAAAGGCGGCGGCATGGTCTGTCAGTAGTCACCGGAGATGTCATGAAAAAAAGTAAGTTCGTTTTGCTGTTGTTGTCTGTGATGATGGCGTCTTGCGGCCAGGCTCAAACCTCGCCGACCGAGGAAGAGATCAAGAAGCTCGTCGAGCCTCGCTTAGGCGAGGGCGTGAAGGTCGATTCGGTCAAGGCCACGCCTTACGCCGGCCTGTATGAAATCCGCATGGGTAACGAGATCCTCTACACCGATAAAACCGGCACCTATGTGTTCAACGGCCATATCTTCAACCTGACCACCGGCACCGACCTGACGCGCGAGCGCATCGACGATATCAACAAGATCAAGTTCTCCGATCTGCCGCTGGACAAGGCCCTCAAGAGCGTCAAGGGCGACGGCTCGCGCGTGATCGCGGTGTTCGAGGACCCGAACTGCGGCTACTGCAAGCAGTTCCGCAAGACCACGCTCAAAGACATCGACAACGTCACCGTCTACACCTTCATGTACAACATCCTGCGTGAGGATTCGTTCACCAAGTCGGCCGGCGTGTGGTGCGCGACGGACCGCAACAAGGCCTGGGACGACTGGATGTTGAACGGTAAAACGCCGGCCGCCGCCGCCGATTCCTGCAAGACCCCGAACCAGGACGTGCTGGCGCTGGGCCGCAAACTGGGCGTGAGCGGCACGCCGTCGATCTTCTTCGCCGACGGCTCGCGCATCCCCGGCGCGGTCGACACCAAGGCGCTGGAGGCG
>Ga0105244_10001910_pt1 | contig 16181 bp, 19 predicted proteins | sample KBSM44metaG_FD_80423 | JGI IMG/M metagenome (GOLD analysis project Ga0105244, IMG submission 80423) | Miscanthus rhizosphere microbial communities from Kellogg Biological Station, Michigan, USA - KBS M4-4 metaG | ecosystem: Host-associated > Plants > Roots > Rhizosphere > Soil | place... | reverse complement strand
TTGTTCCAGCCGTTGGAGCTTTCTTCGGCCACGCCATCGAGACGCTCGACCATTTCCATCGACCAGTCGGGCTGCAGCTCGTTGAGCCAGATACCCAGGGTCGAACTCATGATTCCGCCGCCGATCAGCAGCACGTCGACCTTCTTGGACTCCGCTGCGAAGGAGGATGTCACCCCCATCGACAAGGCCAGGCCCAAGAGCGCCGTGTTCACTTTTTTCAACATATTGTCATACCTACGATAGAACGCCATCCGCTCCTCCGCCCTCGCTCATGCAGGACCGCGACACACGGAAACACCGTGGACTCCCGCACTCGATAAAACTGGAGGATGGGCACACAAGACCGCCATGACTGGCTCGGCCTCACTTTTTATGTCGCTCCTGCGCTGACTTCTTATCGTTGTTGGCTTCAGCTGACTTGAGTGACATCAGTTATGTGGGTGCATGGTCACGCACCCTGTCGACACCGCTGATGGGCCAGCCATCTGGCGACTGAAGAGTCGTCAGACACACGGCTTTGGCGGCAGTCTGGCTCCGGAAAACCGGGAGAGACTGGCCAGTATCAATGGTGGCAGAAATGCCATTGTCCACTGCACACGCAAATCCGTCAAAAAAAGCGTCTTTTTCCTACTTATTTTCGACCAAAGACTGACGACTCTTTGACAAAAAACATGATAGCTGAAGTTCGCGACGGCATTCGGAAACCTGCCCTCCTGCTGCCTGAGGCAGCCATTTAGTGGCTGAGTCAGGGGCCACATGACTTCAAACTGTCATCACTCTTTTATCTGTTCGCCATATCCAATCCGTACTGTCGTCGCTAAATGAGATCGATCTCAAGGACGCGACAATGACCGATTTGAAAGAAGTAGCCCGACTGGCCGGTGTTTCCCGGGCGACCGCCGCCCGCACGTTCGCCACCCCTGAAGTGGTGCGCCCGGCGACCCGCGAGCAGGTCTTTGCTGCCGCCCGCGAACTCGGGTTCCGCCCCAACCACCTGGGCCGCCAACTGCGCCTGCAGCAGACCAACCTGATCGGCGTGGTGGTGCCCAACCTGCTCAACCCGGTGTTCGCCGAACAGTTCCAGGCCATGGAGCGAGCGGCCCGGGCCTGGGCTACAACCTGCTGCTGGCAACCACCGACTATGCCGCCGAGCGCGAAAGCGCGGTGGTCGAGGAACTGCTGCGCCAGCGGGTCGACGGCCTGGTCCTGACAGTCACCGAGGTCGAACAGAACACGCTGCTGGAGGGCCTGTCCTGCGAAGACACCCCTTTCGTGCTGGCCTACCACCAGCCGGACAACACGGACTACTGCGCCGTCTCGGTCGACAACCGCGCCGGCATGGCCCTGGCAACCGATTACCTGCTGGACGCCGGGCACTCGCGCATCGCCATGGTTGCAGGGCCCGCCCTGCAATCGGACCGCGCCCGCCTGCGCTACGCCGGCTACTGCGATGCCATGCAGGAACGCGGCCTGACACCGCTGCCGGTCATCGAGATGCCGGCCCATATCAGCGCCGACTTCACCGCCATCGAACCGCTGCTGCGCGGCCCCCGGCCACCCACCGCGCTGGTCTGTTCCAACGATATGTTGGCGATCAGCCTGATCGCCGAACTGCGCCGCAACAACTGGGGCGTACCCGAGCAGTTGTCGGTCATCGGCTTCGACGGCATCGCCATCGGTACCCAGATGCATCCAACCCTGTGCAGCGTGGTCCAGCCGATCACCACCCTGGCGAACACCGTGATCGAGCACCTGCTGGCGCGGATCAACGGTGCCAACCCCACATCCCAATGTCTGCCCTGTCATATCCGGCCCGGCGAAAGCATGCGGCCCTACGAGGAAACGTGTCATGACCAAACTCAGTAACACCCTGGCAGCCCTGCTGCTCGGCGGTATCGCCAGCCTCGCCCACGCCGCCGAGACCGCGATCTGCTACAACTGCCCGCCCGAATGGGCCGACTGGGGCACCCAGCTCAAGGCCATTGCCGACAGCACGGGCGTGCAAGTGCCGCTGGACAACAAGAACTCCGGCCAGGCCCTGGCGCAACTGGTCGCCGAGCGTGGGGCGCCGGTGGCCGATGTGGTCTACTACGGCGTGACCTTTGGCCTGCAGGCGCAAAAAGCCGGGGTGCTGGGCGAATACAAACCCAAGCACTGGGACGAGATGCCCGCCGGGCTCAAAGACCCGGCCGGCCACTGGTTCGCGATCCATTCCGGCACCCTCGGCCTGATGGTCAACGTCGACGCCCTCGGCGGCCTGCCCGTACCACAGAGCTGGGCCGACCTGCTCAAGCCCGAGTACAAGGGCATGGTCGGTTACCTGGACCCCTCCAGCGCCTTCGTCGGTTACGTCTCGGCCGTGGCGATCAACCAGGCCATGGGCGGCAACCTGGATAACTTCGCTCCCGCTATCGACTACTTCAAGAAGCTTGCGAAAAACGCCCCCATCGTTCCCAAGCAGACCGCCTATGCGCGGGTGCTCTCGGGTGAGTTGCCGATCCTGGTCGATTACGACTTCAACGCCTACCGCGCCCGCTACCAGGACCAGGCCAACGTCGCTTTCGTGATTCCGAAAGAAGGCAGCCTCAGCGTGCCCTACGTGATGAGTCCGGTCGGCAACGCCCCGCATCGGGCCAATGCCGAGAAGGTCCTGGACTTCGTGCTCTCGGACCAGGGCCAGGCCCTGTGGGCCAACGCCTACCTGCGCCCGGTACGACAGATGAAAATGCCCGCCGAAGTGGCCGCACGCTTTCTCCCGGACAGCGATTACGCCCGCGCTGGCGTGGTCGACTACGAGCATATGGCCGCCGTCCAGGAAGCCTTCGCCGCCCGCTACCTGAGCGAGGTGAAATAAGTGGCACTGGCGCTCGACGACAAGCTGACGGCCCGCCCACGTGGCTGGCCCAGGCTGTGCCGGCCATCGGCGGCGACCTGGGCATTGGCACCGGCCATGGCGCTGCTGCTGGCGTTCTGGCTGCTGCCACTGGCTCACCTGATCCTGCTCGGCGCGCAACAGCGCGATGCCGGCGGCAGCGGCTACTGGCAGGTGCTGAGCAGCGCGCAGTATCTGCAAAGCCTGGTACAGACCGTGCTGCTGGCAACACTGACGACCCTCGCTGCCTTGCTGGTCGGCGGCATCAGCGGCGTGTTCCTGGCCCGCCAGCGGTTCCTCGGCCGCTCGCTGCTGGTGTCGCTGCTGACCTTCCCCCTGGCCTTCCCCGGCGTGGTCGTGGGTTTTCTGGTGATCCTGCTCGCCGGCCGTCAGGGCCTGTTCGCCCAACTCGGCCTGCAACTGGCTGGCGAACGCTGGATCTTCGCCTACTCGCTGATGGGTCTGTTCATCGGCTACCTGTACTTCTCGATTCCACGGGTGATCCTCACCGTGATGGCCGCCTGTGAAAGCCTCGACCGCAGCCTGGAGGAAGCCGCCCGTTCACTCGGCGCCGGGCTCTGGCAGGTGGTCCGTGATGTGATCGTGCCCGGCCTGGCGCCGGCGCTGGTGTCCTGCGGGGCGATCTGTTTCGCCACCTCGATGGGCGCTTTCGGCACCGCCTTCACCCTCGGCACCCGGCTCAATGTCACCCCGGTGGCGATCTACAACGTGTTTACCAACTATGCCAACTTCGCCGTTGCCGCGGCGCTTTCCGTGGTGCTCGGCGGCGTGACCTGGCTGGTATTGCTGCTGGCGCGACGGCTGGTCAAGCAGTCGGGGAGCGTGCTGTGAACCGTTCGAAACTGTTTTTCGCCCAGTTGGCGTTCACCCTGCTGGTCTGCGCCTTCATGCTGGTGCCGGTGCTGCTGTCGCTGCTCGCCGGCGTCACCCGCAACTACTTTCAGGGCCCGTCCAGTGGCCTGACGTTCACCTGGCTGGTGCAGGTCTGGCAGGCCTATGCCGATACCGTCTGGCTCTCACTGCAACTGGCCCTGGCCTGTGCTGTCTGCGTCTGCGTGATCGGCGTGCCGGCCGCGTATGCCCTGGTGCGGATGAACAACCGCTTCAGCCGCGCCTTCGAGGTGTTGATGGTGCTGCCCGTGGCAATGCCAGGCCTGGCGAGCGCCCTCGCGCTGCTGCTGACCTACGGCCAGTTCGGCGCCTTTCGCGGCAGTTGGCTGTTCATCCTGGTCGGTCATGTGCTGTTCACCCTGCCCTTTCTGGTGCGCCCGGTGATGGCGGTGATGCAGCGCCAGCAGTTGCCGCTGCTCGAGGAAGCGGCGGCCAGCCTGGGCGCCGGTCCCTGGAAGCGTTTCTTCAGCGTGGTGGTACCCAACAGCCGCGCCGGCATTCTCGCCGGGGTGCTGATGGTGATCACCCTGTCCCTGGGCGAATTCAACCTGACCTGGATGCTCCACACTCCGATGACCAAGACCTTGCCCGTCGGCCTGGCCGACAGCTATGCCTCGGCGCGGTTGGAAGTTGCCAGCGCCTACACCCTGATTTTTCTGTTGCTGATCGTGCCGCTGCTGATTGCAGTCCAGGCCATCAGCGCCCGTCTTTCCCGTGGAGAACGCCCATGACCGGCACCCCGATTCGCCTGCAAGGCTGCCGCAAGACCTTTTCTGACGGTACGGTGGCCGTACACGCGCTGGACCTGGAGATCGAGCCCGGTGAGATCCTGGCGATCCTCGGCCCGTCCGGCTGCGGCAAGACCACCACCCTGCGCCTGATCGCCGGCCTGGAGCACCCCGACAGCGGCCAGGTCTGGCTTGGTCAACAGGACGTCACCGGCCTGCCAATCGAGCGGCGCGATGTCGGCATGGTGTTTCAGAACTATGCGCTGTTCCCCAACCTCAACGTCGCCGAGAACGTGGTCTATGGGCTCAAGGTCCGTGGAGTGGCCGCGACCGAGCGCAAGCGGCGCTGCGCCGAACTGCTGGAACTGGTGGGCCTTGAGACCTACGGCCAACGTAGCATCCACGAACTGTCCGGCGGCCAGCGCCAGCGGGTCGCCCTCGCCCGCGCACTGGCGCCACGGCCTCGCGTGCTGCTGCTGGACGAGCCGCTGGCGGCGCTGGACGCACAACTGCGCGAGCGCCTGCGCAGCGAACTGGATCAACTGCTGCGCAGCCTCGGCATCACCTCGGTGTTCGTCACCCACGACCAGGGCGAAGCCATGGCCCTCGGTGATCGTATCCTGGTGATGGAACACGGCCGTGTCGCCCAACTGGGTACGCCGCGCGCCATCTACCAGCAGCCGGCCAACGCCTTCGTCGCCGGTTTCGTCGGCAACCTCAACGCCTTCAGCGTGCTCGCGCAGCACCGCGATGGCCTGCGGGTCGACGGCGGCGAACTGCCCTGGAGCGGCGCGCAACAGCCGGCCACGGTCTACTGTCGTCCTGAACACCTGCGGGTGATGGAAAACGGCTCCGGACACCTGCGCGGCCGCCTGCTCGGGCAATTCTTCCAGGGTGCCCAGAGCCGCCTGCGGGTGGACGTTGGCGCCGCGCAACCGCTGCTGGTCGACAGCAGCGACCCGCACATCCACGCCAACGGCGCGCCAATCTCCCTGGCCATCGAGCCCCAGGCGCTGTTCACCCTGCAATCGTGATAATTGCCCTGTACGAGAGGTTTTCTTGAATTCTTCGTTTCTAACCGCCCAGATCAGCGACCTGCACCTCAAGGCCGGCCAGCGCCTGACCTACGGCGTAGTAGACACCTTGGCCGCCTTGCGCCACGCCGTCGATCACCTGAACGCCAGCCTCCCGCGCCCGGACATCGTGGTGATCAGCGGTGACCTGGTGGACTTCGGCCGGCCAGACGAATACGCCGTACTCGCCCCCGAGCTGGCGCGCCTGCAGATGCCCTGCTACCTGGTGCCCGGCAACCACGACCACCGCAAGCACCTGCTGGCCGGCCTGCCCGAACACCGCTACCTGCCGCGCGTGACCGATGGTCCTCTGGACTGGGTGGTGGATGAGTACCCGTTGCGCCTGATCGGCCTCGACTCGACCACTCCCGGCGCCCACGGCGGCTGCGTAACGGACACGCAACTTGAATGGCTTGACGAACAACTGAGCCTGCGCCCGGCAGTGCCGACGCTGCTGATCCTGCACCATCCGCCGTTCATCGCCGGCATCGGCCATATGGACCGCGAGTCGTTTCAGAACGCACCGGGGCTGGAAGCGGTGGTTGCGCGCCATCCGCAGGTCGAGCGCCTGCTCTGCGGGCATATGCACCGGCCCATGCAGCGACGCTTTGGTGGCAGTATCAGTTGCGTGTGTCCGGGCACATCCCACCAGATCGTACTGGACCTGCAGGACGCGGCACCGGCGCATTTCAACCTGGAACCGGCGGGGTATCTGCTGCATGCCTGGCATCCGCAGCACGGGCTGGTAACCCATAACGGGGTGTTTGGGGAATACGCGGGGCCGTATCCGTTTTATGATGAGAATGGGTTGATTGATTGAACCCTGAATTGTAACTCAGCCCTTTTTCATTCATTCGAACATCTGTGATACCCAACGATGTAAGAAGTTACCGTTAACAAAAGGACTTGATTCCTACGCACGTTGAGCATGGGAAAATATTGTTTGCGAGTATCGTGGTGTCTAGAGTCCAGAGGTCGCCGCAAATTCAGCGATCGGGCTTGGACACCCGGGATCTCCCTGTGCGTACAGCACCGCCATAGCGATTTTCTTGTGCTCGCATTTATGGCAGGTTGTGCACGGGACACTTTTAGTGCGCCGGGTTATCTGTGTCCCGGTTGTCCAACCTACGTACCGTTCGCCCCCTTCGCCTGGGCAAGCAAATTGCCAACTCCTTCACTGCATATAGGCTCTCAAGGACGCACAACGCTGGTCATGAGCTGAAACACCGTTGCGCTTCAAAAATCCGCTCCATGGGTGCAGCATTCACCCCTCAAGACTGCTCCTGCCCCACCTCATGCTGGACTACCTCGATGTTGAGAGAAGACCGAGAAGACCTGGAACTTGAGAACCTTTCGGTCACGAACCACAAGTGCCTAGCGGAAACACGAAAGCTGAATGCAGAGGAAAAGAAGATCAAGCGCGAAGCGCTCCTGTACCCCTTCGTCGTCGGAGCTGGACTGCTCAACGCTCTGGTCACCCTGTTCACTGTTCTGGACAGGTAGTCAGGAGACTCCGAGCACTTATGTGCCTGTCGATGCCTTTCAACAAGGAAAATCATGCATAGCCGATATCCCAAACCTTCCAGCAGGCCGTCTGAAGAACGGCATCAGATACGTACCGAGCTGGCCATGCTCAACAAGGAGATGAGCAGATCGAGCAATGATTTCTTCCAGGTCTGGTTGCCATTCGTGCTGGGGGCCAGCATGGCGCTGGGCGTCTTCATTCTCGTTTCGTTGATGCGGCACTAAAGCCAGCTAGTCGTACCTCGCCACGAGCAAGACAGACCCAACCGAAGCGGTTTAGCCTGTAGCCCGGATCATTCAGGGAGCACGTAACCTCGAGCAGCTCCTGGAAACGGTGGGTGAAGGCATGATCTATCGCCATTGCTACACCACCCCGGACATCGAGAAAGCCTACGACGAACTGATTGCCTCCGGCGTCCAGCCAGAAGACGAGAACGGCAGGCCGCTGAGCAGCGAGAACCTGCAATATCCATCCGGGACGCGCATCATCTGGCTGCCCAAGCGTTTTGGGCACTTTTCCATCGAGATCCTGGAAGAGAAGACCCTGGGGGGCTTCATCGAGAAGGCGTTTGCCTGAGATCGCAGCGACTGCCATCCGAGGTAGAACGGAGCCGGACCTGCCTCCAGGCAATCGGTGCCAGAAGCAGCACAGCCAGTAGAAACCCCACCTGCGACAAATAGAACATCTCCAGCCACTGCCGGTGCAGTGCCACATAGAAGGTGTTGTGAACCACATCGGCGACAATGATCGCCACGGTAAGAATGATCCCCAACTGCGGCCTGAGGAAAAGCAGCAACGCAGCCAGAGGATCGAATACGGTCAGTGCAGCCCAGAATATGCGACTGCCCCAGGGAGTGCCGCCTCCATAGCCGTAATCCCAGAACACCCCATGTTCAAGACAGGCCCGCAGGTGGTTGGCCGTGGCAACGAAAAGGCAGGCGGCAAAGATCAGGCGGATGGCAAAGGATAGTCTCGACACGGCATCGTCCATTGATGGTCCCAGGGGCGCTCATCATATCCAGGCGCCTCCCTGAGCTACTGGCTACCCTTGGAAGGCCACCCTTCAGTACTTCGAGTAATCCACGCAATCGCACACAGCGCCACCCCAGCCACATTCAGCGATACCGGATTGAAAGCATCGACCAGCAACGCCGGCTGCATCAGCGCCACATCAAGCAACAGACCCAGCAATGCGCCAGCCGCCAGGATCAGCGGCCAGATGAACCTGGGCATGAGCAGCAGCACCGCCAGAAGCAACTCCGCCACACCCGCCACCTGTAGCAACCAGGTGGCCTGCCCAAGACCATGAGCCTGCAACAGCACACGTTCACCCAGGCTCTGGACGAGGAGCTTGGGCACCAGGCCATGGTAGGCGAACATGAACGCGAGGCTCCCACGTGCGAGCCAATGGGTCTGTTGCAGACGATTCATGGCCCGGTCACTCACGCCAGGTTGCGTTTCAGTTCGGCGATATGCTCCGGGCCAATACCGCAGCAGCCACCGATCAGGCTCGCACCACGTTGTTGCCAGTCCCTGGCCCATACCAGATAACCCGGCGGGTCGAGGTCTTCGCGCAACTCATCCAGGCCATCGTTGGCCTTGGCTTCCTTGGGTTGCGGCGGGAAGGCATTGGCATAGGCGCCGATGGCGATATCAGCGTTCAGGCGCTCGATCACCGAGCGCGCCACATCCACTGCCGCACCAATGACCTCGGGTTGGCTGCAGTTGAACAGCACGGCAGCAACGCCCAGGCTCGCCACCGCTTCGATGGCCTCGGCCACCGGCTCACCGGAGCGCAGGCGCGGCGTTTCGTCGGTGTCTTCGTCCTGCAGGGTAAACGACACCCAGAACGGTTTGCCGTCCGCCGGCGGGTGGGCGTGGATCGCGCGGACCTCGGCGATCAGGCTCTGGGTTTCCGCCAGCCACAGGTCGACATTCGCAGCCAACCCCTCAAGCAGCGGCGTGAGCACTTCGGCCACGCGTTCCGGCTGGAACAGGTCTGGCCGGTAGGAACCGAACAGCGGCGGCAGGGAGCCCGCCACCCGCACCGGGTTCACACTGGCATCGGCGGCCGTTCGGGCCAGTTTGCCGGCGATTTCAGCAAGCTGACGCCCTTCCCGGGCAAAGCGCTCCTCGCCGATATGAAACGGCACCACCGCATAGCTGTTGCTGGTGATGACCTGGGCACCGGCCGCGATGAACGATGCATGCACACCCACAACAGCTTCGGGAGCCTCGCTCAGCGCCAGGGCAGACCATTCGGGCTGGCGGAACGGTGCGCCGCTGCGTTGCAGCTCGCGCCCCATGCCACCGTCCAGCACCACCATCGATCGTTGTTTCATATAACTTCCTTGAATGTGCTTATGAAGAAAATTCACTATGTTCAGTACGCTTATAGCTATTTAATAGCTTAATTCTACTTACAAGCAACTTTTCAGGAGCTTACATGCGTTTTCCTTCCTTGCTGGGCGCGGGACTGCTCGCGCTTGCTGCTACTTCACAGGCTTTTGCCGGTGCCACTCTGGATCGGGTCGAGTCGCGCAAGGCACTGGTCAACGTGCTGATGGAAAGCTATCCGCCGTTCTCCTTCCTGAACGACCAGAACCAGCTCGATGGTTTCGACGTCGATGTGGCCAAGGCAGTCGCGCAAAAGCTCGGCGTCAAGCTGCGCCTGGAAACCCCCTCGTGGGACGTGATCGCCGCTGGCCGCTGGAGTGGCCGCTATGACATCTGCATCTGTTCGATGACACCGAGCAAGGCCCGGGCCGAAGTGTTCGACTTCCCGGTGGAGTACTACGCTTCGCCTGCGGTGATCGTGGTCAACGCCAAGGATGACCGCATTCATTCGGCCAAGGATCTGGAAGGCCGTAAGGTCGGTCTGACCAGCGCATCCAGCTACGAGAGCTACCTGAACAAGAACCTGGTGATCGAAGGTGCCGAAGACAAGAAGATCGACTACCCCTTCGACTTCGTCCAGATCGCTCCCTATGACACCGATAACGTGGCCTTCCAGGACTTGGGCCTGGGCGCCGGGGTACGTCTGGATGCGATCCTGACCAATCTGGTGACCGCTCAACCGCGCCTTGACCAGGACAAGCGTTTCAAGCTGGCGGGCGCCCCGTTGTATGAAGAGCCCAACTCGGTCGCCATCGAGAAAGGCGACCCAGAGTGGGACGCGAAGGTACGCCAGGTGTTCGCAGAGCTTAAAGCCGACGGCACCCTGAGCCGCCTGTCGCAGAAATGGATCGGTACCGACATCAGCAAATGAGTGCCTTCCCGCCTACCCCCAAGCCCGTGGTCAGCACCACGGGCCCACGCCTGTTCAGCTTTCGCACCCGCCTGTACCTGACCTGGCTGGTGCTGTTCGCCTTGTTCATCGCGTTCTTCCTGAGCTTCGACCTGAAGTTCTCGATCATCGTCGACAAGTTCCCCAACCTGGCCGGTTTCAAGCTGGGGCCGAACGGTTTCCTGCAGGGCGCGGCACTGACTCTGTTCCTCTGTCTGTGCTCGATGGTGGTCTCGGTCCTGTTCGGCTTCGCCGCGGCTCTGGCGCGGTTGTCGCAAAGCGCGGTACTGGTGGGCATCGCCAGTTTTTACACGTCGTTCTTTCGCGGTACGCCGCTGCTGATCCAGATCCTGCTGATCTACCTGGGTCTGCCGCAACTGGGCATGGTGCCGGGTGCGATCAGCGCCGGCATCATCGCCCTGTCGCTCAACTACGGCGCCTACCTGAGCGAGATATTTCGCGCCGGCATCCTCGGCGTCGCTCGCGGCCAACGGGAAGCGGCGTTGGCCCTGGGAATGCGTGAGCCACAGATCTTCCGGTATGTGGTCCTGCCGCAGGCCATGCGCGTGATCATTCCACCGACTGCCAACCAGTTCATCTCGATGCTCAAGGATTCATCACTGATTTCGGTGATGGGGGTGTGGGAAGTGATGTTCCTGGCGCAGTCCTATGGCCGCTCCAGCTATCGTTACCTGGAAATGCTGACCACCGCGGCAGTGATCTATTGGCTGCTGTCGATCCTGCTGGAACTGGTGCAAGCGCGGCTGGAAAGACACTTCGGCAAGGCTTACCAGCGGTGCCCCTCGGGGATGGCGACCTCGCCATCCTGTCGATGCACCGAGCGAACCGGCCCCGTCCTGCCATTGACTCTCCCCTTAGGGGCATACCCTACCCTGGGACTCCACGTTCAGGATGCGGTGATGATGAGCAAACGAGTTCTGGTGATTCTGGGCCACCCTTCAGCCGAGAGCTTCTGTGGTGCGCTGGCCGAGCGCTATGCCGAAACAGCCAGGAACGCCGGGCATGAGGTCCGTGTGTTGCGCCTTGGCACCCTGGATTTCGACCCTGTGCTGCACGAAGGTTACCGACAGGTCCAGCCACTGGAAGCGGACCTGCTCCAGGCCCAGACGGACATCACCTGGGCCGAGCACCTGGCATGGGTCTATCCGATCTGGTGGGGAGTCATTCCGGCCTTGATGAAAGGCTTTTTCGACAGGACATTCCTGCCCGGTTTCGCTTTCCGCTACCGCCAGGGAAAAGCCTTCCCCGACCAGCTTCTCAAGGGACGCACGGCTGACCTGCTCGTGACGATGGATACACCGCCGTGGTACTTCAAATGGGTCTACCGCATGCCCGGCCTGCACCAGGTGCGCAAGACCACCTTGCAGTTCTGTGGCATCAGGCCAATGAAGACCCTGATGTTCGGACCACTGCTCGGTTCCAGCGACCTGCAGCGAAATACCTGGCCGCGACAGACCGAGGCAATCGCCCGCCGCTGACTGGTCCGGGTTCCCGCTGCGATAGGGTTGTGCAAAGATGCGCCACCGCCCCATCCCGCTCGAAAAAGGACGTTCATGTACATCGGCAAAGCCGCCCAACTGTCGGGCACGACCGTCAAGACCATCCGCCACTACGAAGACATCGGTTTGCTGCCGCCCCCTCGGCGCGAAGGAAAATACCGGGTTTACAGCCAGCAAAGCGTCGAACTGCTGACGTTCATCAAATGCGCCCAGCAGTTGGGTTTCAAGCTCAAGGAAATGCAGGCGATTTTCCAGGGCCATCACGGCCAAGAGTTGCCTTGGGAAATGGCGAGAAAAGCCATCGCCGATAAAAAGCAGGAGCTGATGACGCAGATCCAGGGGCTGCAAAAGATCCATGCGGGGCTGGAGGCGGTTGAAAGCATCTACGAGTCACTGCCAGATAGCGCCGCTCCCAGAACGCAACCTACTCAATGTTCAATATTACCCTCGCATGAAGGCGCTGTTACGAGTTGAGCGCAATGGTGCTTCAGGAAGACTTCCATACCGACATAAATCCACCCTTAAAAATCAGCAAAAACGTCACACCACTGTCATTTTAATGTGCAATCTTCTCTCCGCCCGGCACATGACGTCGCGGGTATACCGGAGCGATAACGCTCTGATTAAATGGAAGAATATAAGGAAGTACCATGTCAATTACCTGTCAGATAATGGACAAATCTGAGAGCGGTGGATGCGGTTGCAAAATACCTTCGAGCGTACTCTCGAAGATCCTTTCTGAAACGGCTGCAGCCAGTGAGGCGAAAAACGACAAGGTGGTTCTGGGCTTCGAGTCCTCTGATGACTGCGCAGTCTACGATGCGGGCGATCATTATCTGCTATTCACAACAGATTTTTTCTCCCCAATCGTCAACGACCCCTATGTCTTCGGACAACTCGCTGCCAGCAATGCTGTAAGCGACATTTTTGCATCCGGCGGCAAGCCACTTATCGCCAACTCGATCATGGCGTTTGATCCCGAACAGGTGCCCGTCGACCAAGTCACACAAATGATCTTGGGCGCGCAATCGGTGATGAACAGATTCAACGTCACCGTTGTCGGCGGCCACACGATCAAGAACAGTCAACCTTTGTACGGGTTCTCGATCATTGGCGAAGTTGAGAAGAACCGCCTCAAACGAAACAATACGGCTCGCAAGGGTGACCTCCTGATCATGACCCGCCCGCTCGGTGTCGGCATCCTGGCTAACGCGCTCAAGGCTGGCTTGATAGATCAGACCGATATATCCCCAGCCACTCTCGAACAGATAACCGGGCACAACGCTTTTGGGCGTACCCTGAGCGAATACGACGAGGTAAGCAGTCTGACCGACATCACCGGTTTTGGCCTGATCGGACACGCCTGTGAGGTAGTAGGCCTTGGACAACTGAATATTGAACTCGATACCAGTTCACTGGACTTCTATGAAGACGCCGAATCCTTGGCTGTAGCGGTTACCGCCGCAGACAGCGGGTTATTTGCCAATATCAGGAAGTACTCGCAATACGTCGAGTACCAGACCGAGTTGCCACTGGCCACGAAGTTTCTTCTACACGACCCACAGACCAACGGCGGCTTGCTGTTCACTGTCAGCGAGGCGCAATTCTCGGCAAATCAAGCAATATGGCAAACGCTCAGCCCGAGTATGAAGGTCATCGGCCGGCTGGTTGACGGCACTGGCAAGATCCACGTTCGCTGAGGAGCATGCCATGGCGATCTACCCGGTGATGGCCGGTGTAGGCGTAATGGCTGGATTTCTGTCGGGTCTGCTCGGGATTGGTGGAGGCATTATCGTGACGCCTCTGCTGGTACTGATCTACCCGGCGTTATCAGGTCAGAAACTGCCTATTGAAGTGGTGACAGGATTATCCTCAGCGCAGGGTTTTTTCTCCTCACTTATCTCCTTCACGCTTCATAGAGTCAAATTCAAGCCGGACTGGCGTGTGATCAGAAGCTTTGCAGTGCCTATGGCCGTTGCAAACTTCATTGCGTCGATTCATGCACAGGAATTCAGTGAGGGTTTCATTCTATTTGTGTTCGGCTTGCTGGGTTTCCTTTCACTGATGGTCACCTACCTGTTCAGAAGACCTGTAGCCCTGCTATGTGAACATCAATCGTTGTCACTTCCGATAACTGGCTTGGCTCTTGGTATTTTGTGCGGACTGGTTGGCCAGGGTGGCGGATTCATCTACCTGCCGGTCTTGATCAGCCTGTTTGGCTTGCAGATCAAACAGGCCATATCAACGTCCGCACTGATAGGCATCATCGGGGCCAGTGGCGCATTGCTCGGCAGAGCCGGATCGGTAGGTGAATTCGTTGGATATGCGGGCGAGCTGGTCCTTGGCATCATCGTCGGAGGTTACCTGGGAGCCGCACTCTCGCACCGGCTGCAATCCTCACATCTCAAACAGGCATTGAATGTCTTCATTCTGCTGTGCTCGATAGAACTCATGGCCCGCGTACTTTTTTAAGCATGCGCACCAACGCTCACATGAGGTGAGCAAATACAAAGGATTGATTCAATATGGAAGTTTCCCTGAACGCGGTTTATGCGGATGTTTGCGGTTCGGCGCCGGTGTCAAAGGGCGTAAGCGATATGCTTCAGACATTGTTTACAAATCGGCGGTGCGCCAACCCCAATGCCAACCACGCCTTGGGTATTGAGCTGTTGGAGCGTCTTGAGCGGGCCCGAGGCAATATTGCCTCGTTCCTTAACGTGGACGCCCAGTGCCTGATCTTCAACAGCGGTTCCAGTGAAGGTTGTGCCCAGGTCTTTCATGATTTCTTTGAAAGACACAAGCAGGATCAGCCGGTGGTTCTTCACTCCGCCATAGAACACGCGTGCACGCTGCAGAATATCAAGCGCTACTGCCTCGAAGGACTGCAGGCATTTTCGATCGCACATGACTCCAACGGACTCCTCGACAGGGAGCAACTCGCACAGCTCCTGGCGACGCATGCAGGACGCCCGGTTTTGGTGTGTGTCATGGCAGTGCATAACGAGACCGGGGTCATCCAGCCTATCGAATCGATTGCACGATTGGTACGAGCGCACGGGGCCTTGCTGTACTCGGATATGACCCAGGCAATAGGCAAGATCCCCGTCGATCTACAAGCCTCGGATGTCGACTACGCAATCGTATCAGGCCATAAATTCGGCGCGCTGCCAGGAGCGGGGTTTCTGTACGTCAAGAACCACCATGGTGTAACACCCATGATTGCTGGGGGTGGCCAGGAGGCCGGTCTGCGAGGTGGTACCCAGAACTACCCGGGTATCCTCTCGATAGAAACGGCCTTGACTGAAAAGTGCACCAAGTTCATGGCTGGCCGCGCAAATGCAGAGAAAAGCAGAAACTCTTTTGAACGTGCCCTGCAAGCGTTGTTCGCACAGGTAATTGTTATTGGAGAAAACGCCCCGCGTGTGCCCTGCGTGAGTTTTCTCGCATTGCCGGGTATCAATACCAGGAAACTCCAGATGGCGTTGAACTCGCAGGCGATCTACGTGACAGGCGGGTCGGCCTGCTCGGATCGTAAAGCCAATCTTTCGAATACTGTCAGTCAAATGGGTTTCACCGATGATGTCGCAAGCAGCACGCTCCGCATCTCCATTGAGGAGGATGGATGCGAGCTCGCTTACGATCGCATCCTGGCAGGAATCGCTCATGCAATGAAGCTGCCCTTGGCAACTCGGAAGAGCACGGTGGCAGAGGCCTGATGAAGATCGTCACTTCTGGCTCGGCCTACCTCGACATTGACGCATATGCCTGCTGCATTGCCTACGCAGAACTGCTGAACCAGCAGGGTGTCGAGGCTTGTGCTGTGAGCAGAGCACCGTTCAACGCCAGCATCTGCTCGACGGTACTGAGCTGGAACGGTGCCCTCGCCCGCCATGAGCCAGGCCCTAATGACACCTTTGTACTCGTCGATGTTTCAGATCCCCAGCACTTCGATCCCATCGTTGTCATGGATCGGGTGGTGGAGATCATCGATCATCATCCTGGCTTCGAACTGCACTGGGCCCAGAGGCTGGGAGCGAAGGCCGATATTCGTTCCATCGGTGCCGCAGCCACCCAGGTCTTCGAGCGCTGGGAGGCTTCAGGACTACTGCCCCGAATCAGCCAGCAAAGCGCCGCGTTGCTGGCAACGGCGATCCTGGACAACACACTGAATTTCAACAGCGCGATCTCAACGCCTGGAGATGCCGATGCATATCGTGTATTGGCAACTCTGGCGCAACTACCAGGAGACTGGCCAGCGCACTATT
>Ga0105244_10001908_pt1 | contig 16200 bp, 14 predicted proteins | sample KBSM44metaG_FD_80423 | JGI IMG/M metagenome (GOLD analysis project Ga0105244, IMG submission 80423) | Miscanthus rhizosphere microbial communities from Kellogg Biological Station, Michigan, USA - KBS M4-4 metaG | ecosystem: Host-associated > Plants > Roots > Rhizosphere > Soil | place... | reverse complement strand
CGATATCGCCGTGCTCGTGCGCGACCGCAAGGAAGCGGCGGCCATCCGCCGCGCGCTGGCGCGCCGCCGGGTCGCCAGCGTCTACCTGTCCGACAAGGATTCCGTCATCGACAGCGAGGAAGCGCAAGACGTGCTGCGCTGGCTGGCGGCGCTGGCCAATCCGCTCGACGGGGGACTGGCGCGCGCCGCGCTCGCCACGCGCACCATCGGCCTGTCGCTGGGCGAGCTGGCGCGCCTGTCGAGCGACGAACTGGAATGGGAACGCCGGGTCGAGCAGCTGAAGGCCCTGCACCTGATCTGGCAGCGCCAGGGCGTGCTGGCCATGCTGCGCCGTTTCATCCACGAATTGCAGCTGCCGGCCATGCTGCTGCAGCAGACGGGCGGCGAGCGGCGCTTGACGAATCTGCTGCACCTGGCCGAACTGCTGCAATCGGCCAGCCGCCAGCTCGATGGCGAGCAGGCGCTGATACGCTGGCTCGCCGAACAGATCGAGGGCGGCGAGGGCGCGGGCGACGAACGCGTGCTGCGTCTGGAAAGCGACGCCGAACTGGTGAAGGTCGTCACGGTCCACAAATCGAAAGGCCTGGAATATCCGCTGGTGTATCTGCCGTTCGCCGTCACGGCGCGCAAGGTGGAACGGCGCAACCGCAGTTTCTTCGAATTCAGCGACGACGACGGCGTGCGCCGGATCGACATGGCGCTGACCGAAACGGCGATGGAACTGGTCGAGCGCGCGCGCCTGCAAGAGGATTTGCGCCTGCTGTACGTGGCGCTGACGCGCGCGCGCCACTTCCTGTGGCTGGGCGTGACGGCGCTGGCCAGCCGCAAGGCCGGCGAGAATACCTTGCACGAATCCGCGCTCGGCTACCTGCTCACCGGCGGCGAGGCGCTGCCGTCCGAGCTGGTGATGGAGCGCTGGGAGCATACGTGCAAGGGCTGCGCGGCGATCAGCATCGTCACCCTGGACATGACTCCGGGGCCGTCGACACGCTTGAGCAGGATCGAACACCGCCCGCCGTTGCTGGAACCGCTGCATTACACCGGCCGTTTCGAGCGTGACTGGTCGGTTGGCAGTTTCAGCTCCCTGGCGCGGCGCACCGGGCCGACCGGCATGATCGGCTCCTCCGATAACATCGGCGCGGCGCCGGTGCCGCGCGACGGATCGCAGGCCACCTTGCTTGAAGACGGCGATGTGCCGGGCATCGTGCTGCCGGTGCGGGTCGAGGACGCGCCGTGGCATCGTTTCCCGCGCGGTTCCGTGCCGGGTAACTTCCTGCACGAGCAGCTGGAGTGGATGGGCGAGGAGGGCTTTGCCATCGTCGAACAGGACAATTTCGAGGCGCGCCTGACGCGCAGGGTCGAGCGCGCGGGGTGGGGCAACCGCCTTGGCGACACGCTGGCCTGGCTACGCGAGATCGCCACCACCGAGCTGCCGTATGTGAACGCGCCGCTGAGCCGCATCGAGGCGCCGCTGCCGGAGATGGAATTCTGGTTCCCGAGCGAACGGCTCGACACCGGCGCGCTGGACCAGCTGTGCGTCGCCCATTTGCTGGACGGCGCGGCGCGGCCGTCGCTGCCCGAGCGGCAGCTGCACGGCATGCTGAAAGGCTTCGCCGACCTGGTGTTCGAGCACGAGGGCAAATTCTGGGTACTCGATTACAAGTCTAACGCGCTGGGCGCGGGCGACGCCGCCTACCACGAGCCGGCGCTGATCGCGGCGATCGCGGAGCACCGCTACGATATCCAGGGCGCCATTTATATGCTGGCGCTGCACCGGCTGCTGCAAAGCCGTCTTGGCGGGCGCTACGATCCGGCCGAGCATCTGGGCGGGGCGGTTTTCCTGTTCCTGCGCGGCATCGCCAACACGCAAACGCGGGGCTGCTATTGGATGGCGCCGGACCCGGCGCTGCTGGACGGATTGGATCAACTGCTCGGCTACTTCGGTCCGGCGCATGGCGAGGCACAACATGGGTATTGAAACACGGCTGGCAGCCGACGCGTCCGCGCCGTTGTTCGCACAAATCGACGCGCTGACCGAAAGCGGCCACCTGCGCCGGTTGAGCGGCGCTTTTGCGCGCTTTATCGCTTCCGTTGGCAGCAGTTCGCCGCAATTGATGGCCGCTTGCGTGCTGTTGTCGGAATTGGAGGGCCGCGGACATAGCTGTTTGTTGCTGGACGAATTGTCGGCCGACCCTGCCGCCTTGCTGGGCTGGACGGGCGACGAATGGCGCGATCTGCGTGTAGCGGTCGGGGCGTGGCCGAAAAACGCGGCAGCGTGGCGGGCGCTGTTGGCCGGTTGCGACCAGGTGTGGCCGGTTGGCGACCTCGATTTCCAGCAGCCGCTGGTATTGGATGGCGAGCGCCTGTACTTGCGCCGCTATTGGCGCGACGAAACGCTGGTCGCCAAGGCGGTGCGCAGCCGCGCGCTTGGCGGCGTCATCGCCAGCGACGCCGACGACGAAGTGGCCGGCGTGCGACGCTGGCTCGATATCCTTTTTCCCCACGCTCCGCGCGGTGGCGGCGTCGACTGGCAAAAAGTGGCGTGCGCGGTGGCCATGCGCGGCAAGCTCGGCATCATTACCGGCGGCCCCGGCACGGGCAAGACTTATACCGTCGCCCGCCTGTTGGCGTTGCTGTTCGCCACCAGCGGCGGACGGCATTCGGACTTGCGTGTCGCCCTGGCCGCCCCGACCGGCAAGGCGGCGGCCCGGCTCAAGCAATCGATCGACGTCGCGCTTGCCGGCCTGGACGAGCGGGTGCGGGAAGTGATGCCGGAGCGCGAACTGGGCGCGGCGCGAACCTTGCACAGTCTGCTGGGCGCGCGGCCCGATACGCGCGCGTTCCAGCATCACGCCGGCAATCAGCTCGATGTGGACGTCTTGATTGTTGATGAGGCGTCAATGATTCACCTCGAAATGATGTCGGCGCTGCTGGCCGCGCTTCCCCCGAACGCCACCTTGATACTGCTGGGTGATAAGGACCAACTCGCTTCCGTTGAAGCCGGCGCGGTGCTGGGCGACCTGTGCCACAACGCCGAAGCCGGCGACTACGGCGCCGAAACATTGACATACGTGCTAGAAAGCACGGGACAGGAACTGCCCGCCAGCTTCGCCGGCAACGGTGGTCCGATCGCGCAGCAGACGGTGATGTTGCGCGAAAGCCGCCGTTTTGGCGGTCCGATCGGCGCGTTGGCGCTGGCCGTCAACGCCGGCGACGCCGCCGCGTCGGTCCATGTCCTGCGCGAGAGCGAAGAACAAAAAGTCGCCTGGATCGATCCGGCGCAGCCGGCTGACCTGCTGCAACTCGCTCTGGCGGGCCGCCAAGGTGCCGCCGGTGGTTATCAGGATTACCTCAAAATGATCGCGGCGGGCGCGCCGGAAGGCGAGGAGATCGTACGACTTGCCTGGGTGAAATCTGTACTAAACAGCTTCGAAACCTTCCGCATTCTGTGCGCGGTGCGCGAAGGCGAGTGGGGCGTGACTGGCCTGAACGACGTCATCGAGAAAAGATTGCAATCGGCCGGATTGCTGAAGAGGACCGGCGAATGGTACGTCGGGCGCCCGGTCATGGTCACCCGCAACGATTACGGCACCGGCGTTTTCAACGGCGACATCGGCCTGACTTTGCCGGACCCTGCGCGTCCCGGCGCGCTGCGGGTATATTTCTCGGAAGGCGAAAACGTCCGCAGCGTGCTCGCGACGCGGCTCCGGAATGTGGAAACCGCGTTCGCCATGACGGTGCATAAATCACAAGGTTCCGAGTTCAAGCACACCGTCCTGGTGCTACCGAAAGACAGTGGCGGCATGCTCGCACGCGAGCTGATCTACACCGGCATCACGCGCGCCCGCGACTACTTTACGTTACTGACTCCGAACGGCCAAGTGCTGCTGGACGCCATCGCCCAGCGCACCCAACGCGCCAGCGGCCTCCGCGACCTCCTCGACATTTAAACGACCGAAAAGAGCCGCCAGAGGCGGTTCGTCGCCCGAAGTAAGCCAAAAATTAGCACGAAAACACCAAAATCCGGCATGGAAACACGCGTAACAACGGATCCACGTAGGGCGGATTAGGCGGAACGCCGTAATCCGCCAAGCGCCGCCGACACCGCCGTCGCGAAGCGCCAATCCAGCAGACGAAAAAAAACCGGACCCAAGGTCCGGTTTTCAGCATGTCCCAACAGCAAAAAAATCACATAGCCCGGCGATTCCGTTTGCTAGCCTTGATAACTTTCTTCTTGGTTTTTGCCGCAGCCTTCAATACTTTTGGTTTCTCAATCGGACCCGAAATAAAGCGGCGGATATTAAACGCATCCATCAACCGCGCCGAATTTGCTTTCGCATTCAACAACACCAAAGTGTTGTTCTTCCCACCAGACTTAAAGCGCATGATCAGGCAGCGACCAGCCTCTTCGGTATAACCGGTCTTCGACAAACCCACATCCCAACCCTTGGCCCCGACCAGGCGATTGGTATTGTGATACTCCACCTGGCGACCCTTGATCTTGATGATGTCCTTGGTGTCGGTGGTGATGCGGGCGATCTCCGGATAGGCCGAAGCGGCCTTTGCCATTTTGACCAGATCGGTCGCGGTCGAGCGGTTATGCGGCGACAAACCGGTCGGCTCTTCGATCACCGTCTGCGTCAAACCCAGCGCGCGGATCTTGGCGTTGACCGCAGCCTTGAACGCGGCGGGACCGCCCGGATAGGTGCGCGCCAGCGACGCGGCGGCGCGGTTGTCTGACGACATCAGCGCCAACTGCAGCACATCGCCACGCGGGATTTCGGCGCCGACCGGCACCCGCGAGGTGCTGTGCTTCAGCATGTCGACGTCGGCCTGGTCGATGCTGATGGGCGCCGTCATGTCCGGTTTGGAGTCGAGCACTACCATCGCGGTCATCAGCTTGGTCAGCGAGGCGATCGGGACTTGAACGGTGGAATTTTTTTCGAGGAGGACCTTGCCGGTGTCGTCTTCGACGACCAGCACGGACTGTGAGCCGAGCGGCACTGCGAGCGCGGCCGCAGTGAACGTACTCAGCAATACAGCGACAATTTTCTTGAGCATGTTAGGTATTCTTGGGAGTGAGGAGTGAAACGGGCGCCTGAAAAGGCGCGACGCAAAACTAAGACTAGCTGTGCGGCAATACGAAGGATAGACGATAACATTAAAGTGGTTTCTCGTCTATTGTATGTAACTTACGGATTCTATTATTTTGTATCAGCCAGAAATAAAGCCCCGAGGCGGGGGAGCGCTCGGGGCTTTATCGGCTTCAGGCCGCGGCGGCGGCCGGTGATGCGGGGTGCTGCAGCGGTTTGACGGCTCAGCTGCTGATCTTGGCGATCGATACCTCGGTCGATTTCACCAGGGCGATCACTTCGCTGCCCACTTTCAGGTCCAGATCGTGGATCGAGCGCGATGTGATCACCGAGGTGACGATGCCGTGCTGGGTTTCCACATCGACTTCCGAGACGACCGGCCCGAAGATGATTTCCTTGATCTTGCCGCGGAACTGGTTACGTACATTAATTTCAGAAATGGCCATCGTGCATCCTTTGTCTGGTTGGGCAGCTAACTACTGCGGCTAATTACTACACGTCCAGATTACGGGCATTCGCGGCCTTTGCAAACGAATCGATCCGTATAACCTTATTTGTTCTGGTAGATCTTGTCGAATTCGCCGCCGTCGTCAAAATGCTTCTTCTGGGCCGCTTTCCAGCCGCCGAAGACCTCATCCACCGTGAACATGTTGATTTGACGGAAGTTGGCGCTGTACTTCTTGAACGCTTTTTCCGAGCGCGGACGGAAGTAATGCTTGGCGATGATGTCCTGTGCCGCTTCGGTGTAGAGGAAGTTCAGGTAGCCGGTGGCCTGCTTGCGCAGACCGCGACGGTCGACCACCTTGTCGACCACCGCCACCGGCGATTCGGCCAGGATGGAGATCGACGGGTAGACCACCTCGAAGTTGTCGCCGAACTCGGCGCGCACCATGTTCACCTCGTTTTCGAAGGTCACCAGCACGTCGCCGATGTCGCGCTGGGTGAAGGTGGTGGTGGCGCCGCGTCCGCCCGCGTCCAGCACCGGCACGTTTTTGAAGATCTTGGTGACCAGGTCGCGCGCTTGCGCCTCGGTGCCGCCTTTTTTCACCACCGAGCCCCACGCCGCCAGATAGGTGTAGCGGCCGTTGCCGGCGGTCTTGGGATTCGGGATGACAACCTTGACGCCAGGCTTGGCCAGGTCGGCCCAGTCCTTGATCTGCTTCGGATTGCCCTTGCGGACCAGGTATACCATCGTCGAGTAGAACGGCGCGGCGTTGTTGGGGAACTTCTTGGCCCAGTCCTGCACCACCAGCCCGCGATCGGCCAGCATGTCGATGTCATTGGCCTGGTTCATGCTGACAACGGCCGCTTCCATGCCGTCGGCGACCGAGCGGGCCTGCTTGGACGAGCCGCCGTGCGACTGGTTGACGCTGATGGTTTCACCGGTGGTTTTCTTCCAGTCGGCAACGAATACGGGGTTGATATCCTTGAACAGTTCGCGCGCGACGTCGTAGGAGGCGTTCAGCAGCACGGGTTCGGCGGCCGCGCTGGCCTGCAGCGGCAGGCCCATGAAGAGCGCCGAAGCGGCCAGGAACGACGTGACAACGAGACGGCGAGCAGGATTTTTGTTGGTCATAATAAGCTTTCGTAATAACAGACGCCCATGGTGTAAAATTTCGCCCGGAAAAGATACGAATTTTTCGTAATATGCTTAGACCGTATGGATCGCGCGAAGTTTTCGTTGGAAATCGTATAACGATTTTTGAAAACATTCGTGGGCAAAAGCAGGGCCAGCCACTAGGCTGTCATAGGGAAAACCGGCGCGGCGACACTGAATCCTGGTGCGTCCGCAACGGCTTTGGCAGCTTGGTGTATAGTCGAATCAGGCACTGAGAAGGCGTTAGAACGCTTCATTTTGCTATCGGGAATATTTGTGAGCGTACATGAGTCTTGAAATTCGGAGTCTTGAGGTCCGTGTTGCTGTTTCGACAGATGCGGACGCGGCGTGCAATGTTTTGCGCCGTTCTATCACGGAGTGTTGTGAGCTCGACCATAAGAACGACCCAGCGATCCTGGACGCGTGGTTGGGCAACAAAACGCCGCAGATGGTGGCCAACTGGTTCAGTTCGCCCACCAATTTTTCGCTGGTCGCCGTCAGCGAAGGCGTCGTGGTCGGCGTCGCGTTGCTGACCGGGGCGGGGAAGCTGGCGTTGTGCTATCTGTTGCCGGAGGCGCGCGGGCAGGGCGTCGGCAAGGCCTTGCTGGCGCGGGTGGAGGAGCAGGCGTGCGGTTGGGGCGTCAAGGCCCTGCAGCTGCACAGCACGGCCACCGGACAGGAGTTTTTCGCGCGGCGCGGGTATGTGGATGCGGGCAAGGTCCGCTCGCCGTACGGCGTGGAGACGGTGTTCTTCTGGAAGCAGCTCGACGAGGCCGGCGTTCCCGATGCGGCCAAGCGCAAGCGTTTCTGTAATTGCAATTCAGCGTAGACCTTCGTTCGCGCGTCGCCGGCGGCTCGTCGATGGCGGATTACGCTTTCGGCTAATCCGCCCTACGTGTTTCCCGATTCTGCTGGCTGTTGTGGCCGGGCTTTACCTAGCAGCACACGGCCAACTGCCATTCTTCTTCGCGTCTCGCCGGCGCCGACCCCACTTCCTCGCCACCCACGAACAGCTTGAGCTCGCCCGGCGCCAGCCTGGTCCACGCTTCGTTCGACGTCAACGGCTGCGTGGCGATGACGGCGATGCGGTCGTCAAGATGGTTGTGCTTGCTGAAATCGATGCTGAGATCGCAGTCGATCAGCTTCGCCACCGAAAACGGATATTCCCTCACCACGAAATGCAAGTCCGTGCTGCAATGCGCGAACAGCAGCTCGCCGTTCGACAAAATGAAGTTGAAGGTGCCGTAGTCGGCGATCTCCCCGGCCAGCGTTTCCAGCGTCCGGTACAGCACGTGGCGCGGCGGCGCCTGTTCGAACCGCAGAGCCAGGCCCGACAGCAGGTGGCAGAAGGCCCGTTCGCTGTCGGTGTCGCCCCACGGCGCGTACAGGCTGGGATTGGGATTGAACAGCTTCAAATCGCCATTGTGGGCGAACGACCAGGTCTGGCCCCATAGTTCGCGTGTGAACGGGTGGCTGTTTTCCAGCGAAATGCGGCCCTGCGTGGCCTTGCGGATATGCGCCACGACGTTTTTCGCCTTGATCGGATTTTGCTTGAACTGCGCCGCCAGCGGCGAATCGATCGACGGCAGGAAGTCGGTGTAGAGGCGGCAGCCGCCGCTGGTGTGCAGCGCGATGCCCCAGCCATCCTTGTGTTCCCCCGTGCGTCCGCCCCGTTCGGCAAAGCCCGCGAACGAAAAATCCACGGCGGCGGGCTTGCTGCTGTTCATAGCGAGTAGTTGGCACATTGGCAGGTGATCCGGGCGTGGTTGAGGATGTCCCACAATAGCGGCGCGCCCGGGCCAGAGGAAGGAATGTTTTGGCATATCCATAGGTGAAAGCATTCGTTCTGCTTTTTACGGCGCCCGCATACGCTGTCGACATTGCCTGTATCCGTCGAGGAACCCATGTCATTTCCCGTTCTGCAAAAATACCTGGCGCGTTTATCCGACGCGACCGGCGCCGCCACCAGCATCTGGCTCGATCACGAGGGCAAGGCGCAGGGGCGGTTTTTCAATTGCACCATGAGCAGCGCCTTCCAGCCGGTCCGTCAGCTCGAGACCGGCGCCATCCGCGCCTACGAGGGGCTGGCGCGCAGCGTGTCGGCGCAGGACCTGGGCCTGTCGTTGTGGAAGCTGCTCGACCACGCGGCCAGCGACGACGAGTCCATCGAACTGGACCGTTTGTGCCGCATGCTGCATGCGATAAATTTCTTCCGCCAGGCCCACACGGCGCCCAACGCCGACGCCGATCTGTACCTGAACGTGCACGACCGCCTGCTCAGCGCCGTCAGCAGCAACCACGGCCACGCGTTCCGGCGCATCCTCGATGCGCTGGAGCTGCCGCTGTCGCGCATCGTGCTGCAACTGCCGGCGGCCACGCCGCAGCAGGGCTGGTTGTTGAATTACGTGTCCGACAACTACCGGCGCAACGGTTTCCGTTTCGCCGTCAATGTGGCCAGCGCGCAGGACGGCTTGCAGGTGCTGGACCGGCTGCGTCCGGACGTGTTCAAGCTCGACGCGCGCGAGCTGCACGACACCGAGAATCTGCTCGGCTTGCTGCGGCGTTCGGCCGCCGCCAACGTGGCCGTGCTGTTCAAGCGCGTGGAGACGACGCAGACGCTGGCGGTGCTGCGGCAGCTGGGCGACGCCGCCGGCGTGCCGCTGCTGGCGCAAGGCTATCTGCTCGACGAGCCGCGCGCGGCCTTGCTGCAGCCGGAGCCGGTGGCCGCCGCCGCATAAATACTTGTCCATCGTCATACCGGCCGGGCTTTTCGATACGTTTGTCGCGTGTCGTCTCGGGCCCTGACTCATATTCAATACCGATGCCGCCGTGCGCGTGATAGCAACTTTGCATTTGCGGTTTTCCGCGTGGCTGCTTAAATATAGCCTCGGATTGAATGTAAAGGAGTCATCATGAAACGGGTGAACGTGGTGAAGGCGGTGGCCGGGGCGGCGGTATTGACGTTGGCGTCGGCGGTTCAGGCTCAGCAGCAAATCGAGCCGTCGCAACCGGAACAGCAGTCGGTCCCGGTGCCCTACAGGGCGAGCCAGGCCGGCGATCAGGCGCGCATCGAGCTGCCGGAGCGCTATCGCAGCATGTGGCCGCAAGACTACGACGACTACCGGCGCGGTTATGCGCTGTCCAACGGACAGACCTTGTCGATCGCGCCCAGGGGGATGCATATGTATGCCCGCGTCGACGATGGCCCGTGGCATAAAATCGTCGTGGCCGCGCCGAACACCTTCGTGGCGCTGGACCGGCAGTTGAAAATGGAGATCAGGCTGCTGGACGACGAGAGGGTCAGCGGCTGGGTGACCATGGTCGTGCCCGGGCAGACATTGGCGAACGGCGTGGTCATGCCTGAACGGGCGGTAAGCCTGGCGCTGCGTTAGCCAGGTGACGCAACGCGGCGCGGCGGCTCTGCCGTGTTTTTCATTTCCCCCTGCTTACGCTATAGTATCCCTATCGAGTTTTACGGAATAGCTATGGCATCGCGCAGAGAGTTTTTACAGCAGGGCTTGGGGTTGACGGCGGCGGGGTTCTTGTCCGTGCCGTTGATAGGATGTGCATCGGACAGCGCCGCGCGCAAAGCCAGCGCCGGCGCGGCCGCCAGGCCGGCGTCGGCGCGCGTGGCGGCCCCGGCCGTCATAGCGCAGGCGCGGCCGGCGGCCGGCATGCCGTCGGCGTCGTCGCAGTCGGCGCCGTCGGGCCTGGGCTCGGGCCCGGGCGAGATCGAGCCGCCGCCGGACATCTTCGACGCGCAGCTGCTGGACATGGAATTCTGGCTCAAGCCGCGCACCATCGAGGTGTTCCGTCCCGCCAGCAACGAGCGCGCCAAGCTGCTGTACTGGCGCGACGGCGAGATCATCGAGTCCGCCTACCAGGACTTGTGCCACCTGCTGCGCGACGTCAACGGCAAGGAAACCGCCCGCATCGATCCCAAACTGTTCGAGACGCTGTGGGGCACCCAGGCGTTCGTGCAGCGTTACGGTATCGATACGCCGCTGGAGATCCTGTCGGGCTACCGCACGTCGGCATCGAACAACAAGCTGCGCGAGGCCGGCGTGCCCGCCGCGCGCCAGTCGCTGCACATCGAGGGCCGCGCCGCCGACATCCGCATCGCCAACCTGAACGCCGAAGTGCTCGGCGGCCTCGTCAAGAGCTTCCGCCAGGGCGGCGTCGGCTTCTACTACCGCGCCGGCCCGCGCGGCGGCTGGATCCACGCCGATACCGGCCTCAAGCGCACCTGGAAGGGCTGACCGGCCCGCCATGGGCCGCGCCTAACTCGCGCTTTTACTCGTAATAGTAGGAGTGGTAGGCGGTCGGTTTCAGTTCCGCCTGCCGCTCGCGGTCGATGCCGCGCGGGTCGACCGGGCGCTCCCACCAGATACGCCAGCCGAGCTGCTGGTCGCGCCTGACCTCGGGATGCTCGCGCATGAAGTCGTTGATGAACCGGCCAAAGTCCGACACGTACTCCTTGCGGCCGGGGCCGTACAGGTACTTGAATTTCATCGTCGAGTCCTCCTATCGGGTAAACTGGCGGCTTGGCCAGTCAACGGGATGAGTATGCAAGATAAGAATGAGCCGCCGCGTTTCAAGCCGGTGCCGTGGCAGGGGCTGGAAAGCCCGGCCGATGTGGAACTGTGGATCGAGGAACATAACCTCAGCCTGCAGCAACATATCGGCAAGAATGAAACCGGTTACGGCGTCTGCTTCACGCTGGCCGAGGGCGGCGAGATCTACATGCAGACCACGCAGGACGGCGCGCTGATACTGGATGTTACGCCGGAAGCGCAATGGGTGGCGCCGCTGATCATGGCGGCGGCCCGCGCCGACGAGGCGCCGCAGGGCTCGCTGTGGGTGCTGCCGGACGATAAGCTGGTACAGTTGATGATCGGGCTGAGCGGGCTGATCGCCACCTCGATGCTGGTCGTGGGCCACAATTTCGGCCTGCGCCGCCGTATGGGCGCCTGGTAGCGCCCGCCACCATAGGGAATTCCATGCAGACACCTGAGTTGAGTATTGTTTCCGCCATCAAAGCCGGGCGCCGTCCGGCGCTGCGGACCCTGGGCGCGGCCTTGCTGGTGGCGGCCGGGCTGGCGGCGGGATGGGCGCCGGCGGCGTCGGCGGCGGACCTGCTGGCCACCGTCAAGGCGCGCGGCACGCTGAAGGTGGCGCTGGAGGGAACGTATCCGCCGTTCAACTACAAGGACCAGAAGACGGGCCAGCTGGCCGGTTACGACGTCGATGTCGCGCGCTTGCTGGCGGCCAGGCTGGGCTTGAAAGTGGAATTCGTCAGCAGCGAGTGGGCCAGCATCCTGGCCGGCTTGTCGGCCAACAAATACGACGTGATCATTTCGCAGGTCGGCATCAATCCCAAGCGCGAGCAGGCCTTCGACTTTTCCACCCCGTATATCTACTCGATGCCGCAGTTGATCGTGCGCAAGGACGAGAAGGCCGTCTACGCGTCGCTGGCCGATCTGAAGGGCAAGAAGCTGGGCGTGGGGCAGGGCAGCGTCTACGAGCAGCAGGCCAAGGCCGTGCCCGGCATCGACGTGCGCAGCTACGCGGCGGCGCCCGACACCATGTCGGACCTGGCCAGCGGCCGGCTCGACGCCGCGCTCAACGACAGCCTGATGTCGGCCTATCTGCTGAAAATCTCCAAGCTGCCGATCAAGGCCGGCGCCCAAGTCGGCGCGGTCGAGCGCATGGGGATTCCCTTCCACAAGGGCAATCCCGAATTCAAGGCCGCGCTCAACAAGGCGCTGGCCGACGTGGCCGCTGACGGCAGCCTGAAGGCGATTTCGATCAAATGGTTCGGCACTGACGTCAGCAAGGCGCCTTGAGCATGGATTGGCAGGGCGTGCTGGAGCTGCGGGCGCTGCTGGCGGAGGCGGCGCCGGTCATGTTGCGCGGCGCCGGTTACACGGTGATCTTCGCGCTGGCCTCGATGCTGGGCGGGTTGTTGATCGGCTTCCCGGTGGCGGTGCTGCGCATCCTGCCGTACCGGCTGCTGCGCTGGCCGGCCACCGTGTATGTCAGCCTGATGCGCGGCACGCCGCTGCTGGTGCAGATGTTCGTCATCTATTACGGCCTGCCCAGCGTCGGCATCGAATTCACGCCGGTGACGGCCGGCATCCTGGCGCTGAGCCTGAACGCGGGCGCCTTCCTGTCCGAAAGCCTGCGCGGCGCCATCGGCGCGGTCAGCAAAGGGCAGTGGTCGGCCAGCTACAGTCTCGGGCTCGGTTACTGGACCACCTTGCGCCACGTGGTGTTGCCGCAGGCGCTAAGGATCGCCGTGCCGGCGATGAGCAACACCCTGATCAGCCTGATCAAGGACACCTCGCTGGTGTCGGTCATCACCATGACCGAACTGATGCTCTCGACCAAGGAGGTGATCGCCACGACGTTCCGGCCGTTGCCGCTGTACCTGGCCGCCGCGCTGATCTACTGGGCGCTCAGCCTGTTGTTTGAGGCGCTGCAACGACGCGCCGAACAACGTTTGAACCGTGCACATCGCTAACTTTCCGTGTTTTCTCGACATCGCCACGCGTAAATGCTAGTCTAGTTCCATACCCCGGGGCGGTCCACCATTGATGCACGAGCCCGTGTAGAAATGGTGGACCTGACCCCGGAGTGGGGGTTACGCAAAGGGAGGGTATGGAGAAGCAAACGTCCAGTACCGAGGCGCTGGGCCGCAGGCAGCCGATTTCCGAGGAACGCCTCGGCGGGCTGGCGGGCCTGGCGGTCGTCGCCGAGGCGGCGGCCCTGGCGCCCTACGAGGCCATGATGGCCACCATCGGCGAGTCCTCCGTTCCCGACCTCGCCGAAACCGGCAAGGCCGCCGCAGAGACCTCCTATTTCAACGATATCTATCTGCTGGCCCCGGTCGGCTATTTCGTGCTCGGCTTCGATACCGCCATCCTGCAGATGAACGTGGTCGGCGCCGATTTGCTGGGCTTGTCGCGAAGTAAGCCCGAGCAGGCGTCCTTCCGCCAGTTCGTCGCGCCGCGCTTCCACGAGGATTTCGACCGCTTCGTGCGGCACGCCCTCAACAGCGCGCAGCCGGAACGGTGCGACCTGCAGATGGTGCGCGCGCGCAACCAGCAGGGCTTCCCGGTCACCCTGCGCGCCAGCGCCGACGCCAGCGGCCAGGCGCTGCGGGTGGTGGTCGAGCTGGCCGAGGGCAAGACCGCCGCGCTCGAACGCAGCGAGGAGCGCTTCCGCCGCATCGTCCATTGCGCCGAGGAGGGTATCTGGGAAATCGACGCCGGCGCCCGCACCAGCTTTGTCAATCCGAAAATGGCGCAGATGCTCGGCTATACGATCGAGGAGATGCTCGACCAGCCGCTGGTGGCGTTCATGGACGACGAGGGCCGCGCCATCCTCGAGCGCAACATCGCGCGGCGCCAGCGCGGCGTGGCCGAGCGCCACGAGTTCAAGTTCCTGCGCAAGGACCGCGCCGAGCTGTGGGTGACGCTGGCGACCAATCCGATCTTCGACGGCGACGGCGGCTACCTCGGCGCGCTGGCGCTGGTGAGCGACATCACGGCCACCCGCGCCTCGGCCGAACTGATCTGGCAGCAGGCCAACTTCGACAGCTTGACGGGCTTGCCCAACCGCCATATGTTCCAGGACCGGCTGGAGCAGGAGGTCAAGAAGGCGCGCCGCGAGGGCGTGCTGCTGGGCTTGCTGTTCATCGATCTCGACGGCTTCAAGCAGGTCAACGACACCCTCGGCCACGACCAGGGCGACGTGTTGCTGATCGAGGCGGCGCGCCGCATCGGCGCCTGCGTGCGCACCTCCGACACGGTCGCGCGGCTGGGCGGCGACGAGTTCACCGTGATTCTCACCGGACTGGAGCAGATTAGCGCCATCGAGCGCATCACGCAGACCATCCTGGCGCGGCTGAACCGGCCCTTCACCCTGGGCGTGGCCCATCCGTCGGTGTCGGCCAGCATCGGCATCTCGGTGTTCCCGGCCGACGCCAATTCCCCCGAGGCCTTGCTGCGCAACGCCGACCAGGCCATGTACGCGGCCAAGCAGGGTGGGCGCAACCGCTACAGCTATTTCACACCGGAACTGCAAAAGGCGGCGCAGGCACGCCAGCAGGTCACCATCGACTTGCGCTCGGCGCTGTCGGGCCGGCAGTTCGAGCTGCATTACCAGCCCATCGTCAACCTGCGCAGCGGCCAGATCGAGCGCGCCGAGGCGCTGCTGCGCTGGCGCCATCCGCAGCGCGGCCTGCTGGCGCCGGCCGAGTTCCTGCCGTTCGCCGAATCGGGCGGGCTGATGATGGAGATCGGCGACTGGGTGTTCCGCCAGGCGGCCAGGCAGGCCCGGCTGTGGCAGGACGAGCTCGGTTCGGGTTTCCAGGTGGGCATCAACCAGTCGACGGCGCAATTCCGCGGCGACACGGCGCTGTATGTGGGCTGGCTCAACTACGCGGCCGAGCTGGGCCTGCCGCCGCGCAGCCTGATCATCGAGATCACCGAGGGCGTGCTGCTCGACGGCGCCGCCCAGGTCGGCGACCGCCTGCGCGAGTTGCGCGAGATGGGCTTGCAGGTGGCGCTGGACAACTTCGGCACCGGCTATTCGTCGCTGGCCCACCTCAAGCATTTCGGCATCGACCTGCTCAAGCTCGACCACAGCTTCATCCAGCACCTGGCCAACGACAGCGGCGACCTGGCCATGTGCGAGGCGTTGATCCTGATGGCCCACAAGCTGGGGCTGCGGGTGGTGGCGGAGGGCGTCGAGACGGTGGCGCAGAGCAATCTGCTGGAATTGGCCGGCTGCGATTTCGCGCAGGGCTATGTCTACGCGCAGCCGATGGCGGCCGAGGCGTTCAGCGCGCTGGCGCGCCAGGGCTTGCCGAGGCTGAATTGATTTGCGTGTTGGGGCGGGGGCCTGGAAGCGGGATCAGCGCAGGCTCAGCAGCGATACCACGCGCTCGCGGCTGATGCCGGCCAAGGCCGACGTGATCGACAGCAGCGACTGGTAGCCGGGCTGTTTGGCGGTCGTGACGAAATGCTGCGCGACCTGTTTCATGCCGTCGGTGGTGCCGGCCGGCACCGCGTTCCTGACCCGCGCGGCGGCCTGGTTGAGCGCCGTTTGCACCGAGGCGATCGAGCGTTCCACCTGCGCCAGCGCTTGCAACACTTGCTGCAAGGTGGTGCGGATCGCGTCGACGTCGGCCGTCTGCCAGTTGTCCGGATCGACCACCGGCGCCTGCGCCTCGGCCTTGACGCGGTTCAGTTGGCCGGTGGGGAAGCGCTGGCCGCCGCCCTGCACGGCGATGGTGTCGCGGATATTGCCCCATTGCGATTCCGACACGGTGAATTCCAGCTGGCCGTCCTCGCCCAGGGTGGCGCGCACGCCGCTCGGCGCCAGCGCCGTGTCGAAGCGCTGGGTGATTTGCTGGTCGGTCAGGCCCGGCTCGAGCACCACCGAGCTGAGGTTTTGGCCGCCCAGCGAAATGGCCAGCACCTCGCGCCCGCCCGGTCGCAGGTT
>Ga0105244_10001906_pt1 | contig 16204 bp, 20 predicted proteins | sample KBSM44metaG_FD_80423 | JGI IMG/M metagenome (GOLD analysis project Ga0105244, IMG submission 80423) | Miscanthus rhizosphere microbial communities from Kellogg Biological Station, Michigan, USA - KBS M4-4 metaG | ecosystem: Host-associated > Plants > Roots > Rhizosphere > Soil | place... | reverse complement strand
TCAGACGAGCTTCGGTTTCTTTGGAGACGCTGCTGCAACCGGTAGCCAGAACTGCGGCCAGAGCCAGAGCAGAGAATTTCAGAACGTTGTTCATCGTGTTCCCCTTCAAGGACTTTCTATTAAATGGCTACTTTCTCAGGGTGAGCTAATAGCCGGCGTACATACTACCCATTACTTGTAGTAAGTAAACTGACGTAGCGCAAGAAGCAAAAAAAATTCTTGTGCCGAATCTATTTTGGCTAATCTTTTGGCAGTTTGTATAAAAAGTGTTCAATTTTTTGCAGTCGCAGGAGGATTGAGGCCGGGCTGAAATCGCCGCCCCGCATGCGTTAGGCCTTGTAAATAGATGAAGATTTATATAAAGAAGCTGACACTTTCGTTCCGGTCGCCGTTACCGCCCCAGGCATCTTTTGCGCATGTAGAGGTGACTTTAAGAGCGGCAGTTCGTCTCAAGGTTCAACTGCCGGCAATGTTCAGGCTATCGGTCACCGGTTGATCGAGGCTCTTTCTATATCCACCAGTGGCAGGGATGACGAGCGCGCCTTGAGCAATTGCGGGATTGGTGCCTACTATTCTCTACGTGCTGGTTGTGAGCGCTCAGGGTTTTCTCGTTGTCGAAACCGGCACGGGGTGGCGTAGATGTTCCTTCGCCGGAAAAACATCGGTAAGGTAGGGGTCAAAATTCAAGACCCGCGAGGAGTAGTGATGAGCGAGGCGTTGTCCATCCACCATGACCAGGCTGGTCATCAGTTCGAGACCAATGTGGACGGTCATCGTGCCTACCTGACCTACATGGACCTCGGGAAGCAGACCCTGGATATCTATCGGACCTTCGTGCCCAACGCACTGCGAGGCCGTGGCATTGCGGCCGCGTTGACCGAGGAGGCGCTGAAGTTCGCCGAAGAAGCCGGTTATACGGTGATCCCGTCGTGCTCCTATGTCGAACGCTACATGGAGCGGCATCAGCGCCATGCCGCTAAACTGTAAGGCAGTGACAGCACCATGAAAAACGCCGGGCCATGGCCCGGCGTTTTTGTGTGCGCCCAATTCAGATACAGGTGCGGTCTCAGTTGCGTTTGCGCTTGGGCAATACGTCCTTGAGCTTGGCATGCATGCTGCGCAGGGTGTTCTCGGTGGCAGTCCAGTCGATGCAGGCATCGGTGATCGACACGCCGTACTGCAGGTCGGCGAGGTCCTTTGGAATCGCCTGGCAACCCCAATTCAGGTGGCTCTCGACCATCAGGCCAATGATCGACTGGTTGCCCTCGAGGATCTGGTTGGCAACGTTTTCCATCACCAACGGTTGCAGGGCCGGGTCCTTGTTGGAGTTGGCGTGGCTGCAATCGACCATGATGTTCGGCTTGATCTTGGCCTTGGCCAGCGCCTGTTCGCACAGCGCAACGCTGACCGAATCATAGTTGGGCTTGCCGTTGCCACCGCGCAGCACCACGTGACCGTAGGCGTTGCCCTTGGTGGTGACGATGGAGACGCCGCCTTCCTGGTTGATCCCCAGGAACCGGTGAGGGCTGGAAACCGATTGCAGCGCGTTGATCGCTACGGTCAGGCCGCCGTCGGTGCCGTTCTTGAAGCCCACGGCTGAGGACAGGCCGGACGCCATTTCGCGGTGGGTCTGGGATTCAGTGGTGCGCGCGCCGATGGCCGACCAACTGATCAGGTCCTGCAGGTACTGCGGGGAGATCGGGTCGAGGGCTTCGGTGGCAGTGGGCAGGCCCATTTCGGCCAGGTCCAGCAGCAACTTGCGACCGATATGCAGACCGTCCTGGATCTTGAACGAGTCGTCCAGGTACGGGTCGTTGATCAAGCCTTTCCAGCCGACGGTGGTACGCGGCTTCTCGAAATACACGCGCATCACCAGGTACAAGGTGTCGGACACTTCCGCCGCCAGCACCTTGAGGCGCTCGGCGTATTCGTGGGCAGCCTTGAGGTCGTGGATCGAGCAAGGCCCGATGACGACGAAGAGGCGGTGGTCAGTGCCGTCGAGAATGTCACGGATGACTTCGCGACCCTTGGTGACGGTCTGCAGGGCAGCGTCGCTCAAGGGGATTTCGCGCTTGAGCTGATCAGGTGTGATCAGCGTCTCGTTGGATTCGACGTTAAGGTCATTGATCGGTAAATCAGCCATCGTGTTACTCGTCAGGGTCACGGGTGCCGGCCGCCAGCCATCCCCGTGCGGCGGAGCACAGCATGATTTGAATGCAGGGGGGAGGAACCTTAGCGCGTAACACGGGCCCGCGACAATGGGCAAAGCCGGCTTTAATCCAGTGCTGGCTGCACAAGCGCCTCATGGGAGAACTCGCCGGCATGGCGCGAAACCCATTCGCGGGCCAGTGCCTCGACCTGCTGGGGCGTCGGCTCGGTATCTACGTGCAGGCGGCAGTAGCGTTCGATCTGGCACACTTGCTCGCCCATTCTTGCACCGAACAAGGCATGTTCATCGGTAAAGGCAACCCCCACGCGATAGCCACTGCCAGCCTTGCGACACCACGCCACATAGCCCGGATAACGGGCGCTGGCGCCCAGTGAGGGAATGCGAAACTCGATCGCGGTACCCTGGCGCCAGGCGCGCGGGCAATTGCAGGCGATGCCACTCAGGCCGATAGTGTGCAGGCGTTGGCGGGGAAGGGGGGGAGCGGGACGTTGGATCAACAGGGCAGCGACATCATCAGGGTGAGGTAAAAAACGACCCATGTACACGGACTCCGAGCACCGTTCAGTTGACGGCGGTGGCAGCAGTATAGTGAAGGAACAGGTATTGACCGACCTGGATATTGACCAGCAATTGCTGGCTTTGCCAGGCATTTCGCTCGTCGTGTTCGTCAGCGAGGGGTGTTCCAGTTGCCGCTGGGCACGCCAGAAGGTGCCGGGCTGGCGTTTGCCCGTGGACCGGGTGTGCTGGGTCGATGCCGGGCACAACGGCGGTGCGGTGGAACGCTACGAGATCTTTCATTTGCCGGCGCTGTTCGTGGTGTGCGAGGGTCAATTCCTTGGGCAAATACACACACCGATCGTGGCTGCCGAGCTTGCCGACGCCATTAATCAAGCACTTACCCGTACTCCAGAGGATTTGCCATGACCGTACAGTCGCCCCGCATCGGTATTATCGGCACAGGTGCCATCGGTGGTTTCTATGGCCTGATGCTGGCGCGCGCCGGGTTCGACGTGCACTTCCTGCTGCGCAGCGAATATGCGGCGGTCAGCGAACGTGGCCTGCACCTCAACAGTACGGTGCATGGCCGCTTGCACCTGCACCCGGTGCAGGCCTATGCCCGCGCCGCTGACATGCCGCCGTGCGACTGGCTGCTGGTGGGCACCAAATCCACCGGTAACCCGGAGTTGGCCCCCACCCTTGCTCAGATCGCGGCGCCGGACGCCAAGGTCGTGTTGCTGCAAAACGGCCTCGACGTCGAAGACAGCCTGCGCGAGCACTTGCCGTCGTCGCTGCATCTGCTCGGCGGCCTGTGCTATATCGGCGTGCATCGCTCCGGGCCCGGCGTCGTCGAGCATCAGGCCCTGGGCCGGGTCAACCTGGGGTACCACAGCGGTACTGCGGCCAACGATGAAGCTCGTCAGAAAGCGATTGTCGAAGAGGGCGCCGCGTTGTTTCATCAGGCGGGCATTGAGTCTCAGGCCATGGCCAACGTGCACCTGGCGCGCTGGCATAAACTGGTGTGGAACGTGCCCTACAACGGTCTCTCCGTGCTGTTGGGCGCGGGAACCACGGCCATGATGGCGGACGAATCCAGCCGGGAACTGATCCAGGCGCTGATGGCCGAAGTGGTGCAGGGCGCCCATGCCTGCGGCCATCAAATTCCGGCCAGCTATGCCGAGCAGATGTTCACCATGACCGAGACCATGGACGACTACCTGCCGAGCATGTACCACGACCACGTGCACAAACGCCCGTTGGAGCTGGCCGCCATCTACGCCCGGCCACTGGCCGCCGCCAAGGCCGCCGGTTGCGAATTGCCGCGGATGCAGGCGCTGTACCAGGCCTTGAGTTTTATTGATCGGCATAACCGCTGATTCGGAGGAAAGCACATGGCGAATGGACTGGGCGACAAACTGGTGCTGGCGATTTCATCGCGGGCGCTGTTCGACCTGAGCGAGAGCCATAAGGTCTACCTGGCCGAAGGGGTCGAGACCTATCGCAAATACCAGATCGAACATGAGGAAGAAATCCTGGAGCCCGGTGACGCCTTCCCGCTGGTCAAGAAGCTGCTGAGCCTCAATGCCAGCCTGGGCCGCGCCCGGGTCGAGGTGGTGCTGGTGTCGCGCAACAGTGCCGACACTGGGTTGCGCGTGTTCAATTCGATCCAGTATTACGATCTGGATATTTCCCGCGCAGCCTTCGTAGGAGGGCGTAGTCCTTATCCTTATTTGGCGGCATTTGGTTGCCATCTGTTTCTTTCCACCCATGCTGAAGATGTGCGCAGTGCCCTTGACGCCGGGTTTGCCGCTGCGACGATTCTGTCGGGCGGTGCACGCCGGGCGTCGAGCGAGGAATTGCGGATCGCGTTTGACGGGGATGCGGTGCTGTTTTCCGATGAGTCCGAACGTGTCTACCAAAGCGGTGGCTTGGCGGCATTCCAGGCCAGCGAGCGCGAGTCGGCGCGCCAACCGTTGCACGGTGGTCCGTTCAAAGGCTTCCTCGCCGCACTCAACCTGTTACAGCGTGAGTTTCCCGACGAGGCGTGCCCGATTCGCACGGCCTTGGTCACAGCCCGTTCAGCACCGTCCCACGAGCGCGTGATTCGTACCTTGCGCGAATGGGATATCCGCCTGGACGAATCGTTGTTTCTTGGCGGGTTGGAAAAATCCGCGTTTCTGGAGGCCTTCGCCGCCGATGTGTTTTTCGATGACCAGGCCGGTCATTGTGAGAAAGCCAGAGAGGTGGTGGCCACCGGGCATGTGCCCCATGGCATCAGTAATGAGGTGAAGATTCAGGCCGAGAGCTAAGTCAGTCGAACTCGCCGAGGCGCTGCTAAGCTCATTCAATCCCCGCCATCCTGGCAGTCCAGGAGGTTCTATGATTCGTTCGATGCTGTACGCCACGGACCTTGGTCTGTATGCGCCTTATGTGATGCAACATGCACTGGCGCTGGCGCGAACGTTCAAGGCCGACCTGTATGTGATCCATGTGGTCGAGCCCATCGGCTTGTTCGCCGAATCGGTGTTGCAGAGCTACCTTGATGAGAAAGCCCTGAACGAATGGCAGAGCCAGGGGCTGACCACGGTGATGGCGACGATCGAGCAGCGTGTGCTGGAGAGCTTTCGCGAAGAGTTGGGGGAAGGTGCGCTGGACCTGAAGTTGATCCGTTCGGTACGAGTGATCCAGGGGGACCCTTGCGAAGTGATCCTTGGTCAGTCACAGAAACTCTCCGTGGATTTGCTGATCGTAGGTAGTCATACCCAAACCGTCGGGGTGGCAACACCCTTGGGGCGAACCGCTGCGCGAGTGCTCCAGTTGTCCCAGGTACCGGTCTATCTGGTACCGCTGTTGCAGCGTCGGCGCAGTGATGACATGTGATCGGTCAATGAAGGATAAAAAGTTCTAGATTTATCTGTCGAACCTTTAATATAGTTATATACCGTCGCTGATACCCGTGGCGTCTATCTGCTTTGAGGGACACATATGAAGCTTCAACAACTGCGCTACATCTGGGAAGTGGCGCACCACGACCTCAACGTTTCCGCTACCGCTCAAAGCCTTTACACCTCGCAACCCGGTATCAGCAAGCAGATCCGCCTGCTCGAAGACGAGTTGGGCGTCGAAGTGTTCGCACGCAGCGGCAAGCACCTGACCCGTGTCACTCCAGCCGGTGAGCGCATCATTACCACCGCTGGCGAGATCCTGCGCAAAGTCGAGAGCATCAAGCAGATCGCCCAGGAGTTCTCCAACGAGAAGAAGGGGACCCTGTCGATCGCCACCACCCATACCCAGGCGCGTTATGCATTGCCGCCGGTGATCCGCGATTTCATCAAGCAGTACCCGGACGTGGCCCTGCACATGCACCAGGGTTCGCCGATGCAGATCGCCGAAATGGCGGCTGACGGCACCGTCGACTTTGCCATTGCCACCGAGGCCCTGGAGTTGTTTGGCGACTTGGTGATGATGCCGTGCTACCGCTGGAACCGCTGCGTTGTCGTGCCCCAAGGTCACCCGTTGGCCAAGCTGCCGAAGCTGACCCTGGAAGCCCTGGCGGAATACCCGATCGTGACTTACGTGTTCGGTTTTACCGGCCGTTCCAAGCTCGACGAAGCCTTCAGCCATCGCGGTCTCACGCCGAAAGTGGTGTTCACCGCAGCCGATGCCGACGTGATCAAAACCTATGTTCGCCTGGGCCTGGGCGTGGGGATTGTCGCCAAGATGGCGGTCGACACGCAGCTCGATAAAGACCTGGTCGTGCTCGACGCCAGCGAGTTGTTCGAGTCCAGCGTGACCAAGATCGGTTTCCGTCGCGGTACTTTCCTGCGTGGCTTCATGTGCGACTTCATCGAGAAGTTCGCTCCGCACCTGACCCGCGAAGTCATGGCCAAGGCGATCCAGTGCCACAACAAGCAGGAACTGGAAGAGCTGTTCGACGGCGTAGAATTGCCCGTCCATTAAGTGGTTTATCTGGCCTCGGTAACCGTAAAGTGTTGCCGGGCGCCTGCCACCAGAATCTCCACTTCGTCACCTTCGAACTTGCCCAGCAGGCTTTTGCCCAGCGGGGAGCGCGGGGTGATGACGGTCACCGGTTGCCCCACCACATCCACCTTCAAGCCCGCCGCATCCGGTGCCAGGAACAGCCACTGCTGGCGGCCGTTCTCGTCCTCCAGGCCCAGTAGCGTGCCGACTTCTATGCCACGTTGATCATCGTACGCACGCAGTGGCAGGTTCTGGCACAGCGCCAGCGACTGCTTGATTTCCTCGACGCGCTTGGCCTGTCCGGCCGCCAGGTAAGATGCCTCCAGTCCGAGGGTGTCGTATTTGTTTTCGGCGATATTTTCTTCGTGGGTCGCGGTTTCGTAGGCGGTCTGCGCGGCGTGCTGTGCAATATCGAGGTCGACGGTGAGTTTTTCCAGAATCAACTGGAGGACGGCGTGTTTATTCATGGCTGTGCTTGATCATTCGCAAAATTGCAGGACATTGGCCTTGCTCTTTTCATTCGGCGCGTTCTGGTCCTGTTGCAACCAGAACTGGCATTTTGGGTTGGACAGGTTGCGCGCATTGTTGCGCGCCTGGTCCAGGGTCTGCTGTTGTTCCTGCTTGCGAAGGTTGTCTTGATACTGCTCGAACATACGGTTGGGTGGTTCCGGTGCAGCAGGGGCCGGTTTGCCGAGTTGCTGAACGGCCTGGGCTACGGGGGCCAGGCTTTGCGGGAACAGGTAGCGCGACGCCAGCCAAGTGGTCAACGCAATGGCGATGAACCCCAGCCACACGCCGAGGGCGATGGCGACACACAGCTTGAGCAACGACAATGGGCGATCAGACATGGCGGCCTCCTGGCAGGCATTTGTGGCGTGGCGGCGATTGTCGCACAGCCACTGTGCAGAATAATCGCGATCAAGCCTTCTGCATCAGGGCATTTATGCGGACAATCGAGCCTTTGAGCGTTGGAGCCCGGAATGAAAGCCCGCTGGGATATTTTTTGCAGCGTCGTCGACAACTATGGCGACATCGGCGTGACCTGGCGCCTGGCCCGGCAACTGGTGGTAGAGCACGGTTGTGATGTGCGTTTGTGGGTCGATGACTTGCGGGCGTTCGAGCGCCTGTGCCCTGAGATTGACGTGCAGTCGGGGCAGCAATGGCAAGAGGGCGTTGACGTGCATCATTGGCCGGCGGATTGGGCTGCCACGCCGTCCGCCGATGTGGTGATCGCCGCTTTTGCCTGCCAATTGCCCCCTGACTACATGGAAGCCATGGCCGCGCGCGCGCGTACGCCGTTATGGATGAACCTCGACTACCTCAGTGCCGAGGACTGGGTGGTGGGTTGCCATCGCCTGCCTTCGGTGAAGTTCAAAGGGGTACAGAAGTACTTCTTTTTCCCCGGTTTTCGGCCGGGTACTGGTGGTCTGTTGCGCGAGGCCGGTTTGCTGCAACAGCGCCAGGCGTTTCAACAGGATGCCGCGGCGCAGCAACAATTCCTGCGCTCCTTGGGCGTACTTCCTGCAACCGGTACGCGGCTGATGTCACTGTTCGCCTACGAAAATGCCGGCCTCGCCAGCTGGCTTGACGTTCTTTCGACGGATGAGCGTGCCACTCATCTGTTGGTTCCGGAAGGCCGCATCCTCGGTGATGTGCAGCGTTGGCTCGGGGTCGATGGGTTGGAGGCGGGGGACGTCCACCAGCGCCAAGCCCTGACCGTGCAGGTGCTGCCCTTCGTGCGCCAGGAGCAATATGACCGCCTGCTGTGGTGCTGCGAGTTCAATGCCGTACGTGGCGAAGACTCCTTCGTGCGAGCCCAGTGGGCCGGGCGTCCTTTGCTGTGGCACATCTATCGCCAGGACGAAGACATCCACCTGGACAAGCTCGACGCCTTCCTGCAGTTGTACACCGCTGCATTATCGCCGGCCGCCAGGGCGGCGTTGGTTGCGCTTTGGCAGGCCTGGAATACGGACGGCGATATGGCGCAGCCGTGGAAAAGACTGCTGGAACACTGGCCGGAAGTGAGCGCACACGCCGAAACGTGGTGTCTGGAACAAGGCTTGCAGGCCGATCTTGCGACGGCGCTGGTACAGTTTTATGAAAGTTGGATATGATACGCGACCTTGATTTTTGTAAACCCCATCCAAATTTCGGATATCTGCAATGAAAACTGGTAAAGAACTGAAACCCGGTATGGTGATCCGTATCGACAACGATCCTTGGTTGGTTCAGAAAGCTGAGTTCACCAAGTCGGGCCGTAACAGCGCGATCATGAAGACCAAGCTGAAGAACCTGCTGACCGGTTACAAGACCGAAACCGTTTACAGCGCCGATGACAAGCTGGACGACGTGATCCTCGACCGTAAAGAAGCGACCCTGTCGTTCATCAGCGGCGACGCCTACACGTTCATGGACACCACTGACTACACCATGTACGAGCTGAACGCTGAAGACATCGAAGCCGTTCTGCCGTTCATTGAAGAAGGCATGACCGACGTCTGCGAAGCTATTTTCTTCGAAGAGCGCCTGGTTTCCGTAGAGCTGCCTACCACCATCGTGCGTAAGGTTGCCTACACCGAAGGTTCCGCTCGCGGCGACACTTCGGGCAAGGTGATGAAGCCTGCCAAGCTGGCTAACGGTACCGAGCTGCAAGTTGCCGATTTCATCGAAATCGACGACCTGATCGAAATCGACACCCGCGAAGGTGGTTCGTACAAAGGCCGCGCCAAGAAGTAATTCTGGCCCCGCTGATACGAAAAAAAGCCCGACCTTGAGTCGGGCTTTTTCGTGGGCGCTGCTTTTTACTTCAGGTGTTGCTTCAGCTCCTGCGATGCCTGCAGCAAGGCCGAACGCACCGCTGGCACTTGGCTGACCACATTGAGCAAGCCGTAGTCGTGGATCATGCCGTTATAGCGCACGGCGGTCACCGGGACGCCGGCCTGGTCCAGCTTGCGCGCATAGGCTTCGCCCTCGTCCCGCAGCACGTCGGCACCGGCCGTCTGAATCAGCGCGGGCGGCAAGCCCTTGAGCTGATCGGTGGTCGCCCGCAACGGCGAGGCGTAGATCTCGGCCCGCTGCTTGGCGTCGGTGGTGTAGTTATCCCAGAACCACTTCATCATGTTCCTGGTGAGGAAGTGCCCTTCGGCGTACTGGTTGTAGGACGCTGTCTCGAAGTTGGCATCGGTCACCGGCCACAGCAGCAACTGGAACTTGATCGCGGGTGTGCCCTTGTCCTTGGCCATCAGGCTGACGACGGCTGCCATATTGCCGCCGACGCTATTGCCCGCGACCGCCAGGCGTTTGCCGTCGACGTTGATGTCCTTGCCGTGCTCGGCGACCCATTTGGTTGCGCCATAGGCCTGGTTGATCGCCACCGGGTAGTGCGCTTCCGGTGAAGGCGTGTAGTTGACGAAGACCGCAACGGCCCCCGAACCCACCACCAGATCGCGCACCAGGCGCTCGTGAGTCGGGTAATCGCCCAATACCCAGCCGCCGCCGTGGAAGAACATGAACACCGGCAATGTGCCCTTGACCCCGGCTGGCCGCACGATGGTCAGGCCCAGCGGCTGGCCATCGACCTGGATGGTCTTCTGGCTGACGTCCGCCTTGGGCAAGGTCAACTTCACACCCGCCTGGGCTCCCGTCAGCACGGCACGGGCGTCCTTGGGCGTCAGTTGCTCCATCGGCTTGCCGGTGCCGGCGTTCAAGACATCGAGGAATGCCTGGGTATTGTGCTCGACATCATCCGTCGCCGCGAACGCGTGGGTGATGGACAGGGCGAGCAGGGTGCCAGTAAGCGCTTTGCCAAATCTGTTCATGTTCTTCTCCAGGTGTCGCAGCAGGGTTAGACGGTTACGTGCAGGCGCACATCGACGTTGCCACGGGTGGCGTTGGAGTAAGGGCAAACCTGGTGAGCCGCGTCGACCAGGCTTTGCGCATCGTCCTGAGCCAGGCCGGGCAGGCTGATGTGCAGGTCGATGTCCAGGCCGAAACCGCCGGGGATCTGGCCGATACCGACATGAGCCGTGATCGAGGCGTCATCCGGGATCTTGCGTTTGGTCTGGCTGGCGACGAATTTCAGGGCGCCGATAAAGCAGGCCGAGTAGCCGGCGGCGAACAGTTGCTCAGGGTTGGTGGCCTGGCCACCGGCACCGCCCAGTTCTTTAGGTGTGGAGAGTTTGACGTCGAGGATGTTGTCGCTGGAAACAGCACGACCGTCACGGCCGCCAGTGGAAGTGGCTACTGCGGTGTAGAGAGTTTGCATGGTGTGGTCCTCTTGGTTTGTAACGCTAAATGTTTGTGCGCTAAGTGGTTGGTGAGGTGAATGTATAGCGCTAATGTTTTGCGCGCAAGATAAATTTACAAATATTTTTGTGGGGCGCTACAAAGCAATATGGGAGAGCGCTTGCTCCCGATGGTGGTGGGTCAGTCAATAGATTGGTTGACTGACCCACCACCATCGGGAGCAAGCGCCCTCCCACATGTTGAGTGTTTTGCTGTTGTGTTTAGATCGCGTTCTGCAGGTTGCCTCGCAACGCAATCAAATCCGCCTGCAACTTGCGCAGTTGCTCCAGCTCCAAGCCGCTGGCACCGAGGATGCACTGTGGGACCCCCATGGCCTTTTCCTGCAAGGTACGCCCGGCCTCGGTCAGTTCCACCACGACCACGCGTTCATCTTCGCGGCTACGAGTGCGGCTGAGCAGGCCCTCGGCCTCCAGGCGCTTGAGCAGGGGCGTCAGCGATCCTGGATCAGTCAGCAGGCGGCTGCTGATTTCGCCGACGGTCAAGCCATCTTCTTCCCACAACACCATCATTGCCAGGTACTGCGGGTAGGTCAGGCCAAGCGCTTGCAGCAGTGGCTTGTAGACCTTGGTCATCAGCAATGACGTGGAGTGCAGGGCGAAACACAACTGGTTGTCCAGCAGCAGGGATTCGCAAGGGGCGGGATTTTTGCTCATGGCGGGGCCTCGAAAAAGCGTCAATGGCCTGGAATCTAGCGGGCAAATCTTTAATGCGCCAGATAATTCTGGCCGAGCGGTCAGGCCAGTCCGCTTTGCAATGCCAGATCCCAGGGCGGCACGGGGCTGAAACGGGATTTCAGGTATTCCAGCAACAACCGGCTGCGTGCATTCGGCTGTTGCTCCAGGCGCAGCGCATAGATCCCGGTGGTTTCCGGGCTGGGCAGTCCGTCTTCACAAAACAGTGGCAACAATTCGCCACGCACCAGGTATTCACTGGCCAGCCAGGTCGGCAGGTGGGCGATACCCAACCCGGCGAGGGCCCCTGACAGCAGGGCTTCAGCGTTGTTGGCGCTCATGCGGATACGTTGCGGGCGATAGGTGGCGCGGCGCCCGTCCAGTTCGAAGCGCCAGGCAAACATCGGCGCCAGGCCATCCCAGTCCAGGCCGTCGTGTTCGCTCAGTTCCCGCGGATGAGTCGGCGTGCCGCGGCTTTTCAGGTAGGCCGGGCTGGCACAGGCGATGCGCACGATACTGGCGAGCGGCGTGGCAATCAGCCGGGTATCGACGATATGCCCGGCGCGCAATATCAGGTCGACCTTGCCCAAATGCGCGCCCTGCATATCGACAAAACTGTCGATCAAATGCAGGTGCACATCCAGTCCCGGATACACATTCAGGAAGTCTGCAATCACCGGTGCCAGATGCCGTCGCCCGAAAGCCGCCGGGGCGTCCACGCGAATCAATCCTTCCGGCGCGTGGCTCAGGGAGACGGCTTCGGCTCGCGCCAGTTGCAACTCGCTGACAATCCGCCGCGCCCGCTCGGCAAAGGCCAGGCCGGCCGGTGTCGGCACCACCGCATGGGTACTGCGCTGGAACAAGCGGCTGCCCACCGAATTTTCCAGGCTGTCGATGCGCCTGGCCACCGCCGAGGGCGTCAGTGGATGGCGGCGTGCGGCCGCGGAGAAGCTACCCGACTCCAATACATCGAGGAACAGGCTCAGTTGGTCGGTGAGGGTATTGGGGTTCATGGGCAAATGCTTGTGCGAAATTGGCACAGCCATTGTGCGTCGCTATGCGTATCCGCGCCAGGGCCGACTGCGTAGCATGCAAGGCCTGGGATTTGTGGAGTGGCAAGTGGTGTTGGATTTAGCGATGTACTTGGTATTGGGCGCGGCCCTGGGCACGATGGGCGGTTTGTTTGGCATCGGGGGCGGGCTGATTGCCATCCCGGTGCTCGGCGTATGGTTCGGCCTGGATCAGCAGATTGCCCAAGGCACTGCCTTGGTGATGGTGGTGCCCAACGTGATGCTCGCCCTGTGGCGCTATCACCAGCGTAACCGTATCGAGCTGCGCCACGCATTGCCGCTGGGCGTGATGGGTTTCAGCTTTGCCTGGCTGGGCTCGATCTGGGCGGTGGGCCTGGATGCCGGCGCGATGCGTATCGGTTTTATTGTCTTTCTGGTGGCATTGTCGGCCTACAACCTGGTGCGCATGTTCACGCGTAATGCACCGCCGACTGCGCAGATGCGTTATTCCTGGCCATGGCTCGGGGTGTTGGGTGCCGTCTCCGGGTCCATGGGAGGCTTGTTTGGCGTGGGCGGCGCAGTGGTTGCCACGCCGGTGCTGACCAGTGTGTTTGGCACCACTCAGGTGGTCGCCCAAGGGTTGTCCCTGGCCCTGGCGCTGCCGAGCACGAGCGTCACCCTGGCCACCTATGCCTGGCACCATGAGGTCGACTGGATGATCGGCATCCCGCTGGCGGTCGGTGGCCTGCTCAGCATCAGTTGGGGCGTGAAAGTCGCCCATGCGCTGCCGGAGCGGTTATTGCGCGGGTTGTTCTGCGGCTTCCTGGTGGTGTGCGCGGTGATGCTGACCTTTAAAGTTTGAAACCTTCGACGATGTAATCGGCCAGGCAATCGGTGATGGGCGAGGCCATCAGCGGGTTACGCAACAAGCGCAGGTTCATCGACGGCAAGGGGGGGAAGCCGTCGTCGCTGCCGAGCACACGCAGGTCGTCGGTGACCAGGCTTTCCATGCTGACCATGGCCGCGAGGCCGGCGCTGACCACGGCCTGGATCGCCGCCCCGTTGGAGCTGTGATAGGCCAGGCGATAATCCCGTCCGGTCGTCTCCAATGCTGCGCAGGCCCACTGGGTGTAAAGGCAGTCGTCGCCAGAAACGGCCAGTGGCAAGGCGTCGTGTTCGTCCGTGCAGAAGCACGGCGCTGCCGCCCACACCATGCGCTCGGTGCGCAACAACTCACCGAGGTCGTTGCCCGGTTCGCGACTGATCACCGTCAACGCCAAGTCCTGTCGCTGCATCAGCACCGTTGAGGACTCACAGTGCATCTCGATCTGGATCAGTGGGTAAGCCTTGGAAAACTGTTTGAGAATGCCAGGTAGAAAACGCATCACGTAGTCATCCGGTGTGCCGATCCGTACCAGCCCGACCATATGGGGCTCGCGCAACGTGTTGAACACTTCGCTGTGCAGTTTCAGGATGCGCCGCGCATACCCCAGCAGCACCTGGCCTTCGGGCGTCAGCCGTACCTGGCGACCGTCGCGCTCGAATAACTTGCGCTGCAACACATCCTCTTCCAGGCGCTTCATCTGCATGCTCACCGCCGACTGGGTGCGGTTGACTCGTTCGCCCGCACGGGTAAAACCGCCCAGGTCGGCGATGGCGACGAAGGTGCGTAGCACTTCGGTGTCGATGCTGGGGTAGCCGGACAATTGATCAATCTCCGAGATGTATTGCATAAGAAACATTCGTTGGATTGATCATAAGGCCAGGTACACACTCGCGTCATCCCCACGGGAGGGCGAGAAGATGAAAGGTCAAAGAGGTTTTGTGTGGCTGGCGAAGCGGCCGCTCTTCGGGCTGTTGCAGACGCTCGTGCGTTGGCAGACGCTGCGTCATGAGCGTCAGTTGTTGGCGACGTTGAGCGACGCGGCGCTCAAGGATATCGGGCTTAGTCGTGCCGACGTGGTGAGGGAAAGCCACTGGCATTTCTGGGAAGACCCGCTGCGAAAATGACCTGGGATGCAGTAGGGTAGGTCGCGAGCACCCAAGGAGATGTCCATGCCCGCTGAACTGTCCTTTTCCCTCAAGCAAGCTCGACGCATGGCGCTGGCCGCCCAGGGATTTTCCGGGCGCCCGGCGCCTGCGCTGATCAGGGCCGCGCACCTCAATCGTGTGATTGAGCGCCTCGGTGTGTTGCAGATCGATTCGGTGAACGCCGTGGTGCGCTCCCACTACCTGCCGCTGTTTTCCCGCTTGGGCACTTACTCCCCTTTGCTGCTTGAACAGGCCGCCTGGAGCCAGGGGCGACGGCGCTCGCTGTTCGAGTATTGGGGGCATGAAGCTTCGTTGCTGCCGATGGCGTTGTACCCGCTGATGCGCTGGCGCATGCAACGGGCGCAGCAGGGGCGGGGGATCTATCAGCAGATGGCGCGGTTCGGGCGTGAGCAGCAGGCCACGATCCAGCGCGTTCTGAAGATCGTCGAGCAACAGGGCGCCCTGGGTGCTGGCAGCCTGTCGACCCGCGAAGAGCGTGCCGGCCCCTGGTGGGATTGGAGTGATGAAAAGCACGCGCTCGAATGGCTGTTTGCCGCAGGCCTGGTCACTGTTGCCGGCCGGCGTGGGTTTGAGCGGCTCTATGATTTGCCGGAGCGGGTGATTCCGGATGAGGTGCTTCAAGCCTCGGTGAGTGAAGCCGACGCCCAGCGTGGTTTGTTATTGCACAGCACGACCGCGTTAGGCATCGGGACTGAAAAAGACCTGCGCGATTACTTCCGTCTGGACCCTGCCGACAGTCGCAGTCGCCTGGCTGAACTGGTGGAGGACGGGCAATTACTGAGCTGTCAGGTGCAAGGTTGGAAGCAGCCGGCGTATTGCCTGCCCGAGCCGAAGGTGCCACGCAAGGTGTCGGCCAGCGCATTGCTGTCGCCGTTCGATTCGCTGATCTGGGAGCGTAGTCGCACCGAGCGGCTGTTCGATTTCCGTTATCGGTTGGAGATCTACACCCCGCAGGACAAGCGGGTGTACGGCTACTACGTGCTGCCGTTCTTGCACCACGAGCGTATTGCCGCGCGAGTCGACCTGCGTGCCGAACGCGCCAATGGGCGCCTGGCCGTGCACGCGGTGCACGAGGAAGAGCCGGGGCTGGATGAGGAGGGGATGCAGGCGTTGGCGCTGAACCTGCGGCAAATGGCCGACTGGCTGGGGCTGGAACACCTCCAGCTCAATTGCCAGCGGCCCAGTGCCGCCCGGTTGCGGATAGCCATGCTGCACTTGTAGGCGCACGGTACTTGTGTGGTGAGCAGGCTTTTTTAGTGAGCAAGCGTGTTGCGGCAAGCGGGTTTGATTGTGGCGAGCGGGCTTGCCCCGCATTGGGCTGCGAGGCCGCCCCAATAAGGTCACCGCATTTCTTCTTGTTGAACCGGGAGACTGGTTTTAGGGCCGCTACGCGCCCCAACGCGGGGCAAGCCCTAATGCCGTTCAGTTAAGGCTTTTTTGTAGGAGCGAGCTTGCTCGCGAAGAACTCACAGGCGCCGCGTTCACTCAGGAAACACGCGTTATCGTTGACGTTTTTC
>Ga0105244_10001904_pt1 | contig 16212 bp, 10 predicted proteins | sample KBSM44metaG_FD_80423 | JGI IMG/M metagenome (GOLD analysis project Ga0105244, IMG submission 80423) | Miscanthus rhizosphere microbial communities from Kellogg Biological Station, Michigan, USA - KBS M4-4 metaG | ecosystem: Host-associated > Plants > Roots > Rhizosphere > Soil | place... | reverse complement strand
GCTGCTGACCATGCTCGGGATCATCATCGGCATCACCTCGGTGGTGTCGATCGTTGCGATCGGCGAAGGGGCCAAGCGCTATGTGCTCAAGGACATCCAGGCCATCGGCAGCAATACCATAGAGGTGTTCCCCGGCAGTGACTTTGGCGACACCAAGTCTATGGATATCCAGACTCTGGCGCTGTCCGATGTGACGGCGTTGAGCAGTGAGTACTACATCGACAGCGCCACACCGAATATCGGCCGCAACCTGCTGGTGCGCTACCGCAACATCGACGTCTCGGCGACGGTGAGCGGGGTCAGCCCGAGTTACTTCCAGGTGCGTGGCACCAAAATGGGCTTGGGGGTGGGGTTCAACAAGGATGACGCCCGGCGGCAGGCACAGGTGGTAGTAATCGATCACAACACGCGGATTCGCCTGTTCGGTCCCAAGGTCGATCCGCTGGGCCAGGTGATTCTGGTGGGTAACCTGCCGTGCACGGTGATCGGCGTGACCGAGAACAAGAAAAACATCTTCGACACCAGCAAGAACCTGAATATCTGGATGCCCTACGAAACCGCCTCCGGACGCCTTCTGGGTCAGACCTACCTGGACGGCATCACCGTGCGGGTCAAGGACGGACAGCCAAGCAAGGTGGTCGAGGACAACGTCAACAAGCTGTTGCAAAAGCGTCACGGGACCAAGGACTTCTTCACCTACAACCTCGACAGCGTGATGCAAACGGTGCAGAAGACCAGCCAGTCGCTGGCGCTGTTACTGTCGTTGATTGCGGTGATCTCGCTGGCGGTCGGCGGTATCGGGGTGATGAACATCATGCTGGTGTCGGTCACGGAACGGACGCGCGAGATCGGCATTCGCATGGCAGTCGGGGCACGCCAGGCGGATATCCGTCAGCAGTTTCTGGTGGAGGCGGTGATGGTCTGCCTGATTGGCGGGGTCATCGGCATCGGCCTGTCGTTCGTGATCGGCTATGTGTTTTCACTGCTGGTCAAGGAATGGCAGATGGTGTTCTCCGTGAGCTCGATTGTCACTGCGTTCATCTGCTCGACATTGATCGGCATCGTGTTCGGCTTCGTACCCGCACGTAACGCGGCACAGCTCGATCCGATCGAAGCGCTGGCACGGGATTGACAGTGGGATTGCAGGACAAGGATGTCCTGCCCACTGGATAAGCGCTTTTGCGCGACCGCATACCGAAACGCGCGGGCGGGCGGAGTCAGAAAGATCGACGTATGAGATCGACGCAGGAAGCTTAAGGGCAGGGATCCTGCTCGCAAGAGGCTGGTGCAGGCAACGAATGTCTGTCGTCTGCGTCAGCCTCCCGAGCAAGCTTTTGCGAGGCTTCAGCCTACCGCACTGACGCTGGAAACCCGTGCGGCGCTGCTGCTCCTGAGGGCCTGTTCGAAGCGGTCGAGAACTGTACCTACTTCCGACTCGGTAATGTTCAAAGGTGGCAGGAAGCGCAGGACTGCGCTGCTGCGTCCACCCGTTTCGATGATCATGCCGTTGTCGAAGCACTCCAGCTTGATCGCTCGCGCACGTGCGCCATCGCCAGCCCCAGGACGCGATCCGCTGGCCGGCTTGACGATTTCCACGCCCAGCATCAACCCACGGCCACGAACATCGCCGATAAACGGGAACTGTCGGGCGATATCTTCCAGCCCGCTTTGCAACTGCTCCCCCCGGCGCGAGGCATTGCCTGCCAGGTCGTGCTCCTTGATATGACGCATGGTCGCAGCTCCGGCCACCATCGCCACCTGATTGCCACGGAATGTACCTGCGTGCATGCCTGGGCCCCATGTATCCAGGTGCTCGGCATAGACGATCACTGATATTGGGTAGCCACCACCGATGGCCTTGGACAGCACCAGAATATCCGGCGTTATCCCGGAATGTTCGATGGCAAACAGGTTGCCGGTACGTCCGAGTCCGGTCTGCACTTCATCAATAATCAGCAAGATGCCGAACTCGCGGGTGATCTCCCGCACGGCGCGCAGCCACTCGGCCGATGCCGCGATACAGCCGCCTTCGCCCTGAATCACTTCGACCACCACCGCCGCCGGTTTGGGCACGCCGCTTTCCGGATCACTGAGTACCGTGCGGATGTACTCGATGGAGAGGCGGTCGGTATGTTCGCCATCGGTGCCGAACGGGCAGCGGAAGCGGTAGGGGAAGGGCAGGAAGTGGGTGCCCTGGGCCAGCAGGCCGGCTTTGGGGTTGAGGTTGCCCATGGCCGACAATGCGCCAGCGGTCATGCCATGGTAACCACCGTGGAAGGACATCAGCGGCGAGCGCTGGGTGTAATGGCGGGCCAGTTTGATTGCGGCTTCGACCGCGTCTGAGCCACTGGGGCCGCAGAACAGGATTTTGCTGTTGTCACGCATGCTGGCGGGCAACGTCGCGAACAGTTCTTTTACGAAGGCGTGCTTGGCCGGTGTGGCCAGGTCAAGGGCCTGCTGCAGATGATCACTGTTGAGAAATTCGATCACCGCCTCGCGGACCACCGGTGGGTTATGACCCAGTGCCAGCGTGCCAGCGTTCGACAGGCAGTCGAGGTACTCCCGGCCGTTGGCGTCCTTGACTCGCATGCCTTTGCCGCTGACAAACAGTTGCTGGAAGGTCGCTGCATAGGTGCGCGCATTCGACTCCAGTTTCTTGAGATTGCTTAACTCTTCCATAGTCGATCCCTTGTTGGCACAGGTACGGATTCATTGCTACTCGCTTCGAGCAGAGCCCGATTCTGTAAGAACCTCAGGGGGATCGCCAACTTATCGCCGCCGGACTGTCCCCGTATTCCACGACAGACATCTCGCGGCCTCAGGCGTTAAATGCATGCTACGAAAGGGATTTGTGGCGCTGTAGGAAATCTCGCGACAACGCTCCTGATCGCCCGGATCCCTGCGCCGTTGCCTTATCTCCAGACAACCACTGTTCCGGAACCTTCGAGAGCTTTATGTCGATTGGCAAACCTGCTGGCCACTTCCTGTTGTCGACGTTTCTGGTGTCGCTGCTGAGCGGCTGCACGCTAGGACCGGACTACCACTTGCCTGCGGTGGCGGTTGCCAGCAAGTGGCATGCGCCACTGCCCCATGACGCGTCGATGGTCGGGCTGCAGGATTGGTGGCAACAGTTCAATGACCCTGCGCTGGCAACCCTGTTGCGTCTGGCACAGGCAGACAGCCCGTCACTCGACAAGGCTCTTGCGCGCATTGCCCAGGCACGTGCGACGGTGGACGACAGCGTTGCCGACCGGCTGCCGCAAGTGAGCGGCGGTGTGAGCAAGTCACGCGCCGGCATCAGGCAGAGCGGGGTGCGCCAGAGCGGCAAGACCTCCGGCGCAACCCTCGATGCGTCCTGGGAACTGGACCTGTTCGGCAAACTGCGACGCACCGACGAGGCTTCACGCAATCTGCTCGAAGCACGTGTCAATGATTGGCATGACGCTCGCGTATCACTGGCCGCCGAGGTCGGTGATGACTTCGTGCAGTACCGCGGCTGCCAGATGCTGGTGAACGCTTACCGTGATCAGGCGCAATCCCAGGAGCAGACAGCACGTCTGACTCGCGTATCGTTTCAGGCCGGGTTTACCGCCGCCGCCGATTCATCGTTGAGCGACGCCAGTGCGGCGGCGAGCACTGCGACTCTCATCAAACAACAGAGCGAGTGCGACGTGCTGCTCAAGAGCCTGGTGGAGCTGACTGGCAGCGACGAGGAACAGGTACGAGAAGTGCTCAGCCATAACCCCGCGCGACTGCCGCAGCCTGCGTTGCTGGATGTACGGGAAATACCCGCCGATCTGGTGCGCCAGCGCCCGGACCTGGCGTCCAGCGAACGCGAACTGGCCGCAGCGAATGCGAAGATTGGCGCTGCCCAGGCTGATCGTCTGCCGAGCCTGAGCCTGGTTGGCTCGTTCGAAGTGGGGACCACCACCGGAGTATTCAGCCGCGATTGGAGCCTCGGCCCGCAACTGACTGTTCCGCTGTTCGATGCAGGCAAGCGCCGGGCGGCGGTAGATTCTGCGCGGGCGGATTATGACACGGCGCTGGCGACCTACCGGCAAACCCTGCGCACAGCGGTAATGGAGGTCGAGCAGGCGCTGGTGCGCCTGGACGCGGCGCGGCGCTCGCAAGTCAGTACACAGCGGGCCAGCGACGGTTATCAAGCGTCGTTCGAGGCCACAGACCGCAACTGGCAGGCCGGTAATGCCAGCCTGCTGGACCGCGAAGAAGCTCGCCGCTCAGCGCTGTCGGCTGAAATCGAACTGATCAACGTGCAACAAAATCAGGTGCGCTACTGGATTGCCCTGTACAAGGCCCTGGGCGGTGGATGGCAGGACAGTCGCGAAGGTTTGGCCGGTGAAACACCGAAGCGGGGCGGCGCATGAGGAAGATACGCGTGTATGGGCTGCTGACGCTGGCAGTGCTGGGCGTTTCGGGCTGGCTATTGTCTGGCCGCGCAGAGCCGCCCCCGGCAGCCGCGGCCGCGCCGGCCACCAGCCTGACGGTCGAGGCGGTGCAACCGCGTCGCGAAGACTGGCCGCAGGAGCGTGTGGCCAGCGGTGCGCTCGCACCGTGGCAGGAAGCCGTGATCAGTGCCGAGACCGGAAGCTTGCGTATCGCCAGCCTGAAAGCTGATATCGGCGATCAGGTGAAGAAGGGCCAGGTTTTGGCGACCCTGGCCGATGACAGCGTGCTGGCCGAGGAAAACAAGCAGAAGTCGGCGGCCGCCCAGGCCTCTGCGCAACTGCAGGAAGCCCGCTCCAATGCCAGACGGGCGGCCTCGGTAGGGCAGAGCGGCGCCCTGTCCGAGCAGAAACTGGAAGAGTACCGGGTCAAGGTGCAGACCGCCGAAGCTGACCTGGCCTCGGCGAATGCCGATCTGCGCAGCATCCGGATCAAACTCACGCAGACGCGCATCGTCGCAGTGGATGACGGAATCATTTCCGGGCGCAAGGCCTTGCTTGGCGATGTGGTGTCGGCGGGCAGCGAAATGTTCAGAATGATCCGGGAGGGCCGCATCGAGTGGCAGGCGGAACTGGATGCCCAGCAACTGCCAGGCGTCAAGGCCGGGCAGCTCGCCCGTGTGAAGCTGCCCGGCGGTAATGAGGTCGAAGGGCACGTGCGGCTGGTCTCGCCAGTGCTTGACGGCAAGACCAGCAGGGCGCTGGTCTACGTATCCCTGCCGACAGGGTCGATGGCCCGCTCCGGCATGTACGCCAGCGGTCGCATCGAACTGCCGTCCAGCCCGGCGCTGACGGTTCCGGACACCAGCGTGATCCTGCGCGACGGGCGCTCCTATGTGTTTGTACTGGGCAAGGACATGCGCGTCAGCCAGCAAGTGGTAGAGATCGGACGACGTCGTGGGTCGGCGCTGGAAATCCTCGGCGGCCTGGCAGAGCAGGCACAGATCGTCCGCAGCGGTGGGGCCTTTCTCAATGACGGGGCCAGCGTGACGCTGGTCAACGCCGAGGCCCGCGCGCAATGAATATCTCCGCGTTGTCGATTCGTTACCCGGTTCCGGCGGTCATGCTGTTTTTATTGCTGACCCTGTTTGGTTTCCTCGGATTCGAGCGTCTCGGCATCCAGGACTTTCCCGACACCGATCTGCCTGCTGTGGTCATCAGTGCCTCGCTGGAAGGGGCCGCCCCCGAGCAACTGGAAACCGAAGTCGCGCGCAAGCTCGAAGACAAGCTGACCTCGCTGCGCCTGCTCAAGCATGTCACCACGCAAATTACCGAAGGCAGTGTCCTCATCAATGTGATCTTCGACATCGACAAGGATGGCAACGAAGCCCTCAACGAAGTGCGCAATGCGGTGGACAGCGCTGCGGCTGAATTGCCAGCCAACCTCGACACGCCATCGGTAACCCGCCTGACCACCAACACTACGGCGTTGCTGACCTATGTGGTCGATGCGCCACGCATGGACGAAGAAGCGTTGTCATGGTTTGTCGACAACGAGCTGAGTAAACAGCTGCTGACCGTGCGTGGGGTCGCGAAGATCAGCCGGGTGGGCGGCGTGGACCGCGAAGTCCAGGTTGACCTTGATCCGGCGCTGATGGCCGGTCTGGGTCTGAGTGTGACGGATATTGCAGATCGTTTGCGGGCGATGCAAAAAGACAATTCCGGAGGGCAGGGCGATCTGGGCAGCGGTCAACAGGCGCTGCGTGTCCTCGGCGGTATTGACGACCCCGCAGCGCTGGGCGCTATCCGCATTCCCGTCAGCGATGGACGGATGCTCGCTGTGCAGCAGTTGGCCACCGTGCGCGATACCCATGCCGAGCGTACTACGCTGGCGTATCGCGATGGCAAACCGGTGATTGGCTTTCAGGTCATCCGCTCCCTGGGCTTTTCCGACGTCGGCGTGACCAGGGATTTGCGCCAGGCAGTCAGTGAGTTCGCCAGGCTGCACCCTGATGTGCGTATTGAAGAGGCGAGTAATGCCGTCGAGCCGGTGATGGAAAACTATCGTGGCTCCATGGCGCTGCTCTACGAAGGGATGTTACTGGCTGTGCTGGTGGTCTGGTGGTTCCTGCGTGACTGGCGGGCGACCGTTATCGTGGCCACGGCGCTGCCCTTGTCGATCATCCCGACCTTCGGCGTGATGTATTTTGCCGGTTTTAGCCTCAATACCGTATCGCTGCTGGCGCTGGCGCTGGTGATCGGCATTCTGGTCGACGATGCCATCGTTGAGGTCGAAAACATTGCGCGACACCTGCGCATGGGCAAAACCCCACGGCAGGCGGCAATCGAAGCGTCCGACGAGATCGGCCTTGCGGTATTGGCAACCACCGTGACCCTGGTTGCGGTATTCCTGCCGACCGCTTTCATGGGCGGGATTTCCGGCAAACTGTTTCGCCAGTTCGGTGTGACCGCCAGCGCTGCGTTGATGTTTTCGTTACTGGTCGCCCGTCTTCTGACGCCGATGATGGCTGCGCACTTTCTCAAGGCGCGATCGCATGGCGAACACGACGGCGGTTTGATGAGGCGTTACCTGGGCTGGATTCATACCAGCCTGAGCCGCCGCAAGACCACCATGGCCATTGTGAGCGCTCTATTCATCGGCTCGCTGGCGCTTATACCCTTGCTGCCGACCAGCTTTCTGCCTGCACAGGATATTGCCAGCAGCACCGTCAGCCTGGAATTGCCGCCCGGCAGCAGTCTGGCGCAGACCGGCGAGATTACCTTGCAGGCTGAGAAGCGTTTGCGTGCGATCCCTGAAGTGGCCCACGTGTTCATCGCAGCGGGCAGCGGCGATGCCGGCAGTGCAGGTAATCGCAACGCGATACTGACCGTCGATCTGCTGCCGCGAGACCAGCGCGCCCTGAGACAATCCCAGGTGGAAGCGAGCATGCGTGAAAGTCTGCGCAGTTTGCCTGGTGTGCGGGTGACGGTCGGTGGTGACGCCAGCGGCGAACGGCTGGACATCGTCCTCGCCAGCGATGATGGCGATTTACTGGAGCGTACAGCCGCCGCGCTTGAACCGCAGTTGCGCCAGATAAAGGGCATCGGCAACGTCACCTCAAGTGCTGCGGTGCAACGACCGGAAATCCAGATGCGCCCGGATGTTGTCCGCGCGGCAGAGCAGGGTGTCAGCAGTCAAGACATCGCCGACACCCTGCGCATGGCCACCTATGGTGAATACAGTTCGTCTCTGGGCAAGATCAATCTGTCCCAGCGCCAGGTCAATGTACGGGTGCGCATGCAGCCGCAAGTACGTACCGACCTGCAGAGCCTCGCTCAGTTACGGGTCACGGGGCGTGATGGCCAGATCGCACTGGCGTCGCTGGGAGAGCTCAGCATGGGCAGCGGCCCCGCGCAGATTGATCGTATCGATCGCTTACGCAATATCACCCTGTCCATCGAACTCAATGGCAGCAATCTGGGCGACGTGATGGAACAGGCCAGGCAAACGCCGGTCATGCAGAACCTGCCAGCGCAAGTAAAACTGGTGGAGCAGGGCGAGTTGCAGTTGATGAGCGAGTTGTTTGGCAACTTCAGTCTGGCGATGGCCGTTGGCGTATTCTGTATCTACGCGGTGCTGGTGTTGCTGTTCCATGACTTCATGCAGCCGCTGACCATCCTGTCGGCGCTCCCGCTATCGCTTGGTGGCGCACTGTTGGCACTGTTGATCGGCGGGATGAGTTTTTCCATGGCGTCAGTCATCGGTCTGCTGATGCTGATGGGGATCGTCACCAAGAACTCGATCCTGCTGGTGGAGTACGCAATCATGGCTCGCCGTGCGCCGACCGTAAGCCGCTACGAAGCGTTGATCGACGCCTGCCACAAACGCGCCCGGCCAATTCTCATGACCACCATTGCAATGGGCGCGGGCATGCTGCCGACCGCACTGGGATGGGGCGGCGAATCCGGTTTCCGTCAACCGATGGCGGTGGTCGTTATCGGCGGACTGTTGGCCTCAACCGTACTAAGCCTGTTGGTAGTGCCCGTTATCTTTACTTATATCGATGATGGCCATGAGACACTTATAAAGTGGTTTCGCAGGCCTGGGTAAACAGTGTAATGCTGCCTCGGGGCTGGCTCCCTGACCGGAATAAGCACCAGAGAATACTTCGCATTCCGACATACTTCCTCCCTGGGTTCCAGTGAGCGCACCCAGCGCATCAGTACCCGTTTTCATGCAGTCCTCCCTTTTTATCCAGTAACACCCCCGTGGCTATTCATAAAATCCGCTTCATGCCGATAAAGACAGGGAGCGCGAAAAGTCAAAGTGTCGTGAACAGCACTTTCCACCTCTCGCGGCCCGTAAAACTAACGGTCTTGGGCCAGATATCTACTAGGCTACGGCACGGTTAGTTTGTTGTTGGAAGCAGGTTCTGCCCTGGCACAGAGAGGGGATGGCTATTTCTGTAGTCCAACGAACCGCTTACAACAAAAGTACAAAACCACGCGTAACTACTTGCCTCTAGTGCAGTAGGGCTCTCGGACAGAAGTGACCCCTTACTTAACGATGATGGATAATCAATGAACCTGATAAATCGCACCAGTTTCGCTAAAAAACTCATGGCCGCGTTCATCGTTTGCGCCATGATCACCTTGGCTGTGGGTGGTTTGGGCATGCTCGGTATCAACCGGCTTTCCGATGCCCTTGAGCTGACGTTCTCGAATAATCTGGTTTCAGTGGCCAACACCAACGAGACGATGACCGCCCTGACCACTCATAACCGCGGGCTTTACCGTTTGCTCGATGCCAAGGACAAGGCCACGGCGGAGAAAATGCGCCAAAGTATCAATGCCGAGCTGGAGCGTGCGCAGAAAGTCTATGCCATCTACCGCGCCACCCCATTGGAGGACGATGAACGCGCAGCGGGCGACCAGTACGACGCCTTGATGTCAGCCTACATCTCTGCTTCCCAGAACATCTTTGACCTGCAGCAGGCGGGCAAACTGGAAGACGCGCGCAATCGCCTCAACGCGCTGGCGGACGGGGAGTTCAACAAGGCTCGCGGCTACCTGCAGATCATGATCGACTCCAACAAGCGCCAGATCAAAGAAGGTGCAGAGGCCGCTGACAGGCTGCAAAGCAACTCGGTATTCATGTTGACGGCGGGTATCGTCATCGCGTTTGTGGTGGCGATCATGTTGGGTATTCTGATCACTCGCATGATTACAGGACCACTGAGAAGCGCTATCGAAGTTGCACAACGTATTGCATCGGGCGACTTGACCCAGAGCGTTTCCAGCACCCGAGGCGATGAAGCGGGGCACCTGCTCAATGCGATCGGCACGATGCAGGGCAACTTGAAACGCACGATTCAGGAGATTTCCAGCGCGTCCGATCAGCTTGCCTCCGCAGCCGAAGAGCTTGGCGCGGTCACCGAAGAAAGCACACGCGGCCTTACTCGACAAAACGACGAGATTCAACAGGCTGCAACGGCGGTAAACGAAATGACGGCTGCTGTTGAAGAGGTAGCCCGCAATGCAGTGTCTACCTCGGAGGAGTCCAAAGCACTGGCAACCGACGCCGCGAACGGTCGTGGCCAGGTGGATAACACCGTCAAGGGCATCGGCACGATGGTCAGGGAGATTACCGAGTCGACGGGGTCAGTGACCACGCTTGCCGGCCACGTCCGGGATATCAGCAAAGTGCTTGAGGTCATCCGCAGCATTGCGGAACAGACCAACCTGCTTGCGCTGAACGCCGCCATCGAGGCTGCACGCGCCGGTGAACAAGGCAGAGGGTTTGCTGTGGTAGCCGACGAAGTGCGCGCTCTGGCGCACCGCACCCAGGCTTCAACGGTGGAAATCGAAGGCATGATCGGTACCGTGCAGTCCGGTGCCGACGGTGCGGTCGCTGCAATGAGCAAAAGCCTGGCGACGGCCACTAACACCCAGGAACTAGCTCAGCGTGCCGGCAGCGCCCTGGAAAAAATCACCAGCGGCGTAGGCACCATCAACGAGCGCAACATGGTGATTGCCTCGGCGTCCGAAGAACAGGCCCAGGTCGCACGCGAAGTGGATCGCAACCTGGTCAACATTCAGGAGCTGAGCGCACAGTCTGCAGCGGGCGCTAATCAGACGAGTGCATCCAGTCAGGAACTGTCACGGCTGGCGATTTCGTTCAACACGATGGTTGCGCAGTTCAAGCTTTAACGGGCTTGTGCAGCTGTATTTCCGGTCTGATCGTCTGGACCGCTTTGACCGGGAATACACACTGCTTTCTCTTGTTCTTTTCTTGTTGACGGTCGACCTTGCCAGTTTGCGGTGGGCAAAGCGCTTGAAATAGTTTGAATCCGGCTGGGACGCTGAAATAAACAGCGATCAGATATGAAATATCTTGAAACATTCGTGTCACATGAAGAGTCAATGGAATAACCCTCTTCAAGGTTTTCCGATGAAAACGCCTCGCCCGAACACACGTCTCAAATCCCTCATCAATCTGCGCAATCTAAAAATGGCGCGGTCTGCGCACGCGTTCGTTCGAGGCAATACCGCCCAGTTCTATGAGTGGCTTCACAGCCAGTCGGGTAGGCGTCTGCCCAGCGGTCCGCCGGTCTGGATCTGTGGCGATTGTCACGCCGGCAATCTCGGGCCCACGGGGGATTCGAGAGGGCGCATCGACATGCATATCCGCGATCTCGATCAGGCCGTCATCGGTAATCCTGCCCATGACCTGGTGAGGCTGGGGTTGTCGTTGGCGACGGCTGCTCGTGGCTCGGACTTGCCCGGCGTTACCACGGCAAGAATGCTGGAAGAGATGATGCAGGGCTACGAAGAAGCTTTTTTGGGCGACGACGATGAAGAGCCTGATCGCCCTGCGCAAGTGAAAGCCGGAATGCGTAGCGCGGTACAACGCACGTGGAAGCACCTTGCCAAGGAGCGCTTCGAAGGTACGCAGCCGACCATTCCGTTGGGTAAGCATTTCTGGCAACTGTCACGCGCGGAACGCGATGCAATCAAGGAGCTTTGTGAAACGCCGGAGATTCATGCGCTGGTGACATCGCTCAAAGGCAGGTCGCAGGATGACCGGGTGCGCTTACTCGACTCCGCCTATTGGGTGAAAGGATGCAGCTCGCTGGGGCTGCTTCGCTATGCGGTGCTGATGGGTGTTGGCGATGAAGAGGATGAAGAGTTCTGCCTGCTCGACGTCAAGGAAGCCGTCGCAGCGGCGGCCCCCCGTACGGCAAGGGCTCGCATGCCCAGAGACAATGGCAAACGGGTAGTGGAGGGCGCCCGGAACCTATCGCCCGGCCTGGGCAGCCGAATGGTTGCCGTACGAATGCTGGATCATTCGTTCTTCATACGTGAGCTGCTTCCTCAGGACATGAAGCTGGAACTGGATGAGCTCACCGAGCAAGAGGCCATGCAGGCCGCAGCGTATCTCGCAAAAGTGGTTGGTAACGCCCACGCCAGACAGATGGATCTGGCCACACGTGCGGCGTGGATCCGGGATCTGCAAAGCAATCGCTCCGAGACCCTGGACGCTCCCTCCTGGCTATGGTCAAGCGTCGTTCAACTGGTCGGCAGTCACGAGCAAGGCTACCTTGAGCACTGTCGGCGCTACGCGCTGTAGCGCCTTGTGAATTGAGCGGAACAGATTAACTGCCGATGCTGGCCGTCCTTGGCTTACATGAATCAGTTAATCAATATTCTGCTCAAACTCGCCGGGGAAGCATAAGGAAGTCAGCGCCAGGCACTTATCGGTTGTGGCGCAGAATGGAGAAGTTCAGCGCCGCTGCTACCGAGAGCCAGACCAGGTAGGGAAACAAAATCAGCCCGGTGATGATGTCCAGTTGCAAGGCCATCACGATCATCGCGGCAACCACGACCCACAGCAGAACCAGAATCACCATCGCAGCAACCAGACGGTTCGCGCCAAAAAACACCGGCGTCCACAACGTGTTAAGCGCTATTTGAGCGGCCCACAAGGCCAGTACGATCTCGCTGCCGGGGATCAGCGTCAAGCGATAGCCCGCCCAGGCGAGAAGCAGATAAATCGTCGTCCACGCCACCGGAAACGCCCAGTCAGGCGGGGTAAAGCTCGGTTTCTTAAGAGATTCGTACCATGCTCCTGGCTTGAAGATGATGCCGGTTGCTCCGGCGGCGCAGCAGGCTAAAAGGAAAATGAAGAAGGTCATGGGTTGTCCTGAGTCGAGGGCTTATGAGGCTGATCGGTGGTAGCGATACCCAGGTTGGACGCCTTTGTGTTGAAAAGGTCCGTTTTTTTGATGTGAGGGTCAGAGCGAAGAAGAGAGGCGTGCCCTCTGCTTGACGCCTTGGAAAGCGCTGTTGCCGAATTGTAAAGCCCACCTCGGCGCCTCGATAAAGTCTGCCGAAGCGTGCCGTTTAAACGGTGGTTTCTACCAGGTAGCCCCGCGTTTAAGCGCTTATTGACGGCCTTATGGTGGTGTAATAAACCCTTGATGGCCAGATGCCCGTCAGACCACGGTGGTCTGCGCTTTATCGGAGGACTGGCTGGACGGGTCGGGCTTTAGCTACAGGTCACTCTTCTGAACTCATGTGGATAACCAGAACATGCCAGCACCTTTAACTCCCGTGCATACCTCTGCAGATCTGCCGGCGGAGGCCGATGTGGTTGTGATCGGCGGCGGTATCATCGGCGCGTTTACCGCCTATTACCTTGCCAAGCGCGGCATGAAGGTCGCGCTTGTTGAAAAGGGCCGCATAGGCGCCGAGCAGTCAAGCCGTAACTGGGGATGGTGCCGTCAGCAGAATCGCGATGCGCGTGAATTACCGATGGCCACCAAAAGCCTGGAACTGTGGGAGCAATTCGCCGAGCAATCCGGTGAACAGACCGGCTTTACGCGCTGCGGCTTGCTCTACCTGAGCAACAACGACCAGGAGCTGGAAGGGTGGGCGCGCTGGGGCGAGTTTGCGCGCACTGTCAACGTGCAGACCCAGATGCTCACCGCCGAGCAGGCTGCCGAACGGGGCAGGGCGACTGGCAAGCTATGGAAAGGTGGGGTGTTTGCGCCCACCGATGGCATTGCCGACCCTTCCCGCGCAGCCCCCGCAGTCGCGCGCGCGATCATGGCACTGGGCAGTAGCGTGCATCAGGACTGCGCCGTGCGGGGCGTCGAGACCGAAGGCGGTCGCTTGTCGGCAGTCGTCACCGAAAAAGGCACCATCCGCACCCGGCTCGCGGTGCTTGCCGCAGGCGCTTGGGCATCTTCGTTCTGCCGCCAGTATGGTATTCGCTTCCCGCAAGCGACGATTCGTCAGACAGTGCTTTCGGTCACCGCCCCGAGCCAGGAAATTCCCAGTGCGCTGCATACCACCGGCGCGTCCATGACCCGCCGCTTTGATGGCAGTTACACGCTGGCGATCAGTGGCCGGGGTCGAGTCGATATCACGCCGCAGTTGCTGAGGTTCTCTACGCAATTCCTGCCAATGTTTCAGCGTCGCTGGCGCAACCTTGCACCTGGGGGGCTGGAAGGCTGGCAGGCTGGCCACGAAAGCTTGAAGCGCTGGCGCCTGGACCAGCCCACGCCGATGGAGAGAATGCGCATTCTCGATCCAAGCGCTGACGCCTCCGCAGTTGCGCTGGCTTACAAGCGCGCGGTGGAATTGGTGCCGGCACTGCAGGGTACGTCGATCAAGGCGTCCTGGGCCGGTTACGTGGACAGTACGCCGGACGGCGTTCCCGGTATCGGCGAAATGTCCAGCCTGCCGGGGCTGGTGATCGCGGCCGGCTTCAGCGGGCATGGCTTTGGTATTGGCCCCGGCGCGGGTCATCTTATTGCCGATATTGTCAGCGGTGTGAGCCCCATTGTAGACCCGCGTCCTTATCACCCTGACCGTTTTCAAACGTCCGCCTGGGGCAAGGTGGCGGACTTTTGAGCTGAAGCCGTTTTGTTGAAAACGTTTGGCACGGGTGAGCGGGTGGTCTATTTCGCCTTTTCAGTCTCAAGCATGAACTGCCCGAGCTCCTTGCTATAAAACTTTGCCATGCTCGTGGTGCCGTGACCACGGGTGTCGGCACTGGCGGGGATAAGTAATAGCCGTGCGTGCTTGAGTTCTTTCATCGACGCCTGCATCAGGCCTGTTTCCGGCGGGATGCGCTCATCGTCCGCTGAATTGATGGCCAGCACCGGAGCTTGAATTTTTTTCAGACCGGGGGCTGCGTTGAAGTCGGCGGAAGATTGCCATTGGTAGATGAAGTCATTGGCATCGGCGGTTTGTGCAGCGCTGAGGCGTTCATCCACCAGCTTATCGGCCTGAGCGCGGGTCGGGGCAGCCGCCTGATACGCCAGAGTACCGCCGCTGGTACCGATGCTGAACATCGCGTTGGCCAAGCGTAGGGACGGCGGTTGCGCGCTGTAGTTGCCGTTGTTCCAGGCCGGATCCTGCTTGATTGACTCGACCAGCAAGCGGCGCATCATCCAGTTGCGGGATGACATTTCGGTGGGTTGGGAAGCCATGGGCACCAGTGCGTCCATCATCTGCGGCCAGTTCTGGCCCCACATCCAGGTTTGCATGCCGCCCATGGAGTTACCGATGATCAGCCTCAGGTGCTTGATACCCAGACCTTCGGTGACCAACCGATACTGGGCTTGAACCATGTCGTTGTAGTTGTACGCCGGAAACCGAGTGCGCAAGCCATCCGATGGTTTGCTGGACTGGCCCACGCCGATGCCATCGGTGGAAATGATGTAGTACTTGCTGGCGTCCAGCGGTTGACCAGGGCCAAACAGCTCCCCGCCAAAATCCTTGCTCAGCATATCGCTGCCTGGCCGATAGGTGCCGTGCAGAAAGAGGATGGCGGGATTTTTGGGATTGCCAAGGGTGATGTAGTGCAGTTTGAGGTTGGCGAGTTTTTCACCGGTATGGAAGGTGAACTGCGGTGCAACCCAGTCGCCCTCGGTCGCAGCGGGTAACGGCGCGGCACTGACGGCAGAACCGAGTAAGGTCAGAGAAAACAACAGCCCGATCGTGGGACGTGAAATGAGTCTATGCATGGGTATGTCCTATTATTTTTGTTTTAGGAGGTCCTGCGCTTCGATGCTTGCAGGAGATTGATCAGTTGGCTAATCCTCAGAGCGAGGGCAGCATGGCGCAACGTCGCCGGGTCTCAATACGGGGATCTTCGTTCCCGTCCTGCATTGTATTTTTGTCATGGCGCCATGGGTGTTGGAGAGATGATCTGCCAACGATCAGATAATGTTAAGTTAATTTTTATATAACATTATTTAACATAGCAATAGGCTGCGCGCTTTCGGAAGGCCTCAGCCGGGCAGGGGGCCGATGCAGGATCTCGTTCAATTTGCCCAACGGCTCACTGCTCTCGGCTCAATCACGATATGGGGTTACCCTGAAGACCGGGTAAAAAGGCGGGGATTTAAAACAGCTCAGGTCTTAGGTCATGCGGCCCAACTGCCATCAATATCTCGCTCAAGCATGGCTTTTGGGCCTACAGTCTTGAGTGTCGCTCACTGCAAGGAATACAAATGAACGCATTGCCTTCAAACTCTCTGCCAAAGCACGTCAGCCTGCTGGGTTATGGCGGTCTTTTGCCGTTTATTTCCTTGGCGCTGCTGATCCCGTTCTCTATCGACTATCGGCCGCTGTTTGCGATTGCCCTTGTCAACTATGGAGCTGTAATCCTGAGCTTCGTCGGCGCCTTGCACTGGGGCTTCGCCATGACCGCCCAAGACATGAAAGCCGAGCAGCGCAACGGCCGGTTCATCTGGAGTGTCATTCCTGCACTTATTGCCTGGATTGCCACGTTACT
>Ga0105244_10001903_pt1 | contig 16215 bp, 10 predicted proteins | sample KBSM44metaG_FD_80423 | JGI IMG/M metagenome (GOLD analysis project Ga0105244, IMG submission 80423) | Miscanthus rhizosphere microbial communities from Kellogg Biological Station, Michigan, USA - KBS M4-4 metaG | ecosystem: Host-associated > Plants > Roots > Rhizosphere > Soil | place... | reverse complement strand
ACCGATGAGCTACGCCGATTTCATCGAAGACAGTTCCGCCACCTTCGAAACCCGCAACATGTATTTCAACCGCGACTTTCGCGATGGCACCAGCGCCCAGCAGTCCAAGCGCGACGAGTGGGCGCAGGGGTTCATGCTCAACTTGCAATCGGGCTACACCGACGGCACCGTGGGGTTTGGTGTCGATGCACTGGGGATGTTGGGGGTCAAGCTCGATTCGAGTCCGGACCGCACCGGCACCGGCCTGCTGCCGACCCACGATGACGGTCGCGCGGCGGACGAGTACTCCAAACTCGGCCTGACCGGCAAGGTGAAGATATCCGCCACCGAATTGAAGATCGGCAGCCTGATTCCGGAACTGCCGATCCTCAAGCCGAACGACGGACGCATCCTGCCGCAGACTTTCGAAGGCGGTTTGCTGACCTCCAAAGAGATCAAGAACCTGACCTTCACCGGTGGACGTCTGGAGAAAGCCAAGGACCGCGACAGCACCGATTTCGAGGACATTGCCCTCAACAACAAGAACGGCCGTTTCGCCGGCACCGTCGCCGGCAGGCACTTCGACTTTGCCGGCGTGGACTACAAGTTCACCGACAAGATCACCGGCAGCTACCACTTCGCCCAACTCGACGACGTCTACAACCAGCACTTCTTCGGACTGGTCGCTTCGCGGCCGATGGGACCGGGCACCTTCGCCACCGACCTGCGTTTTGCCGTCAGTGACGATCAGGGCGCAGCCCGTGGCGGCGAGATCGACAACCGTTCCCTTAACGGCCTGGTCAGTTATGCCCTGAGCGGCCACAAGTTCACCGCCGGCTATCAGCACATGTCCGGCGACAGCGCCTTCCCCTATGTCGATGGCAGCGACCCGTACCTGGTCAACTTCGTGCAGATCAACGACTTCGCCGGCGCCGAAGAACGCTCCTGGCAGGCCCGTTACGACTTCGACTTCGCCAGACTCGGCATCCCCGGCCTGAGCTTCATGAGCCGCTACCTGAGCGGTGACAACATCAAGCTCAAGAACGGCGATGAAGGCAAGGAGTGGGAGCGCAACACCGAGATCAAATATGTAGTACAAAGCGGCGCCCTGAAGGACGTTGCCGTGCGTTTGCGTAATGCCACTTACCGTTCCAACTACTCCGCTCGCGATGCCGATGAAGTGCGTCTGCTGGTGAGCTATAGCGTTGCCCTTTGGTAATTCAGTACGTCCATAACAACAACTCCCAAGGAGACTTAGATGAACTTATCACTGCGTAAAGTTGCTCTGGCCGCTGGCGTCATGCTGTTCGCCGGCCAACTGATGGCCGAACCCAAGCGCCCGGAATGCATCGCCCCGGCCTCCCCCGGCGGCGGTTTCGACCTGACCTGCAAACTGGCGCAAAGCGCGCTGGTCAACGAAAAGCTGCTGACCAAACCAATGCGCGTGACCTACATGCCCGGCGGTGTCGGTGCTGTTGCGTACAACGCCGTCGTGGCTCAGCGCCCGGCGGACGCCGGTACGCTGGTGGCCTGGTCCAGCGGTTCGCTGTTAAACCTGGCGCAAGGCAAGTTCGGCCGTTTCGATGAAACCAACGTACGCTGGCTGGCGGCGGTCGGCACCAGCTACGGTGCCATCGCAGTGAAAAGCGATTCGCCCTACAAGACCCTGGATGATCTCGTTCAGGCATTGAAGAAAGATCCGAGTGCCGTAGTCATCGGCTCCGGCGGCACTGTCGGCAGCCAGGACTGGATGCAGACTGCACTGATCGCCAAAGCTGCCGGGATCAACCCACGCGACCTGCGTTACGTTGCCCTCGAAGGTGGCGGTGAGATCGCCACCGCCCTGCTCGGCGGCCACATCCAGGTCGGCAGCACCGATATCTCCGACTCCATGCCGCACATCCAGAGCGGTGACATGCGCCTGCTGGCCGTGTTCGCTGAAAACCGTCTGGACGAGCCGGAAATGAAAGACATCCCTACCGCTCGCGAGCAAGGCTACGACATCGTCTGGCCGGTGGTGCGCGGCTTCTACCTCGGGCCAAAAGTCAGCGATGAAGACTACGCCTGGTGGAAAGGTGCCTTCGACAAACTGCTGGCTTCCGAAGAGTTCGCCAAGCTGCGCGATCAGCGTGAACTGTTCCCGTTCGCCATGACCGGCCCGGAGCTGGACACCTACGTGAAGAAGCAAGTCGCGGATTACAAAGTGCTGGCCAAAGAGTTCGGCCTGATCCAGTGATCGTCTCTGTCTAGCGGCCGTGGCCTCGCGCATCGAGGTCGTGGCCCAGGAGTTCCTCATGCTGATTCAACGCATTTTTGCCTCGGTGTTACTGCTGGCCTGTGCCGGCCTGGCACTGATGGCGTGGCCCTATCAGGCTGCGTTTTCCTACGAGCCGGTCGGCCCGCGGGCGTTTCCTCTGCTGATGCTTGGCCTGATGAGCCTGGCGCTGCTGTACATGGTGTTTCGCCCGGCGCCGATCAAACACAGTGAAGACGAGCCGCCGCTGGACCGCGAAACCCTGACCAAGATCGGCATCTGCGTGCTGTTGCTGCTGGTGTTCGCCGGTCTGTTCGAGCCGCTGGGCTTCATCCTCAGCAGCTGCCTGATCGGCGTCCCGATGGCGCGCCTGTACGGCGGCCGCTGGTTGCCCAGCATCGTGGTGACCACGCTGATGGCCATCGGTCTGTACCTGCTGTTCGACCGTCTGATGGACGTACCGCTGCCCCTCGGTCTGCTCGACGTTCTGGAGAACTGATATGGATACGCTCGGATATTTGGGACAGGGCTTCGGCGTCGCGCTGAGCCCGTACAACCTGGTCACGGCGCTGACCGGTACGCTGATCGGCACCGTGGTCGGCCTGCTGCCGGGCCTGGGGCCGATCAACGGTGTGGCACTGCTGATACCCATCGCTTTCGCCCTGGGCCTGCCGCCGGAGTCGGCGCTGATCCTGTTGGCGGCGGTGTACCTGGGCTGCGAATACGGCGGCCGGATCAGTTCGATCCTGCTGAACATTCCCGGCGAAGCCTCCACCGTGATGACCACTCTGGACGGCTACCCGATGGCCCGCCAGGGTCTGGCCGGGGTCGCGCTGTCGCTGTCGGCGTGGAGTTCGTTCATCGGTGCGTTCATCGCCACCTGCGGCATGGTGCTGTTCGCCCCGCTGCTGGCGAAATGGGCGATTGCCTTCGGGCCGGCGGAATACTTCGTCCTGATGGTGTTCGCGATTGTCTGTCTGGGCGGCATGGCCGGTGACCGACCACTGAAGACGTTCATTGCGGCGTTGATCGGTCTGTTCCTGTCCAGCGTCGGCATCGACGCCAACAGCGGCGTGTATCGTTTTACCGGCGACAACATTCACCTGACCGACGGCATTCAGTTCGTGGTGCTGGTACTGGGCCTGTTCTCGATCAGCGAAATCCTTCTGCTGCTGGAGAAAACCCATCGCGGCCAGGAAGCGGTGAAAGCCACCGGGCGGATGATGTTCAACTTCAAGGAAGCGGCGTCGGTGTTCGTGGTGAACATCCGTTGCGGCCTGCTCGGTTTCATCATGGGCGTATTGCCGGGCGCCGGCGCGACGCTGGCCAGTGCCGTGGCCTACATGACCGAGAAACGCATCGCCGGTGCCAGCGGCAAGTTTGGTCAGGGCGACGCCCGCGGCCTCGCTGCGCCGGAAACCGCGATCGGTGCCTCCGCCTGCGGCGCGCTGGTGCCGATGCTCACCCTCGGCGTACCGGGCTCCGGCACCACAGCGGTGATGATCGGCGCTCTGTCGCTGTACAACATCACCCCCGGCCCGCTGCTGTTCCAGCAACAGCCGGACATCGTCTGGGGCCTGATCGCCTCGCTGTTCATCGCCAACATCATGCTGGTGATCCTGAACATCCCGATGATCCGCATCTTCACCCGCATCCTCGCCGTGCCGAACTGGGCCCTGGTGCCGGTGATCGCGATCATTACCGGGATCGGCGTGTACGCCGTGCACGCGACCACGTTCGACCTGTTCCTGATGGTCGGCATCGGCATCTTCGGCTACATCCTGCGCAAACTGGACTTCCCGTTGTCGCCAGTTTTGCTGGGGTTCATCCTCGGCGGCCTGATGGAGCAGAACCTGCGCCGCGCACTGTCGATCTCCAACGGTGCCCTGGAAATCCTCTGGTCGAGTCCGATCACCTTCGGCGTCTGGGTGCTGACCGCGATCATGTTGCTGATGCCGCTGCTGCGCATCTGGCGCAAACGCTCGGCTGCGCAACGCGCCATTGCCGATGTTTGATCGGTCTTCCCTCAAATCCTGGTGGGGAACCCCGCTGGTCGGTCTGCTTGGCGGTTACATCGCCAGCCAGATCGGCTGGCCGCTACCGTGGATGGTCGGCTCGTTGCTGGCGATCATCCTGGTGCGCTGCCTGACTCCGTGGCAATTGGCCGAAATCCCTGGCGGCCGCAAATGCGGCCAGTGGATCGTCGGGATCGGTATCGGGTTGCACTTCACCCCACTGGTGATGGAGCAGGTGCTCAGCCACTTCGGCTTGATCTTCTTCGGCGCGCTGGTCACCAGCCTCTCGGCGGTGGTCGGCGTGTGGCTGATGCGCCGCACCGGCGAGGATCGCGCCACGGCGTTTTTCTCCAGCATGCCCGGCGGCTCCGGTGAGATGGTCAACCTCGGCGCACGCAACGGCGCGATGCTCAGCCATGTCGCGGCCGGGCAGAGTTTGCGGGTGCTGGTAGTGGTGTTGTGCGTTCCGGCGGCCTTCAAGTATCTGCTGGGCGATGGCGCCCCGACTTCTCACGCCGGCAGCGTCGATTGGCGCTGGCTGGCGATTCTTTTTCCGGCGGGCGGCCTGCTCGCCTGGCTCTGGCAACGTCTGCGTCAACCCAACCCATGGCTGTTCGGTCCGCTGCTGGTCAGCGCGGCAGTGAGCATCGGCTGGGATCTGCACATCGGTTTGCCCAATGGCGGCAGCCAGATCGGCCAATGGCTGATCGGCAGCGGGCTGGGTTGTCACTTCAACCGGCAGTTCTTCCGCCGGGCGCCCTCGTTTATGGGACGCACGTTGATCGGCACGGCGCTGACCATGTTGATCGCGACGTTGGCGGCGTTGGGACTGAGTGCACTGACCCATCTGGATCTGCGTTCGCTGACCCTGGGCATGATGCCCGGCGGGATCGCCGAGATGAGCCTGACGGCGGAAACCCTGCAATTGTCAGTGCCGCTGGTGACGGCGATGCAGGTGATGCGGCTGTTGTTCGTGCTGTTTCTGGCGGAACCGTTGTTCAAGTATTGGAATAGAAACGGGGAATGCCCGTAAATCATGTAGACGCCCAATACGCTTCAAGAACGGAAGAGCATGCCTCGAAGCGTATTCTTGGCCCAATCAGGAAATATCGAGTTTCCCCATCATCACTTCTACCGTTTTACCAGCCGAGCCGATGCGAGCTTTAAATTCAAAATCCGAGGCTTGATAACGCCTACCTTCGGCGACTCCAGTGAACGTGATCTTTCCCTCAAGCGCTCGGAAGTATTCTTGCTCACCACCGCCACCACTGTCATCAACGTAATAGCGAACGCCGATACCGCCGGGCCCGAGAGCGTGCTCGCCAATCGCGAGATCTGGTGGTAACTCAAAAATAATCGACGTGAAGAAGTCAGAAATAGCGACCCTACCACCTGCGGCGTAATAGACGCCGTCATTGTGGAGAAAAACATCTTTAGTGTCGATTACGCTCAGAGGGTTGGTTGGATCAAACCGCGTAGTTCTTGCAAAAAGACTTCCCAATGCCTTCGGAAAGGACTTTACATCATCGATGTTCAAATCATTCATGACGATCTCCCGCTCCATTGTTTACCAGCACAGTCGCCTGTGACGCCGACTGCACAACTAAACGCGGGTTTCACCTTTATATCTACTGTCAGAAATAACAGGTAGATGAAGCAGTCCGACGGGCGGCTCTCACCACCCGAGAGACTTCAGAAGATTATTTAAACAACCGACGGCAGGCGCCACTCGATCGGCGCTTCGCCGTTCTGCTCCAGGAACTTGTTGGTGCGGCTGAAATGCCCGCAGCCGAGGAACCCGCGATAGGCCGACAGCGGCGACGGGTGCACCGACGTCAGCACCAGATGCTTGGTGGCGTCGATCAGCTTCTGCTTGCTCTGGGCATGGGAGCCCCAGAGCATGAACACCAGATGCGGCTGGCGCTGGCTGACCACCTCGATGATCCGGTCCGTAAAAAACTGCCAGCCCTTGTCCTTGTGCGCATTGGCGTTGGCGCGCTCGACGGTCATGGTGGTGTTGAGCATCAACACACCCTGATCGGCCCAGCTCTGCAGATAGCCATGGTTGGGGATGTCGATGTTCAGGTCGCGCTTCAACTCTTTATAGATGTTGACCAGCGACGGCGGCGCCGGCACGCCCGGTTGCACCGAGAAGCACAAGCCGTGGGCCTGACCCGGGCCGTGGTACGGGTCCTGGCCGAGGATGACCACTTTTACCTTGTCCAGCGGCGTCGAATTCAGCGCGTTGAAGATCATCGGGCCTGGCGGATAGATTTCCTTGCCGGCCGCCCGCTCCTGCTGCAGAAAAGTGCGCAACTCTGCCATGTAGGGCTGGTCGAACTCAGCACGCAGTGCCTCCTTCCAGCTCGGTTCGAGTTTGATACGGTCGTCAGCAGTCATGGTTACATCCGGCAAAAACAATTGGGGCGAACCCTAGGAAAGCCGACCACGCTTGTCAATTGATCTGACGCAGATCCGGCACTTTCCCACGCAGCGGTCATACTGATCGTTCAAATTCCCGATCGAGGTCACGATGAATCTGCACTTCGAAGAACTGACCGGCACCGACGGCGCACGCATCGGCGTGGCCACTCTGGACGCCGAAAAGTCGCTCAATGCACTGTCCCTGCCGATGATCCACGCCCTGAGCGACAAACTGAACGCCTGGGCCAAGGATCCGCAAATCGTCTGCGTGCTGCTGCGCGGCAACGGCGCCAAGGCCTTCTGTGCCGGCGGCGAGGTGCGCAGTCTGGTAGAAGCCTGCCGCGCCCATCCCGGCGAAGTGCCGCCGCTGGCTGCGCAGTTTTTCAGCGCGGAATATCGTCTGGATTACAGCCTGCACACTTATCCGAAACCGTTGATCTGCTGGGGCCATGGCTATGTGCTTGGTGGCGGCATGGGCCTGCTGCAAGGCGCGAGCATCCGGATCGTCACGCCGAGCAGTCGTCTGGCGATGCCGGAAATCAGCATCGGCCTGTACCCGGATGTCGGCGCCAGCTGGTTTCTGTCACGACTGCCGGGCAAGCTCGGCTTGTTCCTCGGTCTGACTGGCGCGCACATGAACGGCCGCGATGCGATCGATCTGGACCTGGCCGACCGCTTCCTGCTCGACGAACAGCAACAGGAACTGATCGACGGTTTGTTGCAGTTGAACTGGCAGGAACAGACCGCCATGCAACTCAACATCCTGCTCAAGGCGTTGCAGCAGGAAGCCGTGGCACAAATACCTGAGGCGCAATGGCTGCCGCGTCGGCAGCAGATCGATGAATGGCTGGATGTCAGCGACGTGATCTGCGCCTGGAAAGCCATCAGCCTGCATCGCGACAGCAGCGATCTGTTGATTGCCCGTGCCGCGAAAACCATGAGTGAAGGCTCGCCACTGACGGCGCATCTGGTCTGGGAACAGATCATCCGCGCCCGCCACTTGTCGCTGGCCGAAGTCTTTCAGATGGAATACACCCTGAGCCTCAATTGCTGCCGACATCCGGAGTTCAGCGAAGGGGTCCGGGCGCGGCTGATCGACAAGGATCACAAACCGCACTGGCACTGGCCGGACATCGCCCGGGTGCCGGACGCGGTGGTCGAGGCGCACTTTCACAAGGTGTGGGAGGGGCGGCATCCGTTGGCGGATCTGTCGCAATACTAAAACCGATCATTGCCCGCGATGGCAGTCTCTCGAGCTCTGTCGCGGGAAGTTTGAGCCAGTTGCGAAATCATCTGCGATCAAACATTCAACTCGTAAAACGCGATTATTTCCTTCATTGCCTGCAACGACTCTTCATCATTTCTCGACAAGATATCCTCTACATCCCGTAACGGAGGTAGAGGGTGCAAAAGCTCAGCGAGTTGATTCGCCGTGTAATTTTCAACAGCTCCCTCTTCTCCTTGAACGCTGATGAAGCTGATAGCGGCATCGCCTCCTGAAAAGTGTTCGGAGACACGAATCTTTGGAGACATGCCATAGCTGACTACGATGACGAGATCATCCCGTTCACGGTGGAACTTGAGTTGATCAATCGACAGTCCGACCTCCGAAAAGTCTATACCGTCAGTTCCGCCACCGGCATTGATTACCAGGTCTCGCCCAAGCCCATCATATTTATACACATCATTGCCCCCGCCACCGGACAAGGTGTCATTGCCCGGCCCACCGTAAAGCACGTCATCGCCTGAGCCACCGCCGAGCAGATCATCTCCTTGCATCCCTCTTATTTCACCAGTGCCGCTAAGGGTGTCATTACCGCGACCGCCCACGAGCGGTAGAAAACGGTTGTCTCGAAAAGACTTGACCTGAGTAGCGTACTGAACGGTGATGCCATGATGATAAGTATCGGGGGCGATGCCTAAGCGGCTAACGACGTCTTTAAAATTGATGCTCGAGCCGTCAGCAAACCTCACCCGTTCAATACCGGAACCACCGATGTCATTCGGATTGGGCAAAACGATTCGTACTTTTTGAGTTCCGCCCCATTCGATATCGAGTGTGGTGTACAGCATTTGGGCCCGAGGCGGTCGACTATGAGCCCCACGTGGTGGGGTGGGTGACAGTTTAATATTTACCGCCTCAACCAACACAGCGCCCCAGGTTAGTTTCAACTTATCTGGTTTCGCCTCTTCCGGAAGAACGACGGTATCAATATCAAGCCCCCCAAACTCTTCATGCCACCCAGAGGCTCCAACCTCGGGGCGCAAAAAAACAGGGTTAAGCATGTCGGCAATAATGGTGGTTGCGCCATCATGCGCTTCAACTATGTAAGTGTCGGGACCGTTTTCGCCGTAAAGCCAATCTTCTCCCGGCCCACTGATCAAATAATCGGCACCCGCGGAGCCGAGCAGTGTGTCGTTGCCTGCGCCAGCTGATAAAAATGCGCCTGGGATCCTGTCGTTCACCTCGCCGTACTCAAGCACCGAACCAGCATAGGTAACCACCAAGTCATCTCCTGCACCGCCATGAAAGAGATTTCCCACTTCGAGATTTACCCTGCCACCAGCGTCATTACCATGAACAACTTTATGCTTGATCGTTTGAGTAGTAGAACTCCAGCGAAACGCTTTACGAACAGTTTCATGACTTTCGAAACTGCCAGCGGGGTACACGTACCACCCCTGAATGGCGCCCGAATGATCGATATCTTCGACTACAGCATCGCCCAAATTGAACGAAAACCCCGAATAACTGGAGCCAGACGGATAATACTTTGGCTTTTGTGTTGGTAATTGCGCTGCTTCAGTTTTTACAAACTTGAATGTAGTTTTCGTTGCAGAGATTGACTGCCTTTCAGTCACCACGGCGTCAGCGGCAATCGCCCCCATCCACTCGGGTGTTCTGGAAAAGACTCCGGCTTCAACGTCCTCATGGATCAGTTCGGCGCTAATGGCATAGCCACTTTCGTCGGTAGCAATATGACTTCGAACCCAAACACCCTGATCGTTCAGTGCAAATCCTGATGCCTGCCGGGCCGCTGAGCGCTTTGTGTTCAGTTCCGAAAGAAAAAGGCTATCCCACCCGGTGTGACGACCCGTTTCACTGCCTTCCTTCTCAGTAGAAGGAGCTAAGTCATCGGGCTGTGTCTGGACGACTGCTACGCTCTCACTCTCAATGTCCTGCTTTTTTTCGGGATCGGGTACCGCAGCAAATGTCGCAGACGGATCCGTTACATCTACCGGTTGCACCGTTAATTTGATTACATCCTGGAAACTCAGGATCACACCATCGTTGAACCTGAACGTAGAACTTGCCCAATTTTCATGGTGACGAATCAGAAGCGCGTCACCAGTACCATTCGACAGCCGCAACGCTGTGCCCGCATCAAGATTGACGATCTCGGCCTGCAAGCTCTCAGCAGAAAATCCACCGCCAAAACTTACGACATTGTTGCCACCTGTATCGCTAACAACATCCACTCCATCGCCCACTCCGAAGTAGAAAACATCGTTACCCTGCATCCCTTCCAGATAATCGTTGCCGGCACCACCCTCAAACACGTTATCGCCAGGGCCGCCGCGTAAATAATCGACTCCCTCCCCGCCAATCAGCGTGTCGTTTCCGCCACCGCCCAGCAAAGTGTCGTTGCCTGAACCGCCGTCAAGATAATCGGCGCCATGTTCTGCTTCGGATGTTTGCTCGTAGTCCCCCATCAAAAAATCATCATCGGCACCGCCCAAAAGCGTATCGGCGCCCAAACCTCCCCAGAGCGTATCGTTTCCTGCATCACCTTGAATGTGGTCATCATTGGTTCCGCCCGCTTTCAAGCCAGGCTCATCACCATCCAGAGCATCTGCACCTGATCCGCCTACCAGTGTGTCGGAGCCACCCAATCCACGGAGTGTGTCGTCTCCCGTACTGCCATCAAGATAATCATCACCGTGATAACGAATCGGGTGTTCATGGTAATCACCGACCAATTCGTCATTCCCTCCGCCACCGAAAAGCGAATCACCGGCACCGCCGCCCCAAAGGGTGTCATTTCCCTCACCGCCATCCAGAAAATCACTTCCGAAAAAGTCTGCGGCATCACCCGAAACGCCTCGCAGCACCTCGTCATCACCTTTCAGCACATCATTGCCGCTGCCGCCGTACAACACGTCGCTACCACCGTTTCCGGCAAGGGAGTCATCGCCACTGCCACCCGCCAACAAATCGTTGCCATGATGGCGACTGTCGAGACCGCCACCCCAATCCAGGTTGTCTCCCAGCAATGTGTCATTGCCACTCCCGCCAGCCAGCGTGTCATTACCCTCTTCGCCGCACAGCGTGTCGTCGTCACTTCCGCCATCGAGCAGGTCATCTCCCCAGCCACCAATAATAAAATCTCGGCCACCCTGCCCATAGAGGATGTCGTCACTGCCCTCGGTGGGACTATTTAATGAAAATCTGTCAAAGACGCTACGCATGCTGATGACGCCATCACTGAGTGGAACGTCGATGCGTTTGACTGTCCAATTTTGCTCATGTGCTCCGGTTGTTTGATCACCGGACAAATTGTCATCACCTGCTCCACCGATCAGCGTGTCGCGACCGTTGCCGCCGAGCAGCACGTCTCGCGAGGCAGTGCCGACAAGCAGGTCATCACCCTGCCCACCATCCAGCCAGTCGCCACGGCTGGCCTTTCCTTTTGTTGCATCGGCAAATGCATTTTCCAGCGTCGGCTGCTTGTCGCCGAATAAACGATCGTTGCCTTCTTTGCCGAACAATCGATCAGACCCGCCAAGACCAACGATGAGGTCATCTTTCGGTGATCCGTAAAGCAGGTCGGCTTTGTTCCTCTGCTTAACATTGGGCAAATGCACGGCGTTGCCCCACTCATCAAAGGAAGGCTGATCTCCGCGAACATTTGGGTCGTTATCTTTGACTTTCCAGTCGCCCTGAAGGACCAGATCGGGAGCGGGGAACGTCTGGCCCTGGTAATCAGGAAGATCAATGCCGAGCATCCCCGGCTTGAAGTTCTTTACGACGATGAGATCACTCAGTCCGTATTTAATGTTCAGCGTGTTTTCAGCCTGATCTTCAATGAGCGTCAAGCTGATGGCTCGATCTTCCGTAAGCCAGATATTGCTGAGCGGAGCACTGCGTTCAAGAGGTGGGATCGGAAGTCCATTTATCAGCAACCAGCCCCCAACGTCCGCATCAAAAATTTCGTCGACTCCATCTCCGCTGGAGAACTCGTATCGATCGTTACCCACCCCTCCCGTAAGAGAGTCGTTGCCCTTTCCACCCACCAAAACATCATCACCAACCATCCCGTGCAACGCGTCATTCCCATCGCCTCCACTCAAAAAGTCGTTACCGCGAGCCCCCTGGATAAAATCATTACCGGAAAGTCCGCTGATTGAATCGTTGCCGCCACCGCCGTAAAGATGATCGGTATTCGTTCCGCCACCAAATGATCGTCCGCCGTCATCACCAAACATGACCAGAGGGTTTGAGACGCCTGTGGTCATCGGGGCCTGTTTGCCCGAAGCCAAATCCGAATAGGAAAAGGTCTGGACAGTATTTCGACCGAACGATCCATTGGTTCGGGAAATCAGCCGGGCCAGCATTTCAGAACGATCGGCAAGCCACTGCTCAGTGATGAAACCCTCCCCCGTTTCGGGATCGTAAAGCTCCAGTTCGCGTCCGGAAAAACCGTCGGCTCGCTCAATCACAATTTCGCTTAGTTGCTTGAGGGAATTGCGTAACGCGGCGCCGATTGGCGTTGCCTGGGCGGCCAACTTGGCCCAGTCGCTGGCGCTGCCGTACTCGCCAATGGTTCTGGTAACGATGCTTTGCGATTGAGCCGGAGAAAATGCGGAGAAAAATGTGTAGGCGTTGGAGGCGAAGGTTTCATCGGTGGTAGGTGTGGCGGCCGAGTTCCCGTCGTAGGTTCGCCTGAGCATGTCAAAGAAATCATTCAGGTTATATCGCAATATCAGACTGACAATCGGTGAGATGGGCGTACCTTTCACCACATGCTGAATCAGCGGATTGATGCTGCCACTGGCAAGAGCGATGTTTATCTGTTCGGGCAGGACTGAAAACAGGCTCTCGACGATATTCAGTCCGAAATTCTTGATCACAGCGTGCAATGCAACACTGTATGAGTCCACGGCAAACAGAATATTCTTTAGATCGTCTAACCTATTGAACTTGGCGAGGTCGTGATTACCTTTTATATGAGAATCTGGGTCACCGGCCGAGATCAGTCGCCAGGTTTCATAGGGTTTTTCTCCACCCAACAGGCTAAAGCCGATTGTTCCAGACCATCTCGCATTACGACTGGTAGCTGTATCAATGTCACCAACATCTTCACGAAATAATACTTTACCAATAGCGCTCGCGTCGATTGCTGCAATTTGACTGATGGAGGGTACGGCCCATGGAGCCAAATCATGTTCAACGGACCCTTTTATCAGCGCATTCATAAAATTGACAGCCACCTGATTAGATGACTCTTGCATCTTGAAATCGCTGAACTTTTTATTTAGCCTCAACTCCCCCTGCCGGATCGTGTAGGCTCGGATCAACGTAGAGTAAGCGCCCACCCCACCATTCGCATCAATTGCTACATCGAGCCAGAGTTTGGCGTTTTTAAAGATGCCCATTACGTTCTCATCGAACGCAGAACAATCTAAAAATTTTTCACCCAAAATATTTGACAATGCGCGGTAAAGTACAGCACAGCTTCGCCCCTCTATCGCCACAGCACGATACTCTTGCCGCTCGACATTGAATTTCATCCCATCACAAACATTTGCAGCCTGCAAAATTGCCGTCTTTTCCAAATCGCTGAATATATAAGTCATATTTACTTCCCTGCAATAATTGAATGTGAAAGATAATCACTAACAGACTTAAGCGCTTCAGGAGCACCCCGTAATCCTTCTGTACCCAAGTGTATACGGCCATCCCCACCTGCAAAGTCAAAACTATGCAACTCGACCGTACAATACGCACGCAAACTCCCAAACTCCAAATTCTCCAACTGTTCCTTATTCATTTTCAGAAGATATGCCTTACTCAAACCACTGGCCGAAGCTTTAGATTCTGGCGAATTCAAACCATCACAATTTATCGTCCGTGGTGTTGCATCACGCCGGCGCCAGTCGTGCATAACAAACGTTCGAACAGAGAATTCATTTTTGATACTGGGTGGAGGCGCGGTAAGCCAAAGTTCCAGGCCTGGATAGTTCTTCAGCTTTACAACCAACTCATCCGGCCAATCCACATGCCGCCCGCCCATATTGTGCGGTTCCGTGGTATCCCTTCTGGTGTAAAGCCTGGCGGTAACGTGGTAATGCGTCCAGCTGGTGGGTGGTTCTACCCCAAGAGTTTCATACACAGGAACCAGTTCTTTTCCCGTCCACCAGAATGACCCATCAAGAAGATCGGCAATACAGGAACCGTCGCTCCTTAATGTCGATCCAAAATAGAACCCGGGAATCTTTGTCCGGTCCAGCAGGCTGCCGCCAAGGATAGGGACCTGCTCCATACCTGCCAGCTTCCTGCTGCATCCCCCTTGTTTCTTCTGATAAATCGCCCGCGCCTCAGCGGCCTCCTCCCATCGGATACAGAAATCAACGACCCAATAACAGATCGCTAGTAACACTCCATATTTAACTCCCCTTCGGCACTGGCGAAAAACTTCCTTGCGAGACATCTTAAGCATTTCAAATCTCCATTTTAAAATGACCAATCACATCACTCGAAACAACTCACCTCATCAACTCCTTAAAAACTTCAAAGTAACCGCTTACGCCTTTAACCACATCAAATTCGCTTGCCTTCAACCTCGCCGCATCCTTCATAGACTCAAAACCAGCGAAAGATGTTAAAACCCTGCACACTGCCGTGGCGATTTCTTCAGCGTCAAAAAAATCAACAAGTATCCCGCTGATTCCATCTTCGATAACTTCCTGCACGGGAGCGGTATTTGAACCTACGACAACACAGCCAGATGCCATTGCTTCCAACAGAGACCAAGACAAAACAAACGGATATGTCAAATACACGTGAGCCTTCGAAAGACTCAGAACCGACCTGTATATTTGATAAGGCAACTTCCCAACAAAGTGAACATTTGAAATATCAACATCCACCTCCGCGGCCATCTTGCTTCGCCAGTTAGGGTATCCAATGGGCATCCCTCCATAACTGACACCATCACCGCCCATTACAATGACCTGCGCGCTCGGGCACATTTCCTGAATATAGGGAATGGATCTCATAAAACTATGGAAGCCTCGGTATGGCTCGAGGTTTCTGGCAACATAAGTCACGATAGGCTGGCCTGCTTTTATCACGCGCCCACTCGGCAGCGTTACAGACTCGACCTTTTCTGATTCGCCAAATTGAACAATGCCTTCGTGAATGACGCAAATTTTGGACTGATATATTTTCGGAAAAAGACCGCGCTGCCATTGTGTAGGTGCAATCCCGGCATCACACTGCTCAACATTCAGGAGATGCATCGAATTCAAGACTCTAATCCTTGAAGACGCATCCATCGCACAGGGAAACTCAGGATCGAAACCAAAGTCTGCCCCACGTGCTCGGTAATAGTATTCACAGAAATGAACCAGAGGCACATCGGGGTACACGTCTTTGACGAATAGCGTTTCACCCCACCCAGGGTGAGCAAGAACTACATCAGGCCGAAAGCCTGCCTGGCTGAGTCTCTTCAATATTCGTTGAACTTGCTGCCCGTCCAAAACAGCCTCTTCATATCTATGCAAATAGTCATGAACGCCATTAATCATCTTCCTTGATGGTCGATATCGAAGTAACTTTACCCCGGCAATACCTGGCGCTGTATCGCGTCCAATTGCAATGACGCCCATACGCCCGCGCAATGCCTCCAAGGCCACATGACGAAATTGACCGGGAAAATTCTGATGAATGATAAGAAGATTCATATCTGAGCAATATTCCGCGTTTATACACCCCCATAAAGTTGAAGCTTTTCAACATCAACAGGTACATACAAACGCTAACAAATATTCAGAAATGAAACTGTAGGAGGGTTCCGATAACCCCCTAGGAGATGGTGCGATCCACACCAACGCAAAAAACAGGCACAAAAAAAGCGGCGCTCAATGCGCCGCTTTTTTGCGGGGGGTTACCAGCGGTTGCCTCGCCAGTGATCGCCACGGTCATAGTTACCACGACCCCGGTGATCGTCCCAGCCACCACGACGGTGGCCATCCCAGCGTCCACGATCATCGCCGTGCCAGCGACGGCTCTCGTAATAGCGCGGAGCCGGTTGGTAGTAACGAGGCGCCGAATAATACCGGGGCGCCGGTTGGTAGTAGCGCGGTGCTGGCTGGTAGTAGCGCGGTGCCGAATAATACGTGCCGCCGGTGTAATAAGTGCCACCGCTGTAATACGAAGGTGCCTGCGATGTGTAGACCTCTGAGCTGTAGTAGCCATCTCCGTAGGAATAAGGGACGCATCCGCCAAGGGAAAAAAGCATCACGGTAAACAGAAGAATT
>Ga0105244_10001902_pt1 | contig 16216 bp, 16 predicted proteins | sample KBSM44metaG_FD_80423 | JGI IMG/M metagenome (GOLD analysis project Ga0105244, IMG submission 80423) | Miscanthus rhizosphere microbial communities from Kellogg Biological Station, Michigan, USA - KBS M4-4 metaG | ecosystem: Host-associated > Plants > Roots > Rhizosphere > Soil | place... | reverse complement strand
TTGGTTCAGGAAGACGATAGCCCTTCATGCAGCGCTGAACCCATGCCAGCGCCGTATCTGTGCTTACCCGATGCCCCGTCGCCACAAACAGCGGATTGCAGCGTGCTTTACTGCGCCACACCCACGCCAGCTGCTCGCCTTTGTCCATGAGCGGCGCCAGAGCGCCGGGTTCATCAGAGAGCGGCTCGAATTTCCCGCACAGCCGTTTTTTGGCCACCCCAATGGTCGGTACATCCACCAGCAGACCAAAATGGCTGGCAACACCCAGACGACGAGGGTGTGAGATGCCGTGGCCGTCGACAAACAACAGATCCGGTTTTTGTGAGAGTTGTTCCCACGCCGCCAGCAGCGCAGGATATTCACGAAATGAAAGGAAGCCGGGGATGTAAGGCATGGTGGTCGCTATACGCGCCACTTTATACTCAACCAGTTCCAGTTCAGGCCAGGTCAATAACACCATCGCCGCGCGAGTGACCTCGCCGCCTTGCTCAAACCCGACATCCGCGCCGCCGATCAGGGCGGGAGGATCTTTTTCCAGACGATCCTCACGGGAAACCGAAGAGGCAAGTTCGATTTGTTGAGCACGTAACGACGCGAGATCCATAACCACTCCTTACTTGTGATACTGGGCAGAAAGCCTGTGCACCGCCTCCACAAATACGCCAGCATGTTCTGGCGGGACATCCTGGTGGATGCCGTGACCGAGGTTGAACACATGCCCTTCGCCCTGGCCGAAACCAGCAAGTATAGACGCGACTTCCTCTTCAATGCGTGCAGGTGCGGCATAAAGCATCGAAGGGTCCATGTTACCCTGCAGTGCCACTTTGTGGCCCACACGGCGTCGTGCATCGGCAATATCCGTCGTCCAGTCGAGGCCCAGTGCATCGCATCCGGTGTCTGCTATTGCTTCCAGCCACTGGCCCCCACCTTTGGTAAACAGCGTTACCGGTACGCGGCGACCGTCGTTTTCACGCAGCAGGCCATCGACGATTTTGTGCATGTAATAGAGTGAAAATTGCTGATAATCACGCCCGGTCAGCACACCGCCCCAGGTGTCGAAAATCATCACCGATTGGGCACCGGCTTTGATCTGCGCGTTGAGGTACAGAGTGACGCTGCTGGCAAGCTTATCCAGCAAGAGATGCAACGTTTTCGGCTCGGCATACATCATCTTTTTAATGACGGTAAACGCTTTACTGCTGCCGCCTTCCACCATATAGGTTGCCAGCGTCCACGGACTCCCGGAGAAACCGATCAGCGGAACCTCGCCTTTCAGTTCACGGCGAATGGTACGCACCGCGTTCATGACGTAACCCAGCTCTTGCTCCGGGTCAGGCACCGGCAGTTTTTCAACGTCTGCATGACAGGTAACAGGAGAGGTAAAACGAGGACCTTCGCCCGCTTCGAAATAGAGTCCTAACCCCATCGCATCCGGGATGGTCAGGATGTCAGAAAACAGGATGGCCGCATCCAGCTTGTAACGACGCAGCGGTTGCAGAGTGACTTCACACGCCAGCTCGGCATTTTTGCACAGCGACATGAAATCGCCCGCCTGTGCACGCGTCGCTTTATACTCCGGGAGATAGCGGCCGGCCTGACGCATCATCCAGACTGGCGTCACGTCCACGGGCTGGCGCTGGAGTGCGCGAAGGTAGCGATCGTTTTTTAATTCGGTCATGTTTACATTCCTTTAGCGTTTATGCGCCCAGTGTAACATGTCACTCATATTCTGCCCGACACTGCGCCACCGTATCTTCGATCAGACGACGGGCGACGGTGCCGGGCGGAGGCAGCAGCGGCAGGTCGTCGTAGCGGTACCAGCCTGCATCAATCAGCTCCTTAGGATCGATGACTATCTCCCCGCTGTCGTATTCCGCCATAAACGCCGTCATCAGCGATTGCGGGAAAGGCCATGGCTGGGAGGTGATGTAGCGAAGGTTTTTTACTTTGATGCCGCTCTCTTCCATGACTTCACGGGCAACGGCCTGTTCCAGCGTTTCGCCCACCTCAACAAAACCGGCCAGAACGGTGTAAATGCCATTGCGATGGCGAGTATGTTGGGCCAGGAGAATTTTATCTTCACGGCGTATGGCTACGATAATGCAGGGGGCTATCTGCGGATAATAACGTTCACGGCAGTGGTCACATAACAGGGCCCACTCGGTTTTGCTGGGGTGCATAGTATGGCCGCAATAACCGCAAAACTTGTGCGAGCGATAAAACTCAGCAAGCTGGACTCCGCGCCCGGCCAGTTGAAATAATCCGGGATCCTGCTCGATCACCTGACGAACCGATCCCATCTCCTGACGTCGATTCTGGCGGATCATCCACACCGGATCGCCTTCCCATTCTCCTATCAGGAGTGCGCTTTGCCCCACAAGATCGAAATTTCCTGCATAACCGAGTGGTAATTCTCCCCCGGGCAACCATAATTTTTGTTCATGGCTTACGATCCACCAGCCATGATCTGATGACTCGATAATACGATGCATTTGTTTGCACTACCTTAGCTTTACTGGCATGTTGTTAACATTATTATTACATTCGAGCGTTTTTTAATCTTAATATTGCGGAGTCAATTATGCTAAACCAGTTAGCCACCCTGGCGGAACGAATTGGAGGAAGTAACGAACTGGTCGACAACTGGCTGTATAATCGAAAACAGCTACTGGTTCATTACTACAACCTGGTTGGCATAACACCTGGAAAAGGCTCGTACATGCAGCTGAATGAAAAAGCGCTGGACGAATTTTGTCATAACCTGGTCGAGTATCTTTCTGCCGGTCATTTTAATATTTATGAACGGATTATCGGCGAAATGGAAGGGACCAGCCCACTTTTAGCCTCCACGCAGATTTACCCTCTCCTCGAAGCCAACACCCTGGAAATCATGGAGTACTACGACTCCAGCCTGGAGAATGCTATCGACGATGACAATTACATTGGATTCCAGCAGGCGCTGTCCGACATCGGTGAAGCCCTTGCCGCACGCTTTACGCTGGAAGATAAGTTGATCGTGCTGGCGTTCGACAACAATTTGAAAGAGAGCGCCAATGACGAAAGCGGAATGGCGCGCCCTGCTTGAGTTCTTTCTGATTAACGCGTAATTTACATACAGCCCCCTGCGACTGAGGGGGTTTTTCTTGTCGGAGTGCCTATATTTTCACAATAGCATTCGCGATGCGTCGAGGCGGCATGTCAGTGAATCCCCGGAGCTTACATAAGTAAGTGACTGGGGTGAGCTGACGCAGCCAACAAAGAGGCAGCGTGAAGGATGAAGTGAAAAAGGCTGAGACCGTTTATTCGGGATCCGCGGAACCTGATCAGGCTAATACCTGCGAAGGGAACAAGAGTAATCCAGCTTTATGCTGCTGCCTCTACGGGCCGCGCACATCTATTACTCCATCCGTCGTCTGACAAGCCATGTCCTTAACTTTTGGAATATGAGCTATGTCTACCACTACTAAACTGACCCGCCGTGAACAACGCGCCCAGGCGCAACACTTCATCGACACGCTGGAAGGGACCGCCTTTCCCAACTCGAAACGCATTTACATCCCCGGCTCACGCGCCGACATCCGCATTCCCATGCGTGAAATCCAGCTCAGTCCGACACTCATCGGCGGCAGCAAAGAGAAACCGCAGTACGAAGAGAACGAAGCCATCCCGGTGTACGACACCTCAGGCCCGTATGGCGACCCGGATGTGCTGATTGACGTCCAGCAGGGTCTGGCAAAACTGCGTCAGCCATGGATTGAGGCCCGTGCCGACAGCGAAGCACTGACCGACCGCAGTTCAGCCTATACCAAAGCGCGCCTGGCGGATGACGGTCTGGATGAGCTGCGCTTTAGCGGTTTGCTGACGCCGAAGCGGGCAAAATCCGGTCAGTGTGTCACACAGCTTCACTATGCGCGTAAAGGCATTATTACCCCGGAGATGGAGTTTATCGCCATCCGCGAAAACATGGGGCGCGAGCGTATCCGTGGCGAAGTACTGCGCCACCAGCACCCGGGTGAAGGCTTTGGCGCCCGCCTGCCGGAGAACATCACCCCGGAATTTGTGCGTGACGAAGTGGCCGCCGGACGCGCCATCATCCCCGCTAACATCAACCACCCGGAATCGGAACCGATGATCATCGGTCGCAATTTCCTCGTAAAGGTGAACGCCAACATTGGTAACTCGGCGGTCACCTCTTCTATTGAAGAGGAAGTGGAAAAACTGGTGTGGTCAACGCGCTGGGGTGCGGATACGGTGATGGACCTCTCCACCGGGCGCTATATTCATGAAACCCGTGAGTGGATCCTGCGTAACAGCCCGGTGCCGATTGGTACGGTGCCCATCTACCAGGCGCTGGAGAAGGTCAACGGTATTGCCGAAGATCTCACCTGGGAAGCGTTCCGCGATACCCTGCTGGAGCAGGCCGAGCAGGGCGTGGACTATTTCACGATTCATGCAGGCGTACTGCTGCGCTACGTGCCGATGACTGCCAAACGCCTGACCGGCATCGTCTCGCGGGGTGGCTCCATTATGGCGAAGTGGTGTCTCTCTCATCATCAGGAAAACTTCCTTTACCAACACTTCCGCGAGATCTGCGAAATCTGCGCCGCCTACGATGTGTCGCTGTCACTGGGCGACGGCCTGCGTCCGGGTTCGATTCAGGATGCCAACGACGAAGCCCAGTTTGCCGAGCTGCACACCCTCGGCGAGCTGACCAAAATCGCCTGGGAATATGACGTTCAGGTGATGATTGAAGGCCCCGGCCATGTGCCGATGCAGATGATTCGTCGCAACATGACCGAAGAGCTGGAGCATTGTCACGAAGCGCCGTTCTACACCCTGGGGCCGCTGACCACCGATATCGCACCGGGCTACGACCATTTCACCTCCGGGATTGGCGCGGCGATGATCGGCTGGTTTGGCTGCGCCATGCTCTGTTATGTCACGCCGAAAGAGCATCTCGGCCTGCCGAACAAAGAAGATGTTAAACAGGGGCTGGTTACCTACAAGATTGCCGCTCACGCCGCGGATCTTGCCAAAGGCCACCCTGGCGCGCAGATCCGCGATAACGCCATGTCCAAAGCACGTTTCGAATTCCGCTGGGAAGACCAGTTCAACCTGGCGCTCGACCCGTTCACCGCCCGTGCGTATCACGATGAAACCCTGCCGCAGGAATCCGGCAAAGTCGCCCACTTCTGCTCCATGTGCGGGCCGAAATTCTGCTCAATGAAAATCAGCCAGGAAGTGCGCGACTACGCCGCCGCGCAAACCATCGACCTGGGGATGGCGGATATGTCAGAGAACTTCCGCGCCAAAGGCGGTGAAATCTACCTGAAGCGGGAGGAAGCCTGATGTACCAGCCAGATTTCCCCGCAGTCCCCTTTCGCCTCGGGCTTTACCCGGTGGTCGACAGCGTGGAATGGATTGAACGCCTGCTCGACGCGGGTGTGCGAACCCTTCAGCTACGCATCAAAGATAAGCGTGATGACGAGGTCGAGGCCGACGTTGTGGCGGCCATTGAGTTGGGGCGTCGCTATGACGCCCGGCTGTTTATCAATGACTACTGGCGGCTGGCGGTGAAGCACAATGCCTATGGCGTGCATCTGGGTCAGGAAGACCTGGAGACCACCGATCTTGCGGCCATTCGTGCCGCCGGGTTGCGCCTTGGGGTCTCCACCCATGATGACATGGAGATCGATATTGCATTGGCCGCGCGTCCCTCTTACATCGCCCTCGGGCACGTTTTCCCCACCCAGACCAAGCAGATGCCCTCCGCTCCTCAGGGGCTGGAACAGCTGGCCCGGCATATCGAACGACTTGCAGATTACCCGACAGTGGCTATCGGCGGCATTAGCCTTGCACGTGCGCCTGAGGTACTGGCCACTGGTGTCGGCAGCATTGCGGTGGTCAGTGCCGTTACACAGGCTCCTGACTGGCGCGATGCCACGGCGCAGTTGCTGAAACTTGCGGGGGTGGGCGATGAACGATCGTGACTTTATGCGCTACAGCCGCCAGATCCTGCTGGACGATATCGCCATTGACGGGCAACAGAAGCTGCTCGCCAGCCGGGTGCTGATTGTCGGGCTCGGTGGCCTGGGCTCCCCGGCAGCGCTTTACCTTGCGGGCGCAGGCGTCGGTACCCTGGTGCTGGCGGACGATGACGACGTGCATCTGAGCAACCTGCAACGCCAAATCCTCTTCACCACGGACGACCTCGCCCGCTCGAAATCTCAGGTGACGAAACAGCGCCTGGGGCGGCTGAACCCGGACATTTCACTGATTGCCCTTGAGCAACGTCTTATGGGCGATGCGCTCCTTGAGGCGGTGAACAGTGCCGATGTGGTACTGGATTGTACCGACAACATGGCGACCCGCCAGGCGATCAATGCCGCCTGCGTCAGCAGCAATACGCCACTCATCACCGCCAGCGCCGTTGGCTTTGGCGGCCAGTTGATGGTGCTGACGCCGCCCTGGACTCACGGCTGCTACCGCTGCTTATGGCCTGATGAACGCGAACCCGAACGTAACTGCCGAACGGCAGGCGTCATTGGCCCGGTGGTGGGAGTGATGGGCACGCTTCAGGCGCTGGAAGCCATTAAGCTTCTGAGCGGCATGCAGACCCATACTGGCGAGCTGCGTCTGTTTGATGCCCGCGCCAGCAGTTGGCGAAGCCTGGCGCTACGCCGGGCGCACGGTTGCCCGGTCTGTGGAGGGCTTCATGCAAATTATGTTCAATGACGCCCCTATGGTTCTCGACACCACGTTGACCGTGACGGCGCTACTCACCCGACTCGATCAGCTCAAACCCGGCGCCGCACTGGCGCTTAACCAGCAGATCCTGCCGCGTGAGCGGTGGGAACATCATCATGTGCAGGACGGCGACCAGATCCTGCTTTTTCAGGTTATTGCAGGGGGCTGAAATGTTACGTATTGCTGATAAAACCTTTGATTCACATCTGTTTACCGGCACCGGCAAGTTCGCCTCATCAGCGATGATGATCGACGCCATACGTGCTTCGGGTAGCCAACTGGTCACGCTGGCTATGAAGCGCGTGGATTTGCGTCAGCAGAATGACGCCATTCTCGGCCCGTTGATCGCCGCAGGCGTCACCCTGTTGCCCAATACCTCCGGGGCAAAGACGGCAGAAGAGGCCATTTTTGCCGCTCAACTGGCGCGGGAAGCACTGGGCACCCACTGGCTGAAACTGGAGATTCATCCCGATGCCCGCTGGCTGCTTCCTGACCCTATCGAAACGCTTAAGGCCGCGGAGGCCTTAGTCAAACAGGGGTTTGTCGTTCTCCCTTACTGCGGTGCGGATCCGGTGCTATGCAAGCGTCTCGAAGAGGTCGGGTGTGTCGCCGTGATGCCACTCGGCGCGCCAATTGGTTCTAATCAGGGGCTGGAAACCCGAGCCATGCTGGAAATCATCATCGAACAGGCGACGGTACCGGTGGTGGTGGATGCCGGAATCGGAGCCCCCAGTCACGCCACCCAGGCGTTAGAGATGGGTGCCAGTGCAGTGCTGGTGAATACGGCCATCGCGGTGGCGGATAACCCGGTGCAGATGGCGCACGCCTTCCGCCTTGCGGTGGAGGCAGGCGTACTCGCCCGACAGGCGATTCCTGGCGCGCGCCGTCAGTACGCCAGCGCCACCAGCCCGCTAACCGGCTTTCTGGAGGTCAGCGCGTGAAGACCTTTACCGAACGCTGGCGCACGCTGGACTGGGATGACATCCGGCTTCGCATCCACAGCAAGACCCCCGCCGATGTGGAACGGGCGCTGAATGCCACCGAGCTCAACCGTGACGGTTTAATGGCCCTGCTCTCTCCTGCCGCCAGCGCATATCTGGAACCTTTAGCGCAAAAAGCACAGCGCCTGACGCGGCAGCGTTTTGGCAATACGGTGAGCTTTTACGTCCCGCTTTATCTCTCCAACCTGTGCGCTAATGACTGCACCTATTGCGGCTTCTCGATGAGCAACCGCATCAAGCGCAAGACGCTGGAGGGGGCGGAGATTGCGCGCGAGTGCGCCGCTATTCGCGAGATGGGATTCGAGCACCTGCTGCTGGTGACCGGTGAACATCAGGGAAAAGTGGGAATGGACTATTTTCGTCAGCACCTGCCTGGAATCCGCAGCCAGTTCGCCTCTTTACAGATGGAGGTGCAACCGATGTCGACGGAGGAGTATGCCGAACTGAAAACGCTGGGGCTGGACGGGGTGATGGTCTACCAGGAAACCTGGCATGAAGCGCAGTATGCCCGTCATCATCTGAAAGGGAAGAAACAGGATTTCTTCTGGCGACTGGAAACCCCCGACAGGCTCGGTCAGGCCGGTATCGACAAAATTGGCCTCGGCGCGTTAATCGGCCTTTCCGACAGCTGGCGGGTGGACTGTTACATGATGGCGGAACACCTGATGTGGCTGCAACAACACTACTGGCAAAGCCGTTATTCTGTTTCATTCCCGCGCCTGCGGCCCTGCGCGGGGGGGATAGAACCTGCGTCACTCATGGATGAGCGGCAACTGGTGCAGACCATCTGCGCCTTCCGCTTGTTCTCTCCAGAGATTGAACTTTCGCTCTCCACCCGGGAGTCGCCGTGGTTTCGCGATAATGTCATTCCACTGGCGATCAATAACGTCAGCGCGTTCTCAAAAACCCAGCCTGGTGGTTATGCCGATAATCACCCTGAACTGGAGCAGTTTTCGCCGCACGATGCTCGCCGACCGGAAGACGTGGCCCGTGCGCTGGAAGAGAGAGGGTTACAACCGGTCTGGAAAGACTGGGACAGTTATCTTGGGCGCGCGCCGCATAACGGTCAGCGCGTTGCTGCAACACGCTGATTATTTTCGCGCCGTCCCGAACAACAAGCATCAGGGAGTGGAGGTTTCGCTCCCCGATTCTTTATGCTGCTGATGTCAGCACGGGATGCTGACCGGGGTGACGCGCCATTCTCAGTCACCCCGCCTCCCTTTCAGCGGCAGACCCTCGCCTGTAAATTGACATCAGTCAGCCGCCGCGCTTACCTATACTTCCAGGATGATTGTCTAACGCTTTCAAGATAACGAATATGCATAGCCGAAAACTTTCCTTCACTACGCCCATTCTGCTAAGTTTTACCGGCATATTTTTGTGCCTGGCGGTGATCGCAGCGCTGGTTACCCTAAGCCAAAGAAAAGATATTACCGATAACTATCATAAAGTTAACCAAACCTTTACCCATAATATTGCGGTCAACTATACGGAAGCCGTTTTTCAGGAGAATGATTATATTCTCAACCAGGCAGCAGCCTACTTTTCTCGTTACAACCGTCTCGACAACGCGGTAAATCTGGCCTCACCCGAGGGGCTACAATCTCTGATGCAGCTACTGAGGCTGATGCCTTCGGTCTCCTCTATTTCACTGGCTGACCCACAGGGCCACTACCTGCGCGCACCGGCCGTTTTCGCCAGTGAAGAGAGTCAGCGTTATGACGCGAAAACACGCCCCTGGTTCGTCCATCAGGCGGAAGCGACTGCATTCAGCCAGTACACCGGCGTCTACGACGATTACTTTACCCATCACCCCACCGTTACGGTTTATAAACCTGTTGTCTCCCCGGAGGGAACACTGAAAGGTACGCTGGCCTTTCACCTCGACCTGGCCTCTATTAGCCACGGGCTAAGAACCATGCAATCTCCCATGCAGGGAGAGTTTTTTGTGGTCGACCGCAGTGGCCGGGTCATGTTGCACCCCGATACGGGCGTACTTTTTGCGCCGTTTTCACAACAGTCGCGCATGAAAGAGATGAACAGCGGCGAGGGCATGTTCCATGACACTCAACGAAATAGCTGGCTTTATTACAGCTCACTGACCAATCCGGACTGGTTCGCTATCTATATTGTGCCGGGAAACACGCTGGAAAATCTTCTGCGCGATGAAACGCTCGTCGTGGTGTGGGGCTTTGGCGCAGCCGCGCTCATTGTCCTTCTGTTCGGCCTGTATTTGCGTTACGCCTCTCGCACAGTGTTAATGAATATCCTCAATGCCATTAAGACCGGTGACGTGCAACAGACGCCGAAGCTGGAGGCAATGTTAAGTAAAGCGATAGCCACTAACAAAGAGCGGGAGCAGGCCTGGGTCAGGCAGGCCACGATGGATGCGCTGACGAATTGTAAAAACCGTCGGGCTTTTGATAACGACATCGCCGCGCTGATGAACAACCATCAGCCTTTTGCGCTGGCGATGGTGGATATCGACAACTTCAAATCCATCAATGACACCTGGGGGCACCTGAGCGGCGATATTGTCCTGCGCAACGTGGCGCGTGAAGGGTTGCAGGTTTTGCAACCAAAGCACATCTCGCTTTACCGCTACGGCGGTGAAGAGTTTGCAGTGATCTTCCCACAACAGAACCTCCCCGAGGCACGGCAGCTGCTTGAGCAATGGCGAATGCAGGTTGCCAGCAGGGACTGGCGCGAAGAGGGACTCTTTGTCACCTTCAGCGGAGGACTCGGCGAGTGGCGGATGGAATCGCTGGAACAACTCGTTAGTGGTGTTGATGCGGCCTTATACCAGGCCAAACAGCAGGGCAAAAATCAGATAGTCCTGCGCAATGAGTCGCTTTCCCCCCGTTCGTCAACCTCACTGTAACCGGTTTCAGCCAGAAGGGTGAATGTTTGTGATGCTATACACACATTCACGGAAATGCGGTTGTTGAAGCGGCCCTCGCGGGATAATTATCAGTTATCCCATCCACATCGAGGCTGACTATGAAAAACATCGTTTTATGCTGTGCTGCGGGAATGTCCACCAGCATGCTGGTTCAACGCATGAAAGACGCAGCGCAGAAAAAAGGGGTAGAAGTCACTATTAAGGCGGTTCCGGTAGCGGAATTTAAAGACAATATCGCCACGGCAGACATCGTACTGTTAGGGCCGCAAGTCAAATATGAGCAGGCCAAACTGCAGGCACAGGCCGATCCGTTAGGTAAAAAAGTCGCCGTTATCGACATGATGGATTACGGCATGATGAAAGGTGATGTCGTTCTGGAAAAAGCCCTCAAGCTGATGGAGTAAGCGCGTGGAAGATTTAGAAACCATTATCATGGAGCTGCTGGTTAACGCCGGTGCAGCACGTAGTCAGGCGCTGACCGCCTTGCAACTGGCACGCAAGGGCGACTTCGCCGGTGCCGAACAGGCGATGGAAGAATCACACGAATTTGTGAAGAATGCGCATAAAATCCAGACCCAGCTCATCGGTCTTGACGAAGGAACCGGTAAATTGCCGGTCAATCTGATTACCGTGCATTCGCAGGATCACCTGATGAATGCCATGGTCATCCAGGATTTGGCGGGCGATATGATAGAACTGTACCGCCGCCTGCCGCCCGTTAACGCATAATAAGATTTTCATCAGTCATGCATGATGCCCGAAGTGTCGGGCATTTTGCTTTTTATACGCTGTCAACGCGCTATCTGGTGGCGTGTATTTTCCCGTCATTTATGGCACAACAGGAGCATTGTTTCTGTTAAGCCACATCAGGACCCAGGTTACCTATGCCTTCGCTCCCTTTTCCCGTCTTTACGCTTTTCGTCCTGCTTATTTTACTGGCCAAAGTTTGCCTGCAGCCGGGTGAGAAATCGCGGGGGGTGATGTACTTCATCATCGGTTGTACGCTTCTGGTCATGATGTCTGCCCTGCGTTGGGCGTTTGATGACGTGCTATTTCAGCAGCTTCAATCGCTGCTGGCGATACTTTTCCCGCCGCTGGTATGGCGCTGCTTTACCGATCTTACCGGGCAGAAGCGCGGCTGGCATATTTCGACGTCCGTTATACCGCCCATCCTCGCCCTGCTGGTGAATCTTGCCAGGCCCGATGCAACGGATGCCGTGCTGGTGCTGCTTTATCTGGGGTATGGCATTGCGCTACTCAGAACGGCCCTGTTGGGCGCTGATGCTTTTATCTTAACGCGGCTTAGCGATTCACCGACAACCTCGGTGATGGCGTTTGCCGCAGGATGCTTCCTGTGCTTTTCCAGCCTGACGGATATCGCAATAGCGTATGATTTTAGTCAGTACCATGGGCGACATGCGCCGGTGCTGGTTGCAATTTCACAAGGTCTCTTGTTGCCCTTTATTTGCCTGGCGATTTTGTTCACGGGACGAAAAATCGCGTCACCCCCACCCCACATAGCCGTAGAGGCTACCGAACCCGAAGTAGAGGAACCAGAGGCTGAGGATCCTGAAGTCCATACGCTCTGTCAGGAACTGGAAAACGCGCTTACCACGCGCACGCTTTTCCTCGACCCGGATCTCTCTTTACAGGGGCTGGCACGAAAAACCGGGATACCCGCACGACAGATATCCCGGGCCATCAACCGTGTAAGGGGCTGCAATGTTTCCCAGTGGATTAATGGCTTTCGTATACAGCATGCACAGCGCTTATTAGTGCAGTCAGGCGCGCCGGTGACTCAAATCATGCTGGAGGCTGGTTTTTCCACAAAATCCAACTTTAACCGTGAATTTACGCGCGTCAGCGGGATGAGCCCTGGTGATTATCGCCGTGCGGCGGCTGATAACGCAGCGTCTGATTTAAAAACTGACTTATCGTCATGAACAACTGCTGATGGATGGCCTGCCGAGGCAGACTCCCGCCGTCGCGACACACGATGCCATCGCCTGGATCCTGGGCCTCAATCAACGCCACGGCACCGGGTTTACACACTTGCATAAAGCTGAAATGCGTCGCCCCCGCCACACTGACGTAGTGACGACGATTTTTCGGGAGTGAATTGAACAGATAACCCGATTCAAGCCGGGCGGGAACGTCATCGCTGTCAGCCTGCGCGGCCATCACCAGTACGGGTAGCGAGATCTGCGCCAGGCTTTCAGGCGTGAAGCCCCGAGCCAGTCCTAAATCCAGAGAGACCACCGCTTTGATGCGCCCGTCACGCTGGCTTACCGCCAGCGGAGCCCGTGACTCAGGCTTATCAATGCCCAACACCTGCGCCAGTTTGCAGCCGCCTAAAGCCTGATGGATTTTGCAATCCGCCAAAAAGCGATCCGTTGAGAACTTCCCACCCGCCAGTTCGATGACTGTCCAGCCTCCAAGAGAGTGGCCAACGGCCGCAATGCGCTCGGGGTCGACCGGCCCGGCAAGCTCAGGTTTTTTCAATAAATGGCTGAGCAAAAGCGTCAGGTCATGCGGGCGCTGCCAAAGCTGCTGTGCCGCAAGCTTGTCTTTGTTTCGGGTTGTGGTGCCGGGATGATCGACCGCGGCCACGATATAGCCCTGCAGCGCCATTCCACTGGCCAGCCAGTTCAGGTTGCGCCAGTTGCCGCCATAACCGTGAGAAAGCAATAAAAGAGGATGAGGCTGGGCGATAGGCTGGGCATCATTCAGAGCAGGCGTACCGAGAAATACACGGTTCTCACCTACCTGTGCAGATTTTCCTTTATCAGAAGTGGGATACCAAAGGGTAACGTCAGTAGCACGGTCGTCCCCATTATTGAGTGTGAACTGACGAAAACCGACGTCTGCACTGGCCAGATGACTGAATAAAGCAGTGACGAAGAATAGAAAAAAATAACGAAGCATAGGGATATCCCCGGTTAATGAACACCCGGCTTTTTTAGCAGCTCTGCACATCTGGCGCGTCCTGAAACACGATCGAGGTCTTTTTTGAGGGTTTTTGGGTATTAAAAAACCCGCCAGAGCGGGTTTTTCTTTCATTCGAAGCAAAAATGTTAAGACAGAAAGTCTTCGCGTTGCGGCGTGAAGGTATCCAGTAAGGTTCCCGCCTCCAGACAAACGCAGCCGTGTTCAACATTTGGCTTTTTATAGAGGGTATCGCCGGCGCTGACCTCTTTTGTTACGCCATCAATCGTAAAGCTGAAGCGCCCCGACAACACATACGTCAGTTGCTCATGTGGGTGGCTATGCATTGGCCCTACGGCACCTTCGGTGAAATTGACTTCCACCGCCATCATGCCTCCGCCATGGGCCAGAATTCTGCGGCTGACGCCGTTACCCAGATCCTGGAGAACCGTCTCTTTTTTATAAATAAACATCATGACACCTCGCTAAAAAAGAATATGCAGGCCTGAGAGCCGGCCTGCTGCAGAATTAATGACCTAAGCCAAACGTATATTTGATGATAGCGGACAAGAAGGTAAAGTCAGGGTCGGCAAAGGTGACGCTGTCTACGCCAAGATGGCTGAACAGCGGAAGTACCAGGGCAGGAAGAACACAAAGTAGCAGGCCATTGACAAAGCTGGCGATAATCGCGCCTCTGAATCCCCCTGTCGCATTACCGAAGATTGCCGCACTGCCACCAGTGATAAAGCTCGCCATAATGCCAGGAATAATAATCGGCAGGCCAATCATCGGGAACAGAGCCACGCAGAACAGCTCGGCCATAAAGCTGACCAAAAACCCGATCAACACGGCGTTAGGTGATTTATCGAAAAGCACCATCGGGTCCACTGCCGGGATAGAGCCCGGTGCGACGATTTGTGAAAACCCTTTGAACGCCGGAACAATTTCTTCCGTGAACATCACGACGCCTTTTTTGGCGATATACAAACCACCAGCAAAGGTTGCTGATTTTTCTAACAGCCAGACCAGATAGGGCTTACCCGCCAGCATTTTTTCGAGGTACGCCGGCTCTGCAAATAGGGAAGAGACCCCTAGCAGGCAGAACATGGTGATGAATGTCGCGACGTCCGGGTTTTTCAGGAAGCTGAACTTATCGCTGACTTTTACTTCTTCAACATTGGTAGCGGTATTACCAAACCACTTGCCGAGGTAGGAGCCAATAATGTACGAACTGGATGCCGCATGGGCAATACAGTAATCATTATGGCCTATGATCTTGCGGCTAAAGCGGGAAAGGATTGTCGGGAACACGGCCATATAGCAGCCAATAACAAGCGAACCGAAAATAATTGCAAACTGTTCACTATACCCCAGCCCGATAAGCGCAGCGGTTACTGAGAAAGACATAAAGACAATTAAATGCAGCGACAAATAGATAGCTTTAAATCGGGTATAACGTGCCATCAATATATTGATAATCATGGCAAAGAAAAGGATAAAAGCGGCAGGTCGCCCAAGTTTATCAATAGTCAGAGCCATAATTGCTTCGTTGCTGGGCACCACGCCCCGCAGGCCGAAGGCATTGGTGAACAGGTCACTGAACATGGTCAGCACGCCGCCAAGAATACTGCCCCCGGTTTTAATCAGTACAAAACCAATAAAGGCCAAAAGTGTGCCTTTAACAATATTACTGATGCTGCTTCTTTGTAATGCCAGTCCTAAAAATGCAATAAAAGCGATAATAATGGCAGGCGTGCCAAGTATTTTTATCACGTAATCCATAGAATAAACCCTTCTCACCGTAAGTAATAATCAACCGTTAATTCTTTATGTCTTATAGTTAGTATTTCAGTAATATTGAAACGAGCCAATTCCTGAGAAATAAACCTCAGATTAATTATTTTTATGCTGCCGCAACCGAGGCAAGAAATACATTGTTAAAAATATAATGAAGCACTGGTAAATTTAACCAGTAGCTATCAATCTGAATATAAAACTTAACAATAAGAGTTGAAGATAAGGCCCTCTCTTTGGGTCAATTAAATGGTATGGATAAAACACCTGCTAACGGTGTGCATTTTAACAAATGGCAGAAAAGAAATTGTGACGCACACAACTAAAACACCATTTCATTTTAATTAATCTTGGATTTTACTTCTTAAGAGGAGTGAGAGTTTTAATCAGAAAGAGAAGAGGAAGTGAGTAGAAAAAAGGCAAAAAAAACTGCACCTTATTCAGTTGGTATCCAACCTTTGGGGTGCAGCTTAACTTAAGCTAACGTATCAGCAACGATTACTCGTTGTCAGAACCGCCCAGACCTGCGTTCAGCAGTTCTGCCAGGCTCGCGGATGCATCTTCTGCAGTGACCTGCGGTGCTGCTGGCAGCTCGCCTGCTGCACGACGACGCATACGAGCCTGATGGTACGCATAACCCGTACCAGCCGGGATCAGACGACCCACGATAACGTTCTCTTTCAGACCACGCAGTTCATCACGTTTACCTGCAACAGCCGCTTCGGTCAGGACACGCGTGGTCTGCTGGAACGATGCTGCAGAGATGAAGGACTCGGTTGCCAGAGACGCTTTGGTGATACCCAGCAGATCGCGTGCGAAGGTCGCAGCGATTTTGCCGTTCGCTTCC
>Ga0105244_10001900_pt1 | contig 16233 bp, 12 predicted proteins | sample KBSM44metaG_FD_80423 | JGI IMG/M metagenome (GOLD analysis project Ga0105244, IMG submission 80423) | Miscanthus rhizosphere microbial communities from Kellogg Biological Station, Michigan, USA - KBS M4-4 metaG | ecosystem: Host-associated > Plants > Roots > Rhizosphere > Soil | place... | reverse complement strand
GCCGGACAGACTGCCGTGTGGGAATTGGCCTTGGCTAACGGTGCTGGGTTGCAGAGGGGGGCATCATAGCGGGGGCCTACAATGCTGCCCGGATTGCATTGCGCAATGCAACTCGCGGTATTGCATTCAATGGCGCCTGGCCTGGCATACCTGCTGCCCTATCCATGGGATAAAGCTTGTTGATCGGTGTGGACGTTGTCTGGCTCCTCTGCAGCCGGAACTTCTGAGAGCCGGTGCCTCGCTCAGCGACTGCCATAGGTGCGGTTCTTCACTAAGCGGCGGAGATCGGAGCGCTGCTGCAGAAGCTGCTCTGGCTTTCCAAAGGTACGTGGACGAAAGCATTGGCCTTCGGCCCATGTACGGAACATCGTCTCTCGATTTTCGCGATTGGATGACCGTTGCACGAACCATGGTGAGCTTTGCCCAAACAGCAGTACGCCGACATAGCGTTGCTGCTGGACGATTCTTCAAATCACTGCGCATATTGCCTGAGTCTCTCCAGCCGATTCCGTTGGGGTTACCTCTTGAATACCTCTCTCCCGCTGATCGCTCTGTGCTGCTCAGTATCGCGTGGGTAATAATGTCGGCTGGGCCAGAAAAATTTATCGAAGCGGCGCGACATGAGTTGCTTCCAGCCTCGACTCTGCACTTTTCCCCCAACAATGCGCCTCCAGTCCTGCTGGATTTGGTCGCAGCACTCCAGTCGCCTAGGCATCACTTGGTAAGTGGTGTTGGCCGTCAACATCCCAGTAGCCCCGCGCAGACGCTGCGTATGTGGCTGCGACTGAAGCGAAAGGTCAGACGACGTGGCATCCGTTGAACATTTGGATCACTGTGAATGCGACGGCTGCGGCCGTGTCGTAGCGCAGCCCAAAAGGGTTTACCAAGAAAAGCGCTATTGCGGGAACTGCTATGCACGACTGTTCAAGCGTCGACTCTGTCCTGGTTGCGGCAATTTCTCCAGGCTCCCGGCCTTTGATAAGGCCGCGCGCTGCAGCGCCTGCTTGAGGAGTGGGCCATGTGCCCGATGCAACAAGGTCGATTTCAAAGTCGGGCGAATAACCCCCTATGGGCCTGTGTGCAAACCCTGCGCAGTGCACTTTCGTGAGCCGGCTATTTGCGAGTGCTGTGGATCACTTTCACAGCGAACAGCGAAGAACTCGCTGACTGGTGAATTGCTTTGCCCAAAATGCAGTGGGCCTGCTGCCGAGACATGCCCTGATTGCCGGCGACATCGTGTGCTAGTTGCGGGGCCTGATGGCCGGCGGCGCTGCAAGATCTGCATTGCAGAGGGTGTGCATGCGTGCGTGACTTGTGGCGTCAGTACACCAGCCGGGCGCGGCCAAGAATGTGAGCAGTGCTACTGGGAGAGAACTTTCCACAAGCGCCTGGCAATAAACATTGCTGGCTTGAGCGTGCCATCCATGGCGCAGCGGTTTGAACGTTTCGGAAGCTGGGCTTTGCTTGAGCTTGGCCCCAAGGCGGCGGCCCTGAAGATCAATGCCTATTACGATTTCTTCAAAGAGCTCGAGAACGTCTGGCAGGATGTGCCTACGTACGCTCAGCTGCTGCGGCATTTCTCGGCCGAAGGATTGCGCCGTGTCCGTGTTCCGGTGCGCTGGCTGAGCGAGTTCGATGGTTTGGTGGTGTGCGCGCAGGCCCGTGAGGCAGACTCTGAGCAGCGACGAGTGCAGGGCATCATGGAGCAACCCCGAGAGCCTTGGCCCCAGCAGTTGATTGCTGGTTATCACCGCATACTGCAAAGCCGGCTGGCGACCGGTGGCATTAGCTTACGATCCACCAGGCTGGCCTTACGGTCTGCCTCTGACCTGCTGGATCACTCGCGGCTGAAGGCCGCTGCAATGATTGACCAGAAAGCGCTCGATGGCTATTGGCGTAAGTCGCCGGGGGCGGTGGCAAGTGTTACCGGGTTCGTTGGGTACTTGAACCAGGTTTACCGCGCGGGACTGAATACTCGTCCGGATTTGAGCTGGGCAAGGCAACAGAAACTAGCGAAGCGCGAGCGAGAGCTTGTCGAGTTGCTGCCACAACGCGATGAGACAAGTGATTTTGAGTCTCGATGGATTGTTAAGGCCTTGGCCTATTTTCATGGTATCGGCAGGATCAGTCGCAAGGCACTGGTCTATGGTCCGGCAGCCTATCAGGGGACTGCAGGATTCAACATTGAATGTCCGCAAGGGGTGCTGTGGGTGCCATCAGCGGGCACCTATGAGCGAACCATCGTCGATTAAATGGTAATCCATGGACTTAGCCATCTCTCTGCATTCTACCTGACCATCATGCAGCGCGGGCCGCAGCCTGTGGAGAGTGTCCCGTCGCGGTAAGTCATCTATGACTCCAGAGACCGAGGTAGTTATCTAGCACTGCCGTAGTTGCATGATCGCGTCTGCAATCGCTTTTGAATTTACATCCAGGGTTTCCATAGCTGCCACTGTATTGGCTGCAACACTCGGTACACCATTCTCAGAAAGCCACTTGGTGATTTCTTCGATCGCCGCGCCTAGTGCGTGCTGGTTGTGCAGAAGCAGTGTCAGAGCATCAGCCGTGGCGATCTTGCAGTCTGAGTAGTCAGTCATGACGGTCGTCCTTGGAAAGAGCTTCTGGAAGCCTAGTCCATCTCGCCGGCTACAGCGGGACGCTTCTCTAGGGAGTCGGTAGAGCTCCAAGATTAGACAAGCGCTAGATCAAGCTCACCGAATTTGTTGATGAGGATGTTCCGGTAAAGAATTTCCTTGTCATGTTTGCCATGGTTAAAGGTGACGTATTCTTCTGGGTACAGCTTCTTGAGTTTGCTGAACACCCCTCTGTAGCCGGGAATCCTTCGGCATAGCTCGTTGACGAAATGCTTGAATGCCTCTTCATTTCCGCTGAACGTCATCAACAGTCCTGCAGATCCCGGAGGGATTTCACCTTCTTTCCCATCCTTTCGCTGAACCTCGAAGCAAAAGAAATTGCCCTTGGTCGTCTTGATGCGGACGATCAATATTCCCCGCCGCAGTCCGGCGCTTCGGTCGAGATACAGCCAGGAGCGAACATCTGATGGAAGTTCCTCTTCGTTTTCGACCACGAGCTCAACGACACCGAGTGGCGGCTTACTGCTGAACCGTGCCAGGGGCGTGTACCAGTCAACGCGCAGGATCTTTTCCGGATTGTCAGCGGCGATTGATTTGAGTGCATTCCAGATGTCCATAAAAAAGCCTTGAGTTTCCAGCGCCACGTCAGGTGCTGTCTCATGCTCTGCATCCGACACGGTCTCAAGCTTGCCGACGTTCTTTCCACTTCCGGTGCCAGTACCAGCAGAGACTCCATCTGCCTCAGGTGGTGCTGGGCCAAGTGGACTTTTATTGGCTTTCACTACAGATTTTGATTTCTTCACTGGCCGTTTTTCGCCAAGCACTTTGAAGGGCGCGGCTTTCGCCTCATAAAATTCGGCATGCCGATCGGGCTCAATCGTGGAACGTTCTTGGAGGAACTCTTCGAGGGCAGCGCTTTTGATCGGGCGCGGCAGCACGATTCTTCCCAGGCCATCCAAGCCTTCGCTGCTGTCGAACTTCAGCTTTTGAAATTCAACTTCAGGACCTTTGGGCATGCTTGTTCCCATCAGATCCAAGCACAAAAAAGTTTTCCCGCCATTCAGCCATTTGCCCCGACCGAGGATCTCACCATGACCTTCGAACCATGGTTCGCATTTGAGGAGCATTGGCTTGCCCGGTGCTTGGGACATGAATTGCGAATTCACCCTTTTTACAACGCTAGCCGTGTGCGGGTCGTAGAGAATATGAGCCAGGAACACTGCGTCGAAGAAGCGCATTCTCGGGCCCGGGCGAACTAGCCAAACGGGCAGATTACGCTCTGCTTTTGGGTTTTGATAAAGAACATTAAAAACATCGTCCCAACGCAAATTAGCAAGGGCTCTGCAGATCTCCATGTTTCTGGCATAGGCACGTACGAAGTACTCTGTGCAGGGGACCAGTAGGTTTTTACCATCACCCAATGAAAAATCGAGAAGCTTGCAGGCATCTTCGTTTCCCCTAAGTAACGGATACTCGTCATTTGCGAAGAGTTTTCCTTGATCTGCGGCGATGAGTTCTCTGCGTGAAGTAGTCCGCCGTTTTTCTGTGCTGAAGTTTACCGCGAGCCTTGCGGTGGCGAGTTCGGTGTCTGAGATGCAGTGACCATTGCGCCAGATTGTGCCGACTCTGTAATGGGGGAGGCTGGTGAAGGGGACGTGGGCCACCTTGAAGTCGCCAGGGACGTTATCCTCCAGTTTGCGGAACAATACGGCCGCAAGGGGAATGGACATCGCCCTGTTATTACGCATCACGGGGCCGTACCACCAGACGATGTAGTCGCCTACCCAGTTTTGAGTTTTGCTATCAGGATTCCTGAGGTCAGGCCTTCGGTAGGCAAATTTGCAACGCGTCACTGCTTCGGTCACCGACCATTCTCTCCTGACTTACAGCTCAACCCATTACGCACCTCATCGAAACAGCCGACGTGCTACTTATTTGATATCACTCGCCGTCGCCAGTGTATCCAGTCGTTTTAGTTTGCGCGATGAAAATTGGCGCCGCTTTTCTGTCGGGTTGTGGGCTGTACAAATCAACTGGAGCAGCGGGCTTATCTGCGGATGGCGAGGATGTGGATCGAACTAGGGAGGGGGCAAGAGCTCTGAAGCCTTCATTTTGCATGCAAGGGATCAGCTGTGCGAAATAGCAGAGCTACTCACGGTCATGTACGCAAAGTCATATAATTGTGATTATCCGTACATGGCAGATCTCGCGGCTACCGACTCCTGCTTGCGCCTACTCTGAGCGGTAGTTCGATGTGCATTTCACCTGGAGATCTAGCCATTTGCCTCCTGTACTTCGATCGAGGTCTTTTATGTAGCTGTTTAGCGCCTCCAGAACGCTCGCATGGTTAGCAGCTTGAGTTCTTCCGAATACCATACTTATTGCCTTGTCGACATCGGAGCGAGCACGCACCTTAGCGGATACTAGATCAAAGCCCTCTCTCTCCAAAATCAGCAGAATCGCTTCTTCGAGGCAGATCAAACGAGCCCAAATCCCCTCGGTGGGAATTGGGTCTGTGATGTTGGACAGCGCCACAAAGGCTCGTTTGTCTCCACTGATCAGGCGGTCTTGGGCGTTCTGATATAGCGCTGCGAACAGTACCGCTTCGCCCGAATCGATGTCAGGCCGCTCGAAATCTAGAATGTGGTTGGACTGTTCTATCAGTACTTCGACGGTGTTCGCGTGGCGTACCAGTTCGATCGCCATAGTTACTGACTCATTCGAGCCGAGCTTCTTAAGTGCGTTTTCTGGATTATTCAGCCGTAGCTGGAAGATTAGTTGAGGGAGCACTGCAAGATCGGTCAAGGCGCACTCCAGTGCCCGAGTCAGCTCGTGGATGAGTTGGTATTGGCAGAGCTTGCGGGCGGCATCGCTGTCGAGGAGGTACAAAACTGCTTACTCACCAAATCCTTGGATCGACAAAAGATATATCTGGTTCTCTTCGCTAAGTGCCTCAAGCGAGACGCTTTCTCGGAAATACCGACCTACCACATCAATTGCGCTCGATTGCATTGGGCTGTATTCCAAAGCCTGGTTCGCCCGGGCCCAGTCGTTGTGTTCCTTGGCGTAGCTAAGAATCAGGTGGCCGGGGTCGATTCCTAGCTGTTGTCCCAGCACTGCGGCTTTTGCAGCCAACGCTGTGGATGATCCGAGGCGTCCGATCGCTGACAGAGGATTTGAGTGCCCATTTCTGATCACTGCTAGCGCGAACGCATCTGCCTCGCGCTCCTCAGTATCTTTCCGGCGGTTGTTTGTTTCGATCAACGTGTCCGTGACCTCTGCGAGGTCCTCATCGATCAGGATGCCGTTGTCACCTAAGTGCCCGCTGATAATATGACCCAGTTCATGAGCGAGTACGAATAGTTGTCTCGAGTGCTGAGTGCTACCAAAGCCCAGCACGATGGCTGGACGGCCATCAATACTCAGAGCCATGCCAGTCACGCGCTTACTGGATCTTGGCAGGTCTTTGAGGTAGAGCACCGGTATCCCATGCATCCAGCAAAGCCTCAAAAGACCTTCGAAATCGACATAGGTACTACTGTTGATCGCCAGAATCTTTTCACGCAACTGCTTCAGATCGAGCGGTGGAGGTGTGTACGGGGTAGTTGTGCAGAACAGGGCCAGCTTTGCGATCGCCATCCCAATGCCAGCAGCAACGGTGAGCTCTGACTCCTCGGTGTCTGCGCGTCGCTTGAACCTTGCACTACTCACATTTTCCTGAATGAGCAGGTGGCCATCGAAGTCAAAACTGGCTTCAAGACCGAGTCGCTGCTTGAGGATAAGAGCGAATTGCAGCGCGCCTGCACTGGTTTTGAACAAGCTGTTGTCCCACCAGTCAGGTAGTAGTCGTTCAATGTATGAGCGCGGGTAGCCCGCAGCCTTGAGGCTGCTGAAAGCAGACTTGACAGTTACAGGTGTTGACACGTCATCCATGATTCCTCCTACGTACTACGACTACAGTACCAATTTTCACAGAGACGCCTTCTGATGGGCAAATAGCAATTTCGCCAACCGCTTTGCATGCTTATCCGTGCCGTCCCAAACCGATCCTAGAGCGTCCATCAAGATAGACGAATCACGAGGATCTGCTTGTACGATAAAAATTGAGATATTTGCATAGTCGCATAGGGTTTTGAGCGTGTTGGTTACCCGCTGCGGTTCCCCCCATAGATTGCGATGTATCTGAGATTGACCAACTCCAGTGAGACGGGCGATGGCACTGCTAGACGTGATGCCGTCTCGCTCAAAAAACTGGCGAAGATTTTCCTGAATCTGGCGAGGAGGTTTTATGCATTTCATTGAAAAATATTAGCATATTTGCATAAATGTGGAAGTGACGTATGATTGAGGCAGATCTGGTCCAATGGGTTAAACTCTCCGGCTGTCCAGCACCACTTTTCGATCAGGACAACGATGATGCGTGAGGCAGAAATCAAACGAGCGCTGGCAAACCACTTGGATTGTGTTCGAGGTTGCATGCCGGGCATGCTTCTTGAGGAGCTGCAGCTCAATGGCGGCGAGATCCGCGCTGACGTTGTCGATGCCTACGACCTGCATTGTTACGAGATCAAGAGCGAAGGGGACTCCCTGAAGCGCTTGCTTGGTCAGGGCTCACGGTATGCCCGCGTGTTTGATCACGTCACTTTGGTCACAACCGAGCGTCATCTGAAGAAGGCAATGCCCATGCTCCCCAAGTGGTGGGGAATCCTATTAGTTCCTGAGGATGAGCATGCTGTGTTCAAGCAGGTTCGGGTCGCCAAGCCAAACAAGGGACAAGAGCCGGAAGTGCTTGCAACCCTCCTGAAGCGTGAAGAATGTCTTTCGATTATGGATAGCCTTGGAGCGGCGCGGGGATGGCGGAGCAAGAGTCTGTATATGCTCCAGGAGCGTGTAGCAGATCTGCTTACACTGAATGAGCTACGGGAGGTTGTTCGCACCTACTTGCTGAGGAGAAGCGAGGCACCATCAACAGAGATGCCTCACGACCTGTTCAGTATTGCTCTTTGACGACGTAAGCGATGTGGTGAATCCAGGCCTCGGTCAGGTGAGATGATGCCCCTCCCTTTTTCTCCCTGTCTGGCACTGTGGCGTCCGCCCGTGTGGCGATCAGCCGGTCACCCAGGGAAAACTTCGGGCCCATGAAGTCCTTTGAATACTGAGTCACTAGAATCACCGACAGGTCGATCGAATCCTGTTTTTTCTTGCCGGCGGCTTTGAGGATCAGCCAGTCTTTGGCACGCGTGTATCGCAACGCCACCTTCTTCGCGATCTTCTTCAGGATTTCCTCCGTCCACTTCGGTGAAAGAATGCCGTAGTCGGAGAACCCCAACTGCAGGTCGGGTGCGATTGCATTGGTCGCTTCCCATAGTTTCCAGTCGGATCTAGGGCACTCCGCCATGGCAGAAATATCGGAGAGGCTTTCTGGGACGGCGCCTGATGCCAGGTGAACAGTGCTGAACCCACATCCCTTCATATCTCGGAGCACTGCAGCGAAGGAGTTCAGTTGGGCGGGCGTCCATTCGGCAGGGCATTCTCCTAGGTCGACCATCAGTCGAGGCGATACATTGAGCTGGTGAAGGATTTTGCAAACCTCCGCAACCTGATTGAAATGCACTTGAGTGAGGGCTAGGCCTTCAAGTCTCAGTCGCACAACGACAGAGTCAAACGTCGAAAGCAGTTGCTGCAGCGTCGCACTGAGATCCAAAGCATCTCGGGAATCGATCACGGGAATGATCGGGTAGCTCTTGGATCCTGCCAATTCGAGGAACGACTCGAAAACACTCATGCGCCGCCCTGTGAGGCGGCCGCTCGGATCGGCATAGTCCACAAGTACCGTACCCTTCCAATAGTGATACACCTGTGACATCAATAGTTGGGGATTTGTCGTCCCCCGCACCTCGATGCAAGGCCAGACATGCTCGACCAAGTCCTCGGCGTCGATCGCTACAAGCGCTGTTTGCTCAGCTTTTTGCCACTTGATGACGGGTATATAGGGTGGGTAACCGGAGTGCAGGGATGGCATGTCCTTTCCTTTGGATGCTCATGATCTTATTTTGCCATTATACCGCCCTACGGAGCAAAGTAGCTTCCAACGAAGTCGTTTGATGTAGATTGCCGACATATCACAGCCTGCTCTCCACTTTTCTAACCATGCCGGGTGCTTCTGGAGAGAGGTGCTAGGTCGCTCCTGTTGGATCGACACGGTTGATGACCATGTTCATCGCACTGATCACGCAGGGCCAGCATATCTGCGGATTTTCACTCCACTTGATCACCAGTTTGCATGCGTTCTGACTAGCGTTTGGGCGAATTTGACCAACACGCGTTGTCACTATGACCGGCAGATAAGGGCCGAATTCTGCCGTTCGTGATGGGCAGCAATCCGCCATAAGCGGACGCTCAAGACCGGTTAGCTTTCGGCCAAAAGAGCCTCGTCGGTTGAAGCGGGGTCTCCACCCACAACTGAAAGTAGTGATCAGGAATTGTGCAAATATCAACCGTAGACGGGCCCCCATTTAGACGCCGGCTCGTTAGGTGCACGACCACCGCTTACGGCCACAGACCTCACAAAGGGCAATGGTTACGCAGTCTCAAAAAATACGAATACAAACAAAATGGCCGCAACGCACTTCTCTTCACACATCTTCATGTTTAACCTAGTGAGGATTATGGGTGGTTTATAAACAATTTGGCAGGGAGTTAAATATGAGCGCCACAGAAGAGCAGGTCAGCTATCCTTGGCCTAATGAGTTCTCGGATATTCAAAATGGTGTCAAAGACTCATGGCGATATACAACGATAAATCTACATAGGCAGCTTGCCGGGAAGTCTGGGGCGTATGTATATCTGGTTTATGTGGCGCTTGAAGATTATAAAGGGAACGCGATCCTAAAATTGGAACGCAGGTCTAGCTGGCAAAATCTCCCGGTAGAGGCGGAGCAACTTAAAAGGGCTCGAGCTAACTCTGGAGATTTTGGAGACCAGCATCTGCCAGGCCTTTTAAGAGAATATTACGAGGGCGATGTTGCCGTATATCTATTCAATATTGCCGCTGACGGGCTTGAGTATGTTTTTCCGCTTGGCAACATAGATGGCAACTCTGATTCGGTATTGGAAAGTGTCTGCAATGATCTGGCAAATTGGAGCGCCCTCAATCATAAGGTTTTGCAAGATCCAATGAGCGCGGCTGGCCTGTTAAGTATATGGCTTGAATATAGGATCAAGCCTGAAGAGGGGGGGCGACTTCACGATTTTGTAAAAATGTGTGGTCTTGCGGGGAGCGAGCACAGTTTTAGTACTGCGGGAACAGTTTATCCTAATCCTTTGGCGTTTTGTCTTTCTAGTGCCGGCGCTGCAGATTTGTATCCTATAATTGGTCAGCAGCATGGTGACTGTCATGGGAATAACATACTCATAAAGCTCAATCACGCAATGGATGTGCCGTTTTGCTTTATGATTGACTTTGCTCTCTATCAAGAGTCATGGCCGATATTCTATGATCCTGCCTATTTAGAGCTAAGCTTGATGTTGGAATTAATGCCAGAGGCAACAGTAAGTCGATGGGATGCTTTTTTAACTTATTGTGGAAGTTATGTAAATAGAGCCGACCAGAAAAAACTAAAGATCCAGGACAAAAATTACTCAATCTTAGTTCGCAATATCAGGGCTCCGTTTCAAAAGTGGGTTTCGAGCAATCATCGCTCCGTCATGGCATCTGCAGACGGGCAAATCATTCTGGCAAGGGTAGCAGCGGGTTTAAATTTTGCGAACAAATCGACTCTTGAGCTAAACCTACGCTACAAAGCGCTGCTTTATGCCGCGCATCAACTGAAAGAATATTTTATTTTCAAAAAAATGGAACTACCAGACTCTGGATCGCCATTGAAGGAGCCTTTCAGCCAAACTGAAATTCAGAACCCTACTAGTGAGGCTCATGAGGAGGGGGATTGGCGACTGGTTTCTAGTGGGTGTCAAGATTTTAGTAGTGATCAGATAAATATTTTGGTCATCGGCGCCGGGTTGAATACCGGCAATGGAAGTTATTCCGCTATTGGAACTCTGCCTTGGTCGGCGGTGTTGGACTTTAATCCTGACTCAACTACAAATGGCGTATTGAGCGTTGCTAAAGATGAGCTCCAAAAGCAACGCGGGTTTCATGAATTGGACGTAGAACCGATAGTTGAAATTAATTTTGATCGGGCTGCACTTTGGTTGATGGCGCGAGGAGCAAGTAATAGACCCGACACGGTATTCAATGACTTTACCTCTTGGCGTAATCGCAATTTGCGAAAAATTGACAAGCAAATTGAAAAGCTTTACTCCAAAGTAAGTCCGAAAAAAATATGCGTTCTAGTGTTGTTTGCAGATGAATCCGATCGAGATTATTTCAGCAAAACGCTGGAGCGTATATTGGAAGTGGTGTCCCCTGAGGCTGCAAAGGTAATAGTTAGTCACGAGCCACACTTAAGTCCAATAGGACTCGAGGAAAAATACGAAAATATTCCTTGTTCGCCAGATAACTGGATATCGGGGGTTGCTCGATATCTAGGCGCAGTATCAGACTTGGCTGCAATTTTTTTGCCGGTGCGTATTCAAGAGGGGAACTCTCCCTCTCTAAAGCGAAATCTTCGTTCTTTTTCTCAAGCAGAGTTGCTTAATATCGATGAGGACTTGGAGATTCTTCACCCAGGATTAGAGAATACTCCCGGAGATGGTAATCTAGGTGACTTCTTGAGAGGTAATACCATCACTTGGGCTGAGCTAGGTAAAGGATACGATGTCGAATTAGAAATGTATTCTGAGTTTAGAAAGGAAGTATTAAAGAAGCTTGAAGCGTATACCAATGAAACAATAGAGCTTGGGCATGAGCCAGGAGCTGGTGGTTCGACTGTGGCGCGTCGCCTAGCTTGGTCTCTTCATCGCGAATTTCCATGTGTAATATTGCGAAATTTTTCAAGCTCCACAGCTGACCGTGTTGCGCAGCTTTACCAAATGACTCATCTTCCTGTTTTGGTAATAATAGAGGCAAACATACTCAGTGTTGCTGAGAGAGAGCGACTGTTCAAATCGGTTGCTGTGTTGAATGTTCGTGCTGTCTTTGTGTATGTTAAGCGGCGCTATAATTTTCAAACTAAATTTAGAGTTTGCTCTCCCTTAACAAGACTTGAGTCGGGGCTATTCCTTGCTAAATACCATCAAGAAAATGCTGCGCGCCAAGCGAAAGTTGAAAAGCTAGCGAGCAGCGATGCTTTACTACCTTACAGAATACCATTTTTCTTCGGCCTATATGCGTTTGAAGAAAATTTCACTCATATTAATTCATATGTATCAATACACATAAAAGATATATCTGACAGATCAAAGATACTGCTGAGATACTTGGCATTGGTTAGCTGCTACACACAGGCCTCCCTTGATCTCAGTATTTTGGCGGTAATTGCGGATAGGGCAGAAAGTGAACTATATAAAATTGAAGATGTATTTTGTGAAAATGCTTTGAAGCTCATTGTGCAGGATTCTTCATCTGGTCGGAAGATGGTTAGAATTGTGCATCCCCTAATTGCAGAAAGCATTATCTCTCTTAGCGGTGGAGGAGAAGTGGCTGCGGGGGATATGGCGTCTCAGTTAGAATCTTTATCTTGTAGCTTTATTGATGCCTTATCAGAAAAGTGCCCAATTGATGCGGAAATTGTTCTCAAACTTCTGGATCAACTTTTTATCCGTCGAGAGCAAGTTCAGGATGAAGGTGGTCGAGCTCAATTCTCGCAACTTATTTCCTCAATTGTAAGTGTTCATGGCCAAGGGAATGTTCTAAAAAAGCTGACAGAAAGCTATCCCGACATGGCGCACTTTTGGAATCATCGCGGTCGCCATAGTCTCTTTCAGTTGAATGAATCTTACGTGATCGCAGAAGATTTTCTTATTACTGCGATCCAAAAACAAAACGCTGATCCCCTGCATCACCATACCCTTGGAATGGTATATCGCGCCGAGCTCAAGAGGATTCTTCGGGATCTGCTAAAGTCCTCAAACTCACGCCCTATTACCGCTGAGCAGATTGTGGAGTCTATCGACTCGCTTTATACGCTTGCTGAGGAGTCGTTCAAAGAGGCGAGAAGGTTAGACTCCGACGATGAACATGGGTATGTTGCAAGCGTACAAATGACTATATTCATAATTGAAAATATGCGCCTCATTACAAAGTCACCTAATTATTCGTCACTTTTTACCGCCTCAGGCAATAGCTCCAGTTGGTTGCGGTCGCAGTTGGAACATGCAAAAGATCTATTGGATCACGTAGGCCGGATTCAGGGTCAGAGTAAGAGTGAGTATGTATCGACGTGTCTGTCGAAATATCGTGGTTTGTTTGGTGATTATGAGTCGATGTTTAATGGCTTAAATGCTCTGTTGAAAAAAAGTTCTGGCAAGCCGTGCTTGCGAAGACTCATCGTAGACTGCATTCGTAATGAGCATATAGATAAGTGGTCTAGTCTAAAGGCAAAAAATCTCATTCGTATTCGCGATTTGGCAATGGATAATATAAACGAAGGCTCTGCTACCTCGCGAGATTATATTAGTTGGTTTCAGGCGTATCGTAGACTTCCATCGTTTAGTCTTGGAGAAGCAATTAGCGTTATGGATAAGTGGTCTTTACAGGGGGACCCTTTAGGTGCGCATTATTATCTTTATATCCTTCATTTTCTAAAGTGGCATGGTGGTCTAACTACAGACTTAACGACTATGAAGCGACATTTGAGTACTGTTACCCGAATGGTCTATGGTAAAACCTGGTCGTATGAGTGGTTAAGTAATGCCGATGAGTCAAACTGTGGTCTTGTTCAAGACAATGAACTCGGTGAGTTCGTAAGCGTAGGTGGTGGGCAAAAGTTTTTCGAAAATTCAGAGCTATTACTGCGCGTTACCGGAGTGATATCAAATATCAAGGACGCTCGATCAGGGTCAATAGCTATATTTGGCAGTCAGCAAGGTGGAATTACTCCCCAGCGAGTCGATGCCTTTTTTGTGCCTGGGACTGATTTTATTAAGGGCAGAGACGAGAATAGGGTGATTACGGCTTACATTGGGTTCAGCTATGCTGGGCTGCGAGCTTGGTCAGTAAAGCTAAATTAGTTATAAAAATATAGGCAGTTTCACGCCGGGGCACAGCGCTATTGCTGGGCCTCGGTGCCTTCTTAAGACACTCCTTTAGGAAAAATATCTGCTTTTTTAGAGGCTTAAATAACTACAACTGATCAGAAGGGGAACTCGATAGGTACCGATTGCCGGTTGCAGGCTAATCTAGGGGGGAATGTTCGCCTATGGCCTGATCAACTACACCCGAACGTCTGGTATTGGCCGACTCCGAACTGTCATGACCAGCCAATAGTTGTCGTCGGCGATGGGCTAATATCGACCCAAAGCGGTAATTGCCGCTCACGGATGCTTAGACGACGTAGATAGTCTCTAAACATATCTGCGATACCCCGCATGCCAGTGCTAAGCTGGCATTTTAGTAAAAACTTGTGTCAGAAAAATTCGCTTTCTTATTTTGCGTGTGTATATGTATAAATCTCTGCGTAGATTACATTAGCTATCAGGAACACCTGATAACGCCAACTTCGCTCCCGGTGATAAAAACCGCTGGATCGTTTGTCACCAATCAAGCGGTAACTTTTACTCTTCACGCTGATCGGAAATTTATTCCCCTAAAGCTTCACGAGCAGCACGGATCAGCCGACGCTGCTGCCTGACGACGTTGATGGGACCTGGAATACCCTCGCGCAGCAAATCGCCCGCAACTTTGTTGAAGGCATTAGTAGTGTTCTCACAACCGTCGATGTAAACGGCTGCACGATCCAAAGCTTGGTCTAAGACAGGATTACTGTTTTGTTGAGGCTGAAAATTCTTTTTCATGATCATTTTGCTCCACAGTCTCGAAATACTTGGAAATCAGTTCAATAAAGGCAATGGGTTCTAGACGCTTATCCGCTGACAATAGCTTAACCTGCCAATCAGCAGGCGGAACAATCTTCAAATTTTTATCAAAGAGAATAAAGGCAATCTTAGTCTTAGGAAATAAGATTACTTTGTTTCTTGCAGACGCTGGCAGAGGGAAATTTTTCGAGGTTAGTTGGAATATATAATTACGAGAATTAAGCAGTTCCTTTACGCGTTTAAAAGTTTCGGAAGTATTAGGCTCCATTCCAGCGGCCATGATCGCTTTGACGTGATCTAGGGGATCAACAAAAACTTCAGCCGCCTTGCGTGCTTTTACTACTTTAGAGAAGTCAATAACGTTGTTCATGGTGACCGTCCCGTTATTCAGCTGGCCAAGCGATAACATCGTCATGGCGCTGGCAAAGGCCAGCAATGTTTCGCCGATCCGCGCGGCCAAAATAACCCTCAGCTTCCTCCAAGCTAGCTCGAAGTAGATCTACGTTCCGATTTCTATATATAGTTCACTAGACTGCAAGTCAATGGCATCATAATGCCACTGTTTTTCGTGAGTATGACTCTTTATCCTTGATTTCCTGATTCAGACGAGAGGCCGTATCTGGCCGATTGCTGCCGTTATCGACAGGCAGCAATCGGCCAGATACGGCCAGTCAGCAAGGCTACGTTTCGATTAGGAAGCAAGGGGCTAGGGGGCGTGGCTGGCCGAAATCGCGTCGCAGGCAGCAACCAGAATCAGGGTGACCATTAACAAACGGAAGCTGGTGCAGTTGCGCTTCCTAAATGTCCTGCGATTGGCTGCCAGAAGCAACTGGTAAGGCTCAGGAACTGCTAAATCAGTGGGCCTAACCGGCGACGTCGCTGTCCAGGATCTCTATTACGCATAGCCTCTCTGAGGCGCTCAGTTACTTCCGCGAAGACCGCCGGGTCTGCTTCTCGGATAGCTTTTACTAGTTCTTCGCGTCGACGAGCCTTGCCTTCAATGATCTCGGTAAAGCTGCTATCTGACTGATGAAACCTACTCATTGGGTAGCCTCGTGAGTCGGGCGATCTTCTGAGCGTACCACACGGATGGCTGGGTAAGCTTTTTCGATTCCCGTACCCAAAACAGCAATAACCACCCCTTCACCGGTAAACGGTGACAGGTCGGCCCCAACGGAAACTATGCCCCAGGCATCACCCGCTGATGGAAGCGTCGGGTTCCTGTCTACTCTGAATACACTACTGAGCGTCTACAAAGCGGCCAATCGCATTCGCATGTATTTCAAAACTTTCTCATTTAATTCGAAAGCCGACAACTGCCGCCGACCAGAGCCGGCCCGGATGCCGAGTGGTGCGGTTGACGGAAGGGGCGCTGCGGCCAATGGGTCAGCGGCGCGCCACTGGCGACTGACTGAATCGCCGCGACCTCCAGTGCTTCACTCTCGGCCAGGGGTGGCAACAGCCCTGGCAATCGGCTCGCCAATAGCGTCTTGCCTGTACCCGGTGGCCCGCTGAACAGCAGGTTATGTGCACCCGCTGCCGCAATCAGCAGCGCGCGTTTGGCCGCCATTTGCCCCTGAACTTCATTCAAGTCGGGGTAGGGTTTGTTGGCGTAGAGCAAACCGTTGGAAACGTAAGGCTCGATGGGTGTGTGTCCGTTGAAATGCGCCACAGCTTGCAATAGATGGTCAACCGCGATGACCTT
>Ga0105244_10001897_pt1 | contig 16249 bp, 16 predicted proteins | sample KBSM44metaG_FD_80423 | JGI IMG/M metagenome (GOLD analysis project Ga0105244, IMG submission 80423) | Miscanthus rhizosphere microbial communities from Kellogg Biological Station, Michigan, USA - KBS M4-4 metaG | ecosystem: Host-associated > Plants > Roots > Rhizosphere > Soil | place... | reverse complement strand
TGCCTTTAGGGCCGCGGAAGTGGTACGGGAACGGGATGAACTGCGCACGCTCGCCGAAGTGGCCGTAGCGACGACGGTAGCGGTAGCTGGAAGTGATCGACGAGGCGCCGAGGGTACGGCCGTGGTAGCCGCCTTCGAAGGCGAACATCAGGCTCTTGCCGTTGGTGGCGTTACGCACGACCTTCAGGGAGTCTTCGATAGACTGCGAACCGCCGACGTTGAAGTGCACGCGACCGTCGAGGCCGAACTTCTTCTTGGCGTCGACTGCGATCATTTCCGACAGCTCGATCTTGCCTTTGTGCAGGTACTGGCTGGCGATTTGCGGCAGGGTGTCGATCTGCTGTTTCAGCGCGTTGTTCAGGCGCGGGTTGGCGTAGCCGAAGTTAACGGCCGAGTACCACATTTGCAGGTCGAGGTACGCCTGGTCTTCGGTGTCCCACACGTAGGAGCCTTCGCAACGGCTGAAAATACGCGGTGGCTCGATGTAGTGAACGGTGTCGCCGTAGGAGCAGTACTTGGCTTCTTTATCCAGAAGAATCTGGTCTTCGGCGGTAGCGATACGGATATCAGACATGGTGGAAGAGTTCCTGATTTTCAACAGAGAGGTCAGCAGCAGTGAAGGTGGTGGCGTTGGCGGCGATGCCCAGAGGCAACTTGGCCAGCAGCGCGGGCACTTCGGCAAAGGTGTCGAAGCGCGCGTAAGGGATGTTGTTGGTTTCGCAGTAGTCAGCCAGGCTGCCTTTGGCGAAGACGAAATCGGCGGTGGAGGCCACGCACATGTCGGACTTGCCGTCACCGATCACCAGCACGCGCTTGTTGCGCGGGGTGGATTTGCATTTGCAGTTGCCGGACGCGGCACGGCAGGCATCGCTGGAGTACGGGAAGTCGATGCGCCAGCTGTTCTGGTCGACCTGGCGCAGGCGGTTGGCGAGGATCGGCAGCAAGGTCACGTAGTTGCGCGACAGGATGCGCGCGATGCCTTGTTCGATGCCGTCGCTGACCACTTCGATGGTCGCGCCCAGGCCCATGACGTGGTCGACGAAGTCCGGGAAGTCCGGGTCGATCTCGACGCTGTCGAAGTAGGCCAGCAGTTCGGCAGGTGTGGCCTTGATCAGGGCCAGTTGACGGCTCAGGCATTCGCGGGAACCGATATGCCCATCCAGCCATTCCTGCTCGATGGTTTCCCACTCGGGGCCGGCGAAGCGTTGGAGGACGTTGTCGATGACATCGGTGGGGGTAATGGTCCCGTCGAAGTCACACACGATATGCCAGTGGATCATCTGCGTTTACCTTGAAGGTGGAGCGCGCTGCATGCGCTTGCCCAACCGGTAGAGCAGGGAGCGTGCCAACTGGCCGAAAGCCAGCGGGGCTGGGGGTTTGCCGTGTAACGGTGGTGATATGTGTCGCCCAAGCTACAATTTTTGTAGCTTGCTACAAACAAGATGAGTGCTTGCGCCAGGACGGCCCTTCGCGCGTTCATGCGCACGTAATCAATCAAGGAACCGTGACCATGTTCAGGATCACATGTGCTGCATTCGCCGGTTTGCTGGGCTTGTGGGGCTTTTCAAACGCCGCCCAGGCTGAGGGCATTACCGGTGAAGTGGGCGCAGGCGTCAGCTATCAGCCCCGCGAACCCACGGGCAGCCGCTATCAGATCACCCCTATTCCGTACTTCGACCTGGACTGGGGCAATGTCAGCCTCGGCACTGACGATGGCTTGACCTGGAGCGCCCTGAATACCAACGGGTTCAGCGCCGGGCCTTACGTCAATTACATCCCGGGCCGCACGGCCAACGGCGCCCTCGCCGGCCTGCGGGACGTCTCAAGCATGGCCGAGGTGGGCGGGTTCGTGCAGTACGCGCCGGCCGAGTTCTGGCGGGTCTACGCCCAGTTGGGCCGGGCCGTGGGCGGTGGCCACGACCAGGGCGGCGTGCTCGGCAAGGTCGGTGGCGAGCTGGGTTATCCGCTGGGCGGCGGGATCATTGGCAGCAGCGGCCTGATGGCGCATTTCGCCGACGACCGCCAGACCAACACGTTTTTCGGCGTGGATGACAACGAAGCCGCCGCTTCGGGCTTCAAGCCCTACAACGCCAGCGGCGGCTTCCAGAACCTGACGTTTACCCAGAGCTTCGAGTTCCCCCTGGCGGCGAAATGGTCGTTGCTGACCAGCGCCAGCTGGGTCCACCTGGTGGGCTCGGCGGCGGACAGCAGCATCGTTCGCCAGACCGGCGAAGTGAACCAGGGCCAGGTGCAGACCGCTATCAGCTACAAATTCGACTGATTCCCCTGTAGGAGCCGGCTTGTCGAATCCTACAGTTGGGTTTCGTGAGTGCCGATGAAGTTGGTCTGAGCCTTGCAGTAACGCCCTGGAATCCACTTTTCAGGACGTTCTTCATGGCTCGCCCCGCTTACCGCCTGTTGCACCATTCGCTGTGGGACCTGGTCCCGATCGCCATGGGCCTGGCGCACTTTGCTTTTGTCATCTGGCTGGTTGCCGCGTTTCATAGCTTGAGCTGGTCGGCACTGGTGCCCCTGGCGCTGGTGTACGCGGTGAGCCTGTCGTGGAGCATCAACAGCATCTCCCACAACCAGATCCACAACGCCTACTTCACCCATCGCGCCATGAACCGTGGGTTCGACCTGCTGCTGTCGGTGACCATCGGGTTTTCCCAGACGCTCTACCGCGATATCCACAACCGCCACCACCGTGGCAACGCCGACCTGCCGGGCCCGGACGGGCAAACCATCGACCCGCTGTCGATCTACCAGCGCGGCAAGGACGGCCAGCCGGAAAACCCGTGGGCCTACACGTTCCTCAGTTTTTTCCGCGACGATCCCAAGCCGTTCTATGACGAAATGAAGCGCAAGCGCCCCGCTGACGCTCGTTGGGTCAAGGTGGAGATCTGCGTGACGGTGGCGTTCTACATCGCCCTGGCGTTCTACAACTGGCAGGCGGTGCTGTGGCTGTTGCCGTTCTGGTACCTGGGCCAGTGCCTGTCATCGCTCAATGGCTACTACGAACACTTCGGTGGCAACCCGGACCTGCCGATTGCCTGGGGCGTGAGTTCCTACAGCGTGTTGTACAACCTGATCTGGATGAACAACGGCTACCACGCCGAGCACCACTACCGGCCGAAGATGCACTGGACCAAAGTGAAGGCGTTTCATCGGGAGATTGCCGAGCAGCAGCGTGAAGCGGGCGTCAAGGCGCTTCCGGTGTCCCACGGCCTAGGCTTCCTGGTGGCACACCGCAAATCCCAGGGCTGATCCTGATTTTGTAGTGAGCGGGCTTGCCCCGCGCGAGGCAAGCTCGCTCACTACAAAATCCAACCTGTTCACCACTCGCTGGCAAGACGGCCTCCTACAGGGGTGGTGCATCAGTTCTCTTCGCCCTCAGCCAGCAAGGCGATCCCGCCGATAATCACCGCAACCCCCACCCAGTGCAGCAGGCTGATGTGTTCCCCCAGCCCCAGCCACGACCCCAGCAGCACCACCACAAACACCAGCGAACTCAGCGGAAACGCCAGGGACAGACTGCTGCGCCGCAGGATCAGCATCCACACGAAGAAGGCACCGATGTAACTGCCGATCGCCGCCAGGATCCCCGGGTTACGCGCCACGTCGGCCAGCCACTGCCAGTTGAAATCCATCTGCCCCAGTTGGTCACCGGCCACCTTGGTAAACAGCTGCCCGGCGCTTTCAAAACCGATCAGCAACGCCCACAGCACCACGGTGCCCAGGCGCCCGTGCAACCAGCCGCTGGGCCGCTCTGCCGCTACATTCTGCGAACTCATGCCTGACTCCCTGCAATGGCCACCAACATCACGCCAAAGGTAATCACCAGCGTGCCCAGCCAGCGACGCCGGCTGACGGTTTCCTTGAGCACCAGCTTGCCCGCCAGCACCACGCCGCAGTAGGCCAGCGCTGCGGCCGGGAACAACAGGCTCAACGGCGCACGGGACAAGGCTTCCAGCCACACGAAAAACTCAATGGCATAGGCGCCGATCCCGGCCCACAGCAACGGCGCATTGAACACTTGGCCCCAGAACGCATTCAGGCGAAACCCGCCTTCCAGCTCCGGCAGGCGGTCCAGGCCGATCTTGAAACACAGCTGGCCGATCACATCGAGCACGATGGAAAACGCCACCAGCATCACTACGAGCAAGGTCACGGGAACAACTCCTCAAACAGGTCGATCAGGGCTTCATTGGTCGCGGCATTACGCTGGATATCCTCCGGGCTCCAGCGCTCGGGCGGCGGTTGGTCGGACTTGGCTTCCCAACGCTTGAACGCGTTGCTGAATGCCGGGGTGGCAAACTCGCCGCACACGTCGATGCCAATGATGCGCTTGCGCGCCGCCAAGGCCCGCAGGGCCTCCAGCAGATGGGTCAGGCGCATGCCGCCCTGGTCCCAGTTGGTGGCGGCGTCTTCGCTGGCCAGCACGTCTTTGTCGATGGTGATCCAGATCGCTTCGGTGGGCAGGCTGCTGATCATCTGCTCCAGAAACGCGGTCCAGTCCAACTCGGCCAGGTTGCGCCAGTGCAGGTGGTTTTCCTGCTGTTGATGACCGGCGCCATCGCCTACCCGGCCCCAGACTTTCGACGGCGGATGCTGCCACGGAAACAGCTGCAATTGCCCGCGTTTGAGGGCGCCGAGGTTGCCGCCACGCAGTTGCGGGTTATGCAGGTCGTCGCTGCATGGGCCGAGGGTGACGATGCGTTTGACGGCCGGCATCTTCAACGCGCGGTTGACCCAGGAACCACAGTGGCGCTTGGGCGCAAAGCGCACCCAGTCGGGGTGGTTGTCGAAATGGATCAGGCTGATGGGTTCCTTGAGGTCCGCCAGGAACGCCGGCGTGAGGTGGTGATAATCACCGGAGCCAACAAACAGGATTTCCGGGCGTGCATCCACCGGCCGCGGCCGTTTGGCCAGGCGCTCGGCGAAAGATTTCCAGGTTTTTTCGGTGGACCACAGGCGCAGTTTCGGGCCCAGGTCCAGCAAGTCGAGGCGCGTGGCCTGGCCGCTGGCCAAACGCCGGGCAATCGGTGCCTGGCCGGTAAGGCTGTGGTCGAGGTCAAGAATATTCAAGGCAGTGTTGCCCCCTAATAACAGCGCCCATCCGGCTGCCGGAGGGGCTTTGAGGGGGTAATGCAAGGGACGGGCCAGCACTTATCTTAAAAACAGTGAATGACCAATGTGGGAGCGGGCTTGCTCGCGAAGGCGCAGTGTCAGCCAACACATGCATCAACTGACACACCGCCTTCGCGAGCACGCCCGTTCCCACATTTTGAACAGTGACCGGCCTTAGGCTTTGGCTTCGCTGATGATCTGGCGGATGGCACCAACAAACGCCTCGGCCGGCTGGCCACCGCTGACGGCGTATTGGTCGTTGAACACGATGGTCGGCACCGAGCTCACACCCCGGGAAATCCACAGCTGTTCCTGCTCACGGACGTCGGCGGCGTATTCGTCGCTGGCGAGAATCTCGGCGGCGCGCTTGAGGTCCAGGCCGACGCTTTCGGCAATGATCGCCAGGGTGGCGTGGTCGGACGGGTCTTGGCCGTCGCTGAAGTATGCCTTGAACAGCGCTTCCTTGAGGTTGTACTGCAAACCTTGCAGCCCGGCCCAATGCAGCAGGCGGTGGGCGTCGAAGGTGTTGTAGATGCGGCTCTGGCCATCGGTGCGAAAGGCAAAACCCAACGCGGCGCCCATGTCGCGGATGCGTTCGCGGTTGGCCTGGGACTGCTCGGCCGTGGAGCCGTATTTCTCGGTGATGTGTTCGACGATGTTCTGCCCCTCGGCAGGCATGTTGGGGTTCAGCTCGAACGGCTGGAAATGGATCTCGGCCTGCACTTCGGCGCCCAGTTGGTCCAGGGCCTCGGTCAGGCCGCGCAGGCCGATGATGCACCAGGGGCAGGACACGTCGCTGACGAAATCGATTTTCAGGGGAGTACTCATGGTAGGCAACCTCGCTGGCATTCACGCGCCGGAAACCTCGCACGATACACCAATGTCACAGCACCTTCGAAGGCTCGCCCAGGTCAATCTGCGCCCAGTGCGCGGCATCTTCGCGGTGGGCTTTGAGATACGGCAGCACCGCCGTCAGCAGCGGCGCCTTGAACGCCTCCTGGAAACGATGGGCCATGCCCGGAATCAGTTTCAGTTGGCTGCCCTGGATATGCGCGGCCAGGTGTACGCCATGCATCACTGGCAACAACGGGTCGGCGGTGCCATGTACCACCAGCGTTGGCACCCGCAATTGGTTGAGCAGCGGCACACGGCTGGGCTCGGCAAGGATGGCCATGATCTGGCGCTTCACGCCGTCGGGGTTGAAGGCGCGGTCATAGGACAGCGCCGCCTGGTGCAGCAACGCCTGGCGATCGTCTTTCACATAAGGGCTGCCGAGGGCGGCCAACAGGTCGGCCTGTTGTTCCAGCGCCACTTCACGGTTGGGCGCGCTGCGCCGCGACAGCAACTGCACCAGCGCCGCATTCGGGGCGGGCAGGCCTTCGGCGCCGGAACTGGTCATGACCAGGGTCAGGCTTTCCACCCGCTGCGGTGCCATGGCCGCCAGGTGCTGGGCGATCATGCCGCCCATGCTTGCGCCCAGCACGTGGAACTGCTGGACCTGCAATGCGTCCATCAACCCCAGAGCGTCGTCGGCCATGTCGGTCAGCGTGTAGGGCGCCGCCACCGGCAGGCCGAGCTTGTAGCGCAGCACTTCAAACGTCAGGTTGGCGCTGGCCGGCGCCTGGCGCCAGGTGGACAGGCCGACATCGCGGTTGTCGTAGCGGATCACCCGGAAACCTTGCTGGCACAGGGCGACCACCACCTCATCCGGCCAATGGATCAACTGCCCGCCCAGGCCCATCACCAGCAGCAAGGCAGGGTCGGAGGCACGACCGATACTCTGGTAGGCGATGCTCACCTTTTCCAGGTCAACCGTTTGGGTCGGGACATTGACGTCACATCGAGAAGCCGCAAAGGACGGCAGGCCGAACAAGAGAGCGGCCAGTAAAAACAACACGCGCATGAAAAACACCGAAACGCAGAACCCCAGTAGAGCGCGAGTCTGATGAAGTTTGTTCAAGCGCGCCGCCACACTTCCGTGACAGTTTGATGAAGAGTGCCGAGTGGTCACATTTTGTCGACAGGCGCGTCAACATGAGACAAACTCACGCCATTCAGATTCTCTACAAATTATATTCATGGAGACCCCGTGCTCGAGATCCGTCACCTCAAGACCCTGCACGCCCTGCGCGAGGCCGACAGCCTGGTGGAAGCCGCCGAGCGTTTGCACCTGACGCAGTCGGCGCTGTCCCACCAGTTCAAAGAGCTGGAAGAGCGTTTGGGCATGCCGCTGTTCGTGCGCAAGACCAAGCCCCTGCGTTTCACCAGCGCCGGCTTGCGCCTGTTGCAATTGGCCGACGCCACCCTGCCCCTGCTGCGCGGTGCCGAGCGGGATATCGCACGATTGGCGGGTGGCACCGCCGGGCGCCTGCACATGGCAATCGAATGCCACAGCTGCTTCCAGTGGCTGATGCCGACCATCGACCAATTCCGCGATGCCTGGCCGGAAGTCGAGCTGGACCTGGCCTCAGGTTTCGCCTTCGCTCCACTGCCGGCACTGGCCCGTGGCGACCTCGACCTGGTGGTGACCTCCGACCCGCTGGAGCTGCCAGGCATCACCTACGTGCCGTTGTTCACCTACGAAGCCATGCTGGCGGTGGCCAACCAGCACGCGTTGGCGCACAAGGCGTACATCGTGCCCGAAGACCTGCTGACTGAAACCCTGATCACCTACCCGGTGGAGCGCGACCGCCTGGACATCTTCACGCGCTTCCTCGAACCCGCCGACGTGGAACCCGCCCAGGTACGTACGTCGGAGCTGTCGGTGATGATGATGCAACTGGTGGCCAGCGGCCGTGGCGTGTGTGGCATGCCCCATTGGGCGCTGCATGAGTACAGCTCGCGTGGCTACGTGAAGGCCAAGCGCCTGGGCGAGAAAGGGTTGTTTGCAACGTTGTACGCGGCGATCCGTGCCGACATGCTGGATGCACCGTACATGCGCGACTTCCTGCTGACGGCCAAGGACACGTCGTTTTCAACGTTGGATGGCGTCAGCGCGGTGCGCTGATATTAGAAACAGTGAGGATCAAACTGTGGGAGCGGGCTTGCTCGCGAAAACGCAGTGTCAGTCGATAGATTCATCACTGACACACCGCTTTCGCGAGCAAGCCCGCTCCCACATTGGAATGGGTTCTTACAGTTGGATATCAGTCGGTCTTGAGTTCGCGCCACATGTGGATCTTGTCGAAGTAGTCCACCCCCACCCGAACCGCCAGCGGCTCCAGGCCGTACTGGATGAAACCGCAACGCTGGTACAGCGCAAAGGCGGCATCGTTGCCAGCGGTGACGGTCAGTTGGATCAGCTTGAGGCGTGGGTGACGGCGTGCCTCATCGAGCGCCGCCTCCACCAACTGGCGGCCCAGTCCTTTGCGTTGATGCGCGCGGGTCACGTACATGCCGAACAGCGTTACCTTGTGCCGCGCTTTCTCCCGGGGCTCGAAGGCCAAGCCGACAATGCCCGCCAGTTCATCCTCTTCAAAAGCACCCAGCAAACAGTCCAGCGGGCTACTCACGCGCTTTTCCCACCAGCTCAACGGCATCGCCGCACGCTCGGCCACGCTGGAGGTGAAGGCCTGGGGATAAGCGCCATACGCTTCGAGCATCAAGGCTCGATAGGCCTCGGCGTCGCCCGCCCCCAGGGTGCGAATGCTCATGCGGGCAGCGAAGCGCGGTAGAACGGCAGGATCAAGTCGCGCGTCAGCGGCGCCAACGGCAGGCCACCGTCACCGGCCGGGTCGATCCAGCGCACTTCTTCGATTTCTGCAGCGGGGGTTACCGGTACGTCGATCCGTACCTGGAACAATTCCGCGTGTACGGTGAAGCCGGGTTCGTTGGCGGCCGGGGCCGAGAAGTGGCCGAGGTAGAGCGCATCTTCAGGATTGATCCGCAGGTTCAGCTCTTCGTGCAGCTCACGGGCCAGTGCTTCGGCGGGTTGCTCGCCCGCATCGATCTTGCCGCCCGGTTGCATGAAAGCCTGGGTACCGCGCTTGCGCACCAGCAGGGTCTGGCCGTCGTTGCCGATCAGCAGGGCGGCGGCGATGCGGATGGTAGAAGTCATGAAAGGTTACCTTGAACACAAAGGTGCAAGGATCACATGATCGTTGGGAACGCCGCAATCGATGTAGGAGCGGGCTTGCTCGCGAATACGGAGTGTCAGTCTCAGATGCATTGACTGATCCACCGCTTTCGCGAGCAAGCCCGCTCCCACAGTTGTAGAGTGTGTTCAGCCTGGGGTTACGGCGGTGTCCTTGATGAACACGCTGTACCGCGCGCCTTCCATGGTTTCGAAAGCGATCAGCTTGTCCACCAACGGCAAGTTCAACACCTTCCCGGCATTGAGCAGCAACATACCGTTATCGGCGTTGAGATTGCGCGCCAGGATCATGCCCTCCTCCAGTTCGCGAGTGCCCAGCACCTTGACGTTGGGGTCGCCCAGAGTCACGTCGTTGAGGTAGGTGGCGCAGACCAGCACAAAGTCCTCGACCATCAGCGGGTCATACAGCCGCCCGGCGTATTTGCGGATGTACAGCAGCGCTTCGTCGCTGTTCATCTGCCGTTCCAGGATCAGGCCTTTTTGCAGTTCGATGAAATCCACCGCCAGCTTCAACAGGCGCGAACCGGCCGGAATCGCCTCGCCCTTGAGGTGGTCGGGAAAGCCCGAGCCGTCCCAGCGCTCCTGGTGATGACGGATCAGCCGTGCGGCGTCTTTCATCGGTTCCAGGGTCATCAGCAGCGACTCACTCTGGGCGGCGTAGGCGCGATAACGCTCACGGTCGCTGCTGTGCAGCAGGTCCGAGGGCGAAGCCATCATGCTGTCGCTCCAGCTCAACTTGCCGATGTTATAGAGCGCGGCGGCCATGGTCAGGTCGCGATTGCTGGCCTCGTCCACGCCATGGGCCACGCACCAGGTGCGCACCAACTCGATGATCTGGCAGTTGGTCTGCTTGGCGCGGGGCAGGCGCAGGTTGGCCAACAGCGAGAACACTTCGGTGCCGGTGGCGTAGCTGTGCTTGAGCTCTTCGTAGGCCAGGTCGAGCATGTCGGCGGTCTGTTGCAGCTCGCTGGTGCGCGATGCCACACGTTTTTCCAAGGTGGCATTGAGCTGCTTGAGGGCCTCGTTCTGTTGCAGGATCAATTGCTCCAGGCGCAGGCGCTCACGCTCCGAATGTTGGTGGGCCAGGGATTGGCGCAGGGCCAGCAGCAGTTCTTCGTCCTTCCAGGGCTTGCTGAGGTAGCGGTAGATCTCACCCTCGTTGATGGCTTTGACGATCAGGGTCAGGTCGGTTTCGCCGGTGAGCAAGATGCGTACGGTGTGGGGATAGTGCTGGTGGATATGCGCCAGCAATGTGGCGCCGTCCATGTCCGGCAAGCGCGCGGCGCTCATCACCAGGTCGACGGGTTGGCGGGCGAGGATGGCCAGGGCATCGGCAGCGCAGGTGGCGCTGTGAAGGTCGAAGGGTTCCAGCCGCAGCAGGTGCGTGAGGCTATGCAGCACGTCGGGGTGGGCGTCGATCAACAGCACCACGGCACGGTCGGCATCGGTGAAGGTTACGGACTCTCCCATGGGACACCTCGGATCGTCGGTGTGCGCTCCTTACGGTCTGGGCCTGCCTCCTTGGCGTTTACTGAGTAGTTTAGTCGGTTTTCGACAAGATGATGGCCTTACGATATCAACGCATAAAAAAAGCCGCTCCAGAAACCGGAGCGGCCTTCGAGGTGAAACGGTGTGCCCTCACGCGTCGGCTTTTTTCGGGCTTGAACCGAAGGAGGCAAAACGCTTGTTGAACCCGGCAATCCGGCCTTCGGCCTGGGTCTTGCGCTGTTGGCCGGTGTAGATCGGGTGCGAGGCGCTGGACACGTCCAGCGGGATGTACGGGTAAGTGTTGCCGTCGCTGTGCGTGTGGGTGCGGTCGCTGTCGGCGGTAGAGCCGATCAGGAAGAACACGTCGGCGGCGGTGTCGTGGAACAGCACGGTGCGGTAGTCAGGATGGATACCAGCTTTCATAAGGCCTCCGGGGCGTCTGGGTGCAAAATATGTGTTACACAGTAACATAAATCATGCACCCAAACGAGAACGGATTGCAATAAGAATAGGTCCGGCGCTTCTATGCCGCTTCCTGGAAGTCCATTTCCGGTGGCTGTGTCGAGAAACCGCGGGTCAGGATACCCAGGTAAACCAGGCCAATCGCCAACCACACCAGGCCCAGGTAAATCGCCAGGTGATCCAGGCTGACCATCAGCCACACATCCGCAAGCAGGCCAATCACTGGGAACACCAGGAACAGGATCAGCTCACGCACACCGCGCTCTTTTGCGCCGATCCAGTAGTGAAAGATCACTGACAGGTTCACCAGGCTGAACGCCAGGAACGCACCGAAGTTGATGAACGAGGTGGAGGTGGTCACGTCCAGCTTCAGCGCCAGCAACGCCACGACCGCACACAACAGGATGCTGTTGACCGGCGTACCGAAGCGCGCATGCAAGGTGCCGAAGAACGACTTGGGCAACACGCCGTCACGTCCCATGGCAAACAACAGCCGCGAACCGCTGGCCTGGGCCGACAGCCCCGAGGCGAACTGGCCGACGATCAGGCCAATCAGGAAGATCGACACAAACAGGTCGCCACCGATATTGCGCGCGATTTCGTACGCAGCCGAATCCACATCGGCAAATTCGAACGACGGATGGGCCACCTGTACGAAGTACGACACACCGACAAAAATCAGCCCGCCAATCAAGGTGATCAGCATGATCGCCCGTGGAATGGTGCGGCGCGGGTCGCGGGTTTCCTCGGTCAGGGTGCTGACCGCGTCGAAGCCCAGGAACGAATAGCAGGCGATGGCCGCACCGCTCATGATCAAGGGCATTTGCATCTGGCCGTTGAAGAACGGGGCGATGGTCCAGAGTGGCTTGCTCGCATCACCACCGATGTAGTGGATGCACAGCGCGACGAACGCGATCAACACCAGGAACTGCACCAGCATCAGCAGCGCGTTGATGCCGTTGGCCAGTTTCAGGCCGATGATATTGATCACGGTGGTGATGCCGATGAAGGCCAGTACCCACACCCACTGCGGCACGGCCGGGAACGCCGAGTGCAGGTAAGCCGCACCGATCAGCCAGATGGCCATGGGCAGGAACAGGTAGTCGAGCAACACCGCCCAACCGGCGATAAAACCCAGCTTGGGGCTGATGGCCTTGCGCACGTAGCTGTAGGCGGAACCGGCCACCGGGAAGGCCGAAGCCATGCGCCCGTAACTCATGGCGGTGAAGAACATCGCCACCAGGGCGGCCAGGTAAGCGGCGGGGACCATGCCCGCCGTGGATTGCGCCAGGATACCGAAGGTACCGAGCACAATGATCGGCGTCATATAGGCGATGCCAAACAGCACCACCGACCCTAGCGACAGGGTGCGTTGCAAACGAGCCATGAGCGATTCTCCGCGCAATTATTAGATTTATGGCAGAACTGAAAGGGGTGTTGCAGGTATCTTTTTTCTTATTTAAGGCACAGGTTTTGTAGTGAGCGAGCTTGCCTCGCGCTGCGTCCGTTCAGACACAATCGGATTGCAGGATGTAGGGCCGCTTCGCAGCCCAGCGCGGGGCAAGCCCGCTCACTACAGAATCTCACCAGCCTTGAAAATCAGTTTTTGGGGATCAGCAATTCGCGCGTCCCGTCGCTGCGCTCGATCACCTCACCCGGCAATTTCAAGCGCTGGTCGTCCAGGTAGCGGTAGTCCTTGCGCGCTGCCGCCAGTTGGTCGAGGTCCAGCTCGACGATGAATTGCCCTTCTTCACGCCCAGCTTCAAACAGCAAAGTGCCGAACGGGTCCACCAGCGCACTGCCGCCGGCAAACACCAATTCGCCATCGCCGTCTTCCACACGGTTGACCATCAGCGCAAACGCCTGGTTTTCCTGGGCGCGAGCCATGATTGCGGTGCGATGTGTCGGCCCGTAGGGGTCCATGTTGCCGTTGGTGACCAGCAGCAATTGAGCCCCCAACTGCCCCAAAGCGCGGGCGGTTTCCGGAAATTCGATGTCGTAGCAGATCAACAGGCCAACGCGTACGCCCTTCCACAGGCAGGTGGCATAACGATCGCCGGGGCTGACCACGCCGCGCTCCAAAGGCCACAGGTGGGTCTTGCGATAACGCAAGGCAATGCCTTCGGGCGTGATCAGCAGGGTGGTGTTATAGAATTGGCCGCCCTCGCTCTCGATCATGCCGATCACCACAGCCACATCACGCGCGCGGGCAGCCTGGATAATGGCTTGCACGGTGGGACCGTCCAGCGGCTCGGCCACAGCGGCGACGGTTTCAGCCGAGGGGAAGCCCGTCAGGTGGGTTTCCGGAAAGACGATCAGTTGGGTATCGTCGGCGCAGGCTGCAATTGCCGCCAAGGCGCGCTCAAGGTTGTAAGCTGTGTCGTTATCACGGCCTGCCAACTGGGCAAATTCGACCTTCATGAGTATTCCTTGTTCTTTATCTGTGCCGCAGTATGCGCAGCCACACCCTGCCAGGGAATTACGCGGCGGGGGTAACCCGATAGGGGTAGATCAATGACCATGTCGCTGGATGACATCGCCTGGCACCGTTCGGTGGGGCAAATGATAGACGCCCTGGACCAGGCCAATTTCTGGACCCAACTGGTGCGCTTGCTCGACCAGTATGTGCCGTCCGACAGCTGGGTGGCCCTGCTGTTCAGCAGCGAGCACCGCCCCCTGGTGTTCGCCGAATGCCCGGGCGCGGACGGCACGCCCGACCATCTGTTCCAGGATTACCTCAACGGCCTGTACCTGCTCGACCCCTTCTACATCGCCAGCCGCGAGCACGCCCACACCGGCCTGTTGCGCCTGGCCGAGGTGGCACCGGAGCACTTCGAACTCACCGAGTATTACCAGCGCTACTTCCGCCTGAACGTGGTGGCCGACGAAATCCAGTTCAATTGCCACCTGCCGGATGGGCGTACCTTGTGCCTGTCCCTGGGTTCCAAGCAGCGTTTTGACCCGACGCAGATTGCCCTGCTGTCGCTGATCCAACCCTGGGTACTGAGCCTGCTGCGCCAGCGCCTGCCCTATGAACTCAACCAGGTCAGCGCGCCGCAACCGCCCGTGCAGAACGATGAATGGGGCGCGCAGTTGACCGCACGCGAGCTGGATGTCGGCCGTTTGATGCTCAGCGGTTGCTCCAGCAAGGAAATCGCTCGTAAGCTGGAAATCTCTGTAGAAACCGTGAAAGTCCATAAGAAACACATGTACAGCAAGCTAGGGATCAAATCCCAGTCTGAGCTGTTCTCGATCTTCCTTCAGGCGCAAAACGCCTGATTGAGCCCCGTAGGCGCCGGCCTATGTGGCGAGGGAGCTTGCTCCCGCTGGAGTGCGAAGCGCTCCCAAATCCATCGCAACCCTGTGCTTGATGCAGTGAGATCGCCTGGATTGGGGGTTGCTATGCAACCCAGCGGGAGCAAGCTCCCTCGCCACAACAAGCCGGACGCCTACAGGTCCTGATGAGTGAACCCAAGGAAAACCGTATGAGCCTGTCCTTGTTAAGCCGTTACGCCTTCTTTGCCGTGTGCGTCATTTTCACCCTCGCCAGCCTCCCCTTTATCCAGCATGAATGGCTGTGGCCCATCACCGTGGTCACCGGCATCCTCAGCCTGATCGGTATCTTCGACCTGCTGCAAAGCCCCCACGCGGTGCGCCGCAACTACCCGATCCTGGGCAATATCCGTTACCTGGTGGAAGCCATCCGCCCGGAAATCCGCCAGTACCTGCTCGAATCCGACAGCGACGCCCTGCCCTTCTCCCGGGCCCAGCGTTCGCTGGTGTATTCACGCGCCAAGAATGAAAGCGCCGACAAACCTTTCGGCACCCTGATCGACGTGTACCAGTCGGGCTTCGAGTTCATCGGCCACTCCATGCGCCCCGCGCCGTTGAGCGACCCCAGCGCCTTTCGCGTGATGGTCGGCGGCCCGCAGTGCAAGCAGCCTTACTCGGCGTCGGTATTCAACATCTCGGCGATGAGCTTCGGCTCGCTGAGCGCCAACGCGATTCGTGCGTTGAACCAGGGTGCCAAGTTGGGCAACTTTGCCCATGACACCGGCGAAGGCAGCATCAGCCCCTACCACCGCGAAAACGGCGGCGACCTGACTTGGGAGCTGGGCAGCGGCTACTTCGGCTGCCGCACCAGCGATGGCCGTTTCGACCCGGAGCGCTTCGCCGTGCAGGCCCAAGACCCGCAGGTGCGCATGATCGAAATCAAGATGAGCCAGGGCGCCAAGCCCGGCCATGGCGGCATCCTGCCCAAGCACAAGGTCACCCAGGAAATCGCCGAGACACGTGGCATCCTGATGGGCGAAGACTGCATCTCGCCATCGCGCCACAGCGCGTTTTCCACGCCGATTGAAATGATGCATTTCATCGCCCAGTTGCGCGAGCTGTCCGGCGGCAAACCGGTGGGCTTCAAATTCTGCCTGGGCCACCCATGGGAATTCATGGGCATTGCCAAGGCCATGCTTGAGACCGGCATTCTCCCGGACTTCATCGTGGTCGACGGCAAGGAAGGTGGGACTGGCGCCGCGCCGGTGGAGTTCACCGACCATATCGGTGTACCGCTGCGTGAAGGCCTGCTGTTTGTGCACAACACCTTGGTGGGGCTGAACCTGCGCGACAAGATCAAACTCGGCGCCAGCGGCAAGATTGTCAGCGCGTTCGACATCGCCAGCGTCCTGGCCATCGGCGCCGACTGGGCCAACTCGGCACGCGGCTTCATGTTTGCCATTGGCTGCATCCAGTCCCAGTCGTGCCACACCAACAAATGCCCGACCGGCGTCGCCACCCAAGACCCTCTGCGCCAACGCGCACTGGTGGTGCCGGACAAGGCCCAGCGCGTGTTCAACTTCCACCGCAGCACGCTCAAGGCGCTGGCGGAGATGCTCGCCGCTGCCGGCCTTGATCACCCCTCGCAACTGTCGGCCAAGCACCTGGTACGGCGCATGTCGGCGACGGAGATCAAGCTGTTCTCGCAGTTGCATGTGTTCCTCAAGCCCGGTGAATTGCTCACTGGCGAAGTGAACGGCGAGTTCTACTCGCGCATGTGGCAGATGGCGCGGGCGGACAGTT
>Ga0105244_10001893_pt1 | contig 16266 bp, 7 predicted proteins | sample KBSM44metaG_FD_80423 | JGI IMG/M metagenome (GOLD analysis project Ga0105244, IMG submission 80423) | Miscanthus rhizosphere microbial communities from Kellogg Biological Station, Michigan, USA - KBS M4-4 metaG | ecosystem: Host-associated > Plants > Roots > Rhizosphere > Soil | place: Michigan... | reverse complement strand
TCACGATGCTCCTGGCCAGGAGGCGCCATGCGAGCATCAATAATCTGGATATTCTCATCATTAATATGTCTGCCAGGCCATCCCCCGGAACGAAGAAAATGGTGGAACATGTTGCCTCCCAATCGTCCTTTGTTAACCGAATGGCCGTGTTTTTAAGCAAACCGACAAGCAACCATATCCACTGCTGCGAAGTGTGCCGTAAATATTAGATAAAGTTACGCTTTCACCGCTTCGCCATCTTTCCAGGCCTGTTGCAATTGCGGCCAGTAATCACGATTGGCTTCAATCATATCGTCGAGAATCGCTTTCGCATGCTGCATGGTTGGCACAGTACGGTTAAGCGTAAATGCCTGTAACGCCTTCTCGTAGCTGCCTTCGATGGTGGCTTCAACCAGCAACTGCTCTGAGGCTAACTGCTGCATTAACAACGTCTGGTGGAACAGCGGAACCGCGCCCATGCGCACCGGTTCTGGCCCTTCGGAAGTAATATAAGCAGGCACTTCCACCATGGCATCGTATGGCAGGTTGGCAATGGCACCTTTGTTTTCCACAATCACCAGGTGGCGCTGGCGTAAATCAAAGGCCAGCGAACAGGCAACATCAACAATAAACGCACCATGCACACCAACGTGGAAGGCATCCGGCAAAATACCGGTTTGCTTATATTCGGCGGCGGCGGCAAACAGTTTCTTCTCGCGCCCATCCATCACTTCGTTAGCGCGAGTGTAGTCCGGGTTTTGATGCTCAACGATGTCGTTTGGCATCAGGTAATACTGCAAATACGGGTTTGGCAGGAATTGCGGGAAATGGTCCATAATCGGCTTGATGTGACGCCAGGTTTTCACCCAAGACGGATCGGAATGCTGCGGATCGGTTTGCGCAGCATCTTCGGTCAGCAGGCCAAACTTCGCAATATGGCGGCGCAATTCCGGCAGGCGATCCTCCCCATCAACCAGCACACGGGTAAACCAGCCAAAATGGTTGAGGCCGAAGTAATCGACTTCTAATTTATGGCGGTCAACACCGAGAATGGCACCCATATTGCGCATCGCGGCGACCGGCATATCACAAATATTAAGTACTCGCGCTTTTGGGCGCAGGCGACGCACGCCTTCGGCAACAATCGCCGCAGGGTTGGAATAGTTAACAATCCACGCTTTTTGATGCGCGTAACGTTCGACAAAATCACACAATTCCACCATCGGCAAAATGGTGCGCAGGCCATATGCCAGCCCGCCAGGCCCACAGGTTTCTTGCCCTACCACGCCATGGCGTAGTGGGATTTTTTCATCCTGCTCGCGCATTTTGTACTGGCCAACGCGCATTTGAGCGAAAACAAAATGGGCACCGCTAAAGGCAACTTCCGGGTCGGTGGTGACGGTAAATTTAATGCTTTGGCTATGGTCGCGAATCACTTTCTCAACCACCGGAGCAATCACCGACTGGCGCTCGCCATCAATATCATAGAGGCGGATTTCAGCTAATGGGAAATCGGCCAGGCGCACCATCAGGCTCTTAACAATGCCCGGTGTGTAAGTACTACCGCCACCGGCAATGGACAAAATAAACGGGGGTTTAAACATCATTAGCTCCTTTAGAGATAAGTCTCTACTGCTTCACGCATTTTTTTGACATGCAGCCCGTAGACCACCTGAACGTTATTACCTTGCTTAATCACCCCTTTCGCGCCAGTCGATTTCAGGCGGGGTTCGTCGATAACTGTCACATCACGTACCGTCACTCGCAGGCGGGTGTAACAGTTGTCGACCACTTCGATATTGGCTCGTCCACCGAGGCCCTCAATAATGGCTTCACCTAATCCATCGTTGCTGCCTTTGGCCTGATACTCTTGTTTGCTATACAGTTTTGTTTCTTGCTCGTCGTCCTCACGGCCCGGCGTTTTCATGTCGAAACGGCGAATCAGGAAGCGGAACACCAGGAAATAGATGACCGACATCGTCAGCCCGACGACGATATACATCGGCCAGTTGGATTTCTCAGTCCCCAGCGGCAGGTTATAAAGAATGAAATCGATAATGCCGTTGGCACCGATGGCGTGAACGCCCAGCAAATAGAACAGCATCATGCCGATGCCGGTCAGAACCGCATGCACACCAAACAACAATGGGGCGACAAACAGGAAGGAAAACTCCAGTGGCTCAGTGACCCCAACCAGCATGGATGTCAGCGCTGCCGGGATGAGAATGGCTTTCGCTGCCGCTTTGCGTTCCGGTTTCGCCGTCATATACATGGCGAGTGCTGCCGCAGGGAGGCCGAACATTTTGCTGATTCCGCGTGCGTCCCACACCACAGTACTGCTCAGTTGATGCACGCTCGGGCAGGCCATTTCTGCGAAGTAAATATTGCGCGCGCCCTGGTAAATATTGCCGCAAACATCGGCCGTGCCGCCTAATTCGGTATACAGGAATGGGGTATAGACCAGGTGATGCAGGCCGGTTGGCACCAGGATGCGTTCCAGGAAACCGTAGATGGCAACGCCAAACGCTCCGGCGCCTTTAATCGCCAGCGCCAGTGTGCTGATGCCATGCTGAGAAAACGGCCAGAGTTCGCTCATCACTACACCGAGTAACATCGAGACGGGAAGCATGATAATGGCGACAAAACAGTGCCCTGAGTAAATCGCCATCGCACCAGAAAACTGTACGCTGGAATAACGGTTGTACAAATATCCCGACAGTGCGCCCGTGAGGATCCCTGCGAAAACGCCCATCTCAAGCACCTGGACACCCAACACCATGCTTTGCCCTGCGGCACGCATTTGGTCGGCAGGAGCCAGTTCGCCTTGAAGCTGTAACGTTACGTTCATCGCATTAATGAATACGATAAAAGTAACCAGACCAATTAATGCAGCATACCCTTTGTCTTTGGCCGCCAGACCAATGGGAATGCCTACGCCAAATACCAGCGCCAGGTTCGCCAGAACCGATACCGCGGATTTGGAGATGAGAACGCCAGTGTGTTGAATGGAAGGGTGGCCGAGGAAGGGTAAATATTCTGCCAGGTTGCCATTGCCCAATACATTACCGAACGCGATAAATAAACCGACGATCGGCAAAATAAGCACCGGGCCGTAGAGTGATTTTCCGAAATTTTGTAGAGCGTTAACGGCACTTTTCATTTAGCAGTCTCTTATTATCACTTTGGCTAAACACCGCGTTGAGGCAGCGACTCAGCTTGAAATGTAGCAAGAATAAAGACTGCTAATCCAACTATCTTATTGTTTTAAAAACAAATGACTCACAAGGTAACATGTAACGTTTCAGGCTGTGATCATGCTTCCACTTTGCATCCAAATTTCAGTTGAAACCGTTGCACAATAAAACGTTTCCTTTGCGAGAAAGTACGCAATGCCGAATCTTCATACTTTCGTTTTTTTAATGTACCCGCATAATACATGTACTACGTAGTGAGTTAATGGGCCTTATCGGCCAGGGATAAAACATGAAAGCAATACGTCTGGGTGCGCTGGTAGCGGCGCTCGTAGCAGCTTTGGCACTTTCAGGGTGCGACAATAACGATAAACCTCAGCCAGCAGCGAAAAGCGATAGCACGGCTCAGCAAAGTACTGCTCCTGCGGCGAAGCCTGATGCCTCGCAACTCGAAAAGTTAGCGAAAGACTCTGCGGGCAAACCGCTTAAATTGCTCGATGCTTCCGAGGTACAACTCGATGGCGCAAGCACGTTAGTCATGACTTTTTCAATTCCACTCGATCCCAATCAAGATTTCTCCCGCGTGGCCCATCTGGTGGACAAAACCAGCGGTAAAGTCGATGGTGCGTGGGAACTTTCAGCCGACCTGAAAGAATTACGTTTGCGCCATCTTGAGCCGAAACGTGAACTGATATTGACCGTTGATAACAGCTTGCTGGCTCTCAATAAAACGACTTTTGACAGCCACTTCGAAAAGAAAATTTCGACCCGCGATATCCAACCAAGCGTGGGGTTTGCCAGCAGGGGTTCATTGCTGCCAACCAAAGTGATGGCAGGTTTACCGGTGATGGCACTCAACGTTGATAAAATCGACGTCAATTTCTACCGGATAAAAAGTGAATCTTTAAGTTCATTCATCAGCCAGTGGCAATACCGAAACTCAGTGTCTAACTGGGAATCTGACAATTTACTCAAGCTTGCGGAACTGGTTTACAGCGGCAGGTTTGATCTCAATCCGGCACGCAATACCCGCGAAAAACTCCTGCTGCCATTAGGCGAAATTAAACCGCTGCAACAGCCTGGTGTCTACATCGCGATAATGAGTCAGGCTGGTCATTACAGTTATAGCAATGCCGCAACCTTGTTTACGTTGAGCGACATCGGTGTGTCAGCACACCGCTACCATGATCGGTTAGATGTCTTCACGCAAAGCCTGGAAAATGGTGCCGCGCAATCCAGCGTGGAAATCTCCTTGCTTGATGAAAAAGGGCAAACACTGGCACAAGCGAAGAGCGATGGCGATGGTCACGCTAAGCTGGAAAAACCAGGTAAAGGCACAATCTTGCTGGCGAGAACAGGCGAGCAAACTACGCTGCTGGATTTAAGCCGCCCGGCGCTGGATCTGGCTGAATTTGATATTGCCGGGGAAACCGGCTTCAGTAAGCAGTTCTTTATGTTTGGCCCACGCGATCTTTACCGCCCTGGTGAAACGCTACTGCTGAATGCCTTGTTACGTGATGGCGACGGTAAAGCACTACCTGCGCAGCCGGTAAAACTCGAAGTGGTGAAACCAGACGGCCAGGTCGCCAGGACGCAAGTCTGGCAACCTGAAAATGGTTTGTACAAATTTAGCTATCCATTGAACCCGAATGTGCAAACCGGCAACTGGCAAGTACGTGTGAATACTGGCGATAACCAGCCACGTATCTGGTCATTTAAAGTTGAAGACTTTATGCCGGAGCGCATGGCGCTCAACATCACTGGTAGTAAAGAGCCTGTCAGTCCTGATGATTCTGTGAATTTCGAAATTGTCGGTCGCTATCTGTATGGTGCGCCAGCAGCCGGTAATAATCTGCAAGGGCAACTGTTCTTACGCCCACTGCGTGAAGCGGTGTCTGCATTGCCTGGGTTCCAGTTTGGTGACATCAACGAAGAAAACCTCACTCGTAATCTGGATGAAGTCCAGCTCCAGCTTGATGAGCAAGGTAAAACTACCGTCAGTGCAGACAGCCAATGGTCTGACGTTCATTCACCGTTACGGCTGGTGCTGCAAGCCAGTTTGCTGGAATCAGGTGGCCGTCCAGTGACGCGTCGTGCTGAACAAGCTATCTGGCCAGGCGCTGCGTTACCGGGTATTCGTCCGCAATTTGCCAGTAAAGAAATTTACGATTACCGAACCGACAGCACCCGTACTCAACCTATCGTTGACGAAGACACTAACGCCGGTTTTGACATCGTGTACGCCAATGCTAAAGGGGAAAAACTGGCGGTTTCGGGGCTGGATGTACGGCTCATCCGTGAGCGCCGTGATTACTTCTGGAGTTGGGAAGAAGGTGAAGGCTGGCAGTCACAATATGACCAGAAAGATCTGGTAGAAGCTGAGCAAAAACTCACGCTTGCCGCGGGTGAAACTGGCAAAGTGGCTTTCCCCGTTGAATGGGGTTCTTACCGTCTTGAAGTCCGTGACCCGGAGACAAACATTGTCAGCAGTATGCGTTTTTGGGCGGGTTATAGCTGGCAAGATAACAGTGACGGCGCAGGCGCTGTACGCCCAGACCGTGTGACGCTGAAAATAGACAAACCAGCTTATAAGCCAGGTGACACCATCAATCTGCATATTTCCGCCCCAGCCGCCGGTAAGGGCTACGCGATGGTGGAATCCAGCGATGGCCCATTGTGGTGGAAAGAAATTGATGTGCCAGAAAAAGGGCTGGATATTGCTATTCCGGTCGATAAAAGCTGGCAGCGCCATGACCTTTATCTGAGTACCCTGGTGATTCGTCCTGGTGATAAGAGCCGTGCGGCAACGCCGAAACGTGCTGTTGGTATTTTGCATCTGCCACTGGGTGACGAAAGCCGCCGCCTGGCACTGGCGCTGGAGGCTCCGGCCAAAATGCGCCCGAATCAAAATCTCACCGTAAAAGTTAAAACCCAGCCGATTAATGGCGAAATGCCGAAGCAAATTAATGTGCTGGTATCCGCTGTTGATAGCGGTGTGCTGAATATTACTGACTACAAAACGCCAGATCCTTGGGAAGCCTTCTTTGGTCGCAAACGTTATGGCGCAGATTTATATGATATCTACGGTCAGGTGATTGAAGGGGAAGGGCGCTTAGCCGCGTTACGCTTTGGTGGTGATGGTGATGAAGGCGATGCACTAAGTCGCGGGGGTAAAAAACCCGTTAACCACGTCACTATCATTGCTGAGCAAGCTCAACCAGTACAACTGAATGAGAAGGGTGAAGGAATAGTCACGCTGCCGATTGGCGACTTTAACGGCGAGTTACGGGTAATGGCGCAAGCCTGGACCGATGACCGTTTTGGTAACAGCGAGCAAAAAGTAGTGGTTGCGGCACCTTTGGTGAGCGAACTGGCGGCACCGCGCTTTATGGCAAGTGGTGACAGTAGCCGCCTGGCAATGGATCTCACTAATCTTACCGACCAGCCGCAACAACTGAACGTAAACCTGAAAACCAGTGGTTTGATTTCGCTGGACTCATCTGCTGAGCAAACAGTGCAACTGTTACCTGGTGCACGTAAAACCCTGTTTATCTCAGTCCATGCGTTGGATGGTTTTGGTGACGGGCAGCTCACTGCGCAAATCAGTGGCATAAACTTACCTGGCGAAACATTCAGCGCACTGCAAAAACAATGGAAATTGGGCGTACGGCCTCCGTTCCCGGCGCAAAACATCAATAGCGGTGCGGTGCTAGCTGCGGGTGACGTCTGGGATATTCCACCGCAGCATATTTCCGGTTTGGCACCAGCAACGCTTGAAGGACAAATTCTTCTCAGTGGCCGTCCACCGTTGAACCTGGCGCGTTATATCCGGGAACTGAAAGCCTATCCGTATGGTTGCCTTGAACAAACAACCAGCGGTCTGTTCCCTTCGCTTTATACCAATCAGGCGCAACTCGCGGCTCTGGGGATAAAAGGAACCAGCGATGAACAGCGCCGTGCCGCCATCGACCTGGGGATTTCTCGACTGCTTGATATGCAGCGTGATAACGGCAGCTTTGGCTTATGGGACAAAGAAGGGCCAGAAGAATACTGGTTAACGGCGTACGTCACTGATTTCCTGGTGCGTGCCAGTGAGCAAGGTTATAGCGTGAATACAGATGCGCTGACTAAAGCAAATCAGCGTCTGTTGCGTTATTTGCAGGATTCAGGGCTTATCGCGTTGCGTTATAGCGATGACTCTGCGGGCAGTAAATTTGCGGTTCAGGCCTACGCCGCACAAGTATTGGCACGTCAGCAAAAAGCACCGCTCGGGGCGCTGCGTGAGCTTTGGTCGCATCACAGCTCAGCCCGTGCCGGATTGCCATTGGTGCAATTAGGCGTGGCGTTAAAACTGATGGGTGATGCTCCGCGAGGCGATGAAGCTATCAAGTTAGGTTTGCAAACTAGTCGCAGCAATGAGCGTATTTGGTTAGCAGACTACGGTAGTGAACTGCGTGATAACGCGATGATGCTGAGCCTTCTTGAAGAGAACAAATTGCTGCCGGACCAGCAGAATAACTTGCTTGTGAACCTCTCTAACCTCGCTTTTAGCCAACGCTGGTTGTCGACTCAGGAAAGTAACGCACTATTCCTGGCTGGCCGTAACTGGCAAACCGCAAAAGGGGAGTGGCAATCGCAGGTTTCCTTTACTGACGAACCACTGGCAAGCGGGCAATCAATGACTCGTAATTTGACTGCTGAACAACTTGAGCGTTTGCAAGTGACTAACACCGGTACAGGTAATCTTTATCTCCGCTTAGACAGCGTCGGCTATCCACAACGGGCTCCAGCGCCATATAGCAATGTGCTGCATATTGAGCGCCATTTCCTGGATGCTAAAGGCAATAGCAAATCGTTGTCAGAACTGAAAAGCGGTGAGTTAGTGATGGTCTGGTTAGATGTATGGGCGGATAAAAATGTGCCTGATGCACTGGTGGTCGATTTACTGCCAGCGGGGCTTGAGCTGGAAAACCAGAACCTTTCTGAAAGTAGTGCCAGTTTAGGTGAAGGTGATAACCAGGTTCAGGGCTTACTGAGCCAGATGCAGCAGGCTGATATCCAGCACCTGGAGTTCCGTGATGATCGCTTTGTGGCTGCATTACCACTCAATGAAAGCCAGCATGCCACTCTGGTTTATCTGGCGCGGGCGGTCACTCCCGGGACTTATCAGGTGCCGGTTTCACAAGTGGAATCGATGTATGTTCCGCAGTGGCGGGCTACAGGAGCCAGCACTGGTTTGCTGACAGTTCATCCGTAACTGGCCTTGCGAATGTTAAAAGCTTTATTCTGGCGGCGCCGCTACCTTTTGGTTGTGGTGCCGCTCTTTATTTGTCTGGGAATTTGGCTGGCAGACCGGATTTGGCCATTGCCGTTGTCACAGGCGAATCCTGCACGTGTCGTGGTTGCAGCAGACGGCACGCCGCTGTGGCGCTTTGCCGATGAGAAAGGCATCTGGCGTTATCCGGTCACGCTGAATGATGTCTCTCCCCGCTATCTCGAAGCTTTGATCAACTACGAGGATCGTTGGTTTTGGGATCATCCAGGGATCAATCCACTTTCGATTTTACGAGCGGCCTGGCAGGATCTTCGCAATGGGAAAGTGATCTCAGGTGGCAGTACGTTGACGATGCAAGTCGCGCGTTTGCTTGATCCGCATCCTCGTACGTTTGGCGGGAAAATCCGCCAGGTCTGGCGAGCGTTGCAGCTCGAATGGCATCTTTCAAAACAACAAATTCTCACTATTTACCTTAATCGAGCCCCCTTTGGCGGCACGTTACAGGGCGTAGGGGCGGCCAGTTGGGTCTATTTGGGTAAGTCCCCGCAACAACTTAGCTATGCGGAGGCGGCCTTATTGGCGGTACTTCCACAGGCGCCCAGTCGTTTGCGCCCGGACCGCTGGCCAGAACGGGCTCAGACCGCGCGTAATAAAGTGCTTCTTCGTATGGCAGAACAAGCCGTTTGGGAACCTCAGCAGGTTAAGGAATCGCTGGAGGAACCGGTATGGCTGGCCGCACGGCAGATGCCGCAACTGGCTCCGCTGCTGTCGCGCTATCTGGCAAATCGCAGTCCCGCTCAGAAAATCACGACCACCATCGACGCATCGTTACAGCGTCAACTGGAAGAACTAGCCCTTAACTGGAAAGCACAATTGCCTTCGCGATCATCACTGGCGATGCTGGTCGTCGATCACACCACCATGGAAGTGCGCGGTTGGGTAGGTTCGGTCGATATCAATGACCAAAACCGTTTCGGGCATGTTGATATGGTGACGGCCATTCGTTCACCCGGTTCGGTGCTGAAACCCTTTGTTTATGGCCTGGCGCTGGATGATGGGCTGATACATCCCACTTCGTTGTTACAGGATGTGCCACGCCGTTTCGGCGATTACCGGCCAGGAAATTTCGACACTGGTTTTCATGGGCCAGTGAGTATGAGTGAGGCTCTGGTGCGCTCGCTTAACCTTCCTGCTGTTCAGGTATTGGAAGCGTATGGGCCAAAACGGTTTGCAGCACAACTGCGTAATGTGGGGCTGGATCTGCGTTTCCCGGCTGGCAGTGAGCCCAATCTTTCGCTCATTCTTGGTGGTGGGGGGGCGCGACTGGATCAGTTAGTTGCTGCTTATAGCGCTTTTGCTCGCCATGGTCGCGCGGCGCATCTACGTTTGCAACCCGACCAGCCATTACTTGAGCGTCCTTTGATGTCTGCGGGAGCCGCGTGGATTATTCGTCGAGTTCTGGCAGGCGAAGCGCAGCCGCAACCGGATGCCACTTTGCCTGCTGTGGTGCCTTTGGCCTGGAAAACGGGCACTAGTTACGGCTATCGTGATGCGTGGGCTATCGGAATAAATCCCCGCTATCTCATTGGTATTTGGACCGGACGCCCTGATAGCACGCCGGTTGCTGGGCAGTTTGGATTAGGCAGCGCCGTGCCACTGCTAAACCAGGTTAATAATCTGCTGCAAGCCACTTCCGCTGTTCAGCAAGCGCGTTTACCGGTTGACCCGCGTCCGGCAACGGTTTCTGCCGGTGAAATTTGCTGGCCGGGCGGGCAAAACCTGGCGGCTGGAGACAGCAATTGCCGACGCAGACTATCGGGCTGGTTACTGGATGGTAGCCAACCGCCAACACTAGAAGCTCCGGGGCAGGAGGGGATTCAGGGGTCGAGAAAGGTAATATGGCTGGATGAACAAGGGAAACGTGTGGCTGCCGATTGCCCGGGGGCAACACAACATACTATTGCACTATGGCCCCTGCCGCTTGAGCCATGGTTACCGGAGGGCGAAAGAAGAGTCGCTCGTTTGCCTGCGGTCTCGGAACAGTGTCCACCACAGCAGAAAGATGAAGTTACGCCTTTATTGTTGTTAGGGGTACGCGAGGGCGCTATTTTGAAACGTCTGCCGGGTGAGTTGCGCCTGGTGCTCCGCCTTAGCGCTCAGGGGGGCCAGGGCGATCGCTGGTGGTTTTTGAACGGCGAACCGGTCAGTGAAAACCAGAACGGAATTGCGCTGAATCTGGATAAACCGGGTAAGTATCAGGTATTGGTCCTTGATGGCGTCGGGCAGATTGCCGCTGCTCATTTCACATTGCAGTAGAGTAATAGTGTGATTTTTAGGCGTTTAGATGAGAAGTGTTGCCGATGTTCGTTTTATTTTAAAAAAATGTTACCTGCATCCATAGGCAACTCGAGACTTGCTCATTATAATCGGCGCCAAATCATAACCGGGTATCCCCTAAATGAAGAATGGTGGGGACCGGGCAAACAGAACAGACACAGAGGTAATCATGGCTATTGAACGTACTTTTTCCATCATCAAACCAAACGCGGTGGCAAAAAACGTTATTGGTAATATTTATGCTCGTTTTGAATCCGCAGGGTTTAAAATTGTTGGCGCCAAAATGTTGCACCTGACTTCAGAACAGGCTCAAGGCTTCTATGCTGAGCACACAGGTAAGCCATTCTTCGATGGTCTGGTTGCGTTCATGACTTCTGGCCCAATCGTGGTTAGCGTTCTGGAAGGTGAAAACGCCGTTCAGCGTCACCGTGACATTCTGGGCGCGACTAACCCAGCAAACGCTTTGGCAGGGACTCTGCGCGCAGATTACGCTGATAGCTTCACCGAGAACGGCACCCACGGCTCTGATTCTTTAGAATCTGCGGCTCGTGAAATCGCCTATTTCTTCGCTGAAGGCGAAGTTTGTCCGCGCACTCGTTAATTAGCACTATCTGTTAAGCGGCCGTTACATTTTATTTGTATGTACATCGCTTTCAGTCATGGCATCTGAGCCATAGAATTTGTACAATGCTACGCCCCGGATGAGCTTGCTCTCTGGGGCGTATCTTTTTAACCCTCCTGGGGCCGTAACGTGTAACAACGAGGCCGGAAGAAAATATGTCAGAGCAAATTGTCACTCCTGAGACGCCTGTTTCAGTCGTTTCCAACAAGTCAGAAAAAATTAACCTGTTGGATCTTAACCGCCAGCAACTGCGTGAGTTCTTCGCTGATATGGGCGAAAAACCTTTCCGCGCTGATCAAGTCATGAAATGGATGTATCACTATTGCAGTGATGATTTCGATGACATGACCGACATCAACAAAGTTCTGCGCAACAAACTTAAAGAAGTCGCTGAAATCCGCGCTCCTGAAGTTGCTGAAGAGCAACGTTCTGCCGATGGCACCATCAAATGGGCAATCAGAATCGCTGATCAACTGGTCGAAACCGTGTATATCCCTGAAGAAGACCGCGCCACACTGTGCGTTTCCTCTCAGGTTGGTTGTGCCCTGGAATGTAAATTCTGCTCAACCGCTCAGCAAGGTTTTAACCGTAACTTGCGTGTTTCTGAAATTATTGGCCAGGTATGGCGTGCGGCGAAAATTATCGGTGCACAAAAGAAAACCGGCGTACGTCCTATCACCAACGTGGTGATGATGGGCATGGGTGAGCCGCTGCTGAATCTCAACAACGTGGTTCCAGCAATGGAAATCATGCTTGATGATTTCGGTTTTGGGCTTTCTAAACGTCGCGTAACGCTTTCCACATCGGGTGTAGTTCCGGCTCTGGATAAATTGGGCGATATGATTGATGTAGCACTTGCTATCTCTCTTCATGCACCGACCGATGATATTCGTGACCAAATCATGCCGATCAACAAAAAGTACAACATCGAGACTTTCCTGGCGGCTGTTCGTCGCTATCTGGAGAAATCCAATGCCAACCAGGGCCGTGTCACCGTGGAATACGTTCTGCTGGATCACGTCAACGATGGTACTGAACATGCGCATCAACTGGCTGAATGTCTTAAAGATACGCCGTGTAAAATTAACTTAATCCCATGGAACCCGTTCCCGGGGGCACCATACGGACGCAGTTCCAATAGCCGAATTGACCGTTTCTCGAAAGTACTGATGAGCTACGGTTTCACAACCATCGTGCGTAAAACGCGTGGCGATGATATTGATGCGGCTTGCGGCCAGTTGGCAGGTGAAGTGATTGACCGTACCAAACGTACGTTGCGCAAACGTATGCAGGGTGAACCTATTGATGTTAAAGCAGTCTGATAAGCATTCATTTTGAACAGACTGGCGCCATGCAGTCATGCCGCTGTACGGCGCAAAAAACACGTAGTGATATCTTGCAGTTATGCAAGGTTCGCAAGCGTGTTTAAGATTAATAATTACTGTGCGTTTCACCGCACTTTAAGGCAGTATGTAGCGGCACAACAATAGTTTAGGCGCATCTATTTAAGCCATCATGGGTCGCAATCCACTGACAACATTCAAAATGATGTCTATGGTTAACTCATCGGTGACAAATCGTTCATGTAATGCAGTTGTTTTAGGTGAATGAGTAGTTTGAGCTGAATATTATGTTGTCTGAAGGGGGGCCCTTCAGAAGATAAATTAGTTTCGCGGAGCGGGAGAGTGTGGCGTAGCGGAAATGCTGTGCGACAAGGCTCCTGCCTAATTCCTCAATCGAACAGCACCAGTAGTTGTAGCTAATGAATACTGAAGCCACTCAAGAATCAAATGCAGCAAAAACCACGGGCGAACGTCTGCGTACCGCTCGTGAAGAACTCGGTCTTAGCCAACAAGCTGTGGCAGAACGCCTGTGCCTGAAGGTTTCTACCGTCCGGGATATTGAAGATGACAAGGCGCCTGCTGACTTAGCGTCAACGTTCCTGCGTGGTTATATCCGCTCTTATGCACGTCTGGTGCGTATCCCTGAAGAAGAACTGTTACCCATGATGGCAAAACAGGCACCGATTAAGGCTGCCAAAGTTGCCCCAATGCAAAGTTTTTCTCTGGGTAAACGTCGTAAGAAACGTGACGGTTGGTTGATGACCTTTACCTGGCTTGTTCTGTTTGTTGTTGTCGGTCTGACGGGCGCATGGTGGTGGCAAAACCACAAAGCGCAGCAGGAAGAAATTTCGACGATGGCAGATCAATCCTCAGCTGAACTTTCAGCGGGTAATAGCAATTCTCAATCCGTTCCATTGAATACCAGTGATTCCTCTGCCGCTGATACTTCAGCCCAGCAGCCTGTGCAGACTCCAGTGACATCATCTGCACCTACGACTGACTCAACACAAAACGCGGCTCCGGCAGCTACGGCTCAGCAAACCACTCCAGCGGACCCTTCCGCTGTAGTGTCTCCAAGCCAGGCTCCTGTAGAAAATGTGCAGGCCACTACACCGCCTGCGCCGAATGCCACTTTACCTACCGATCAAGCCGCTGTGACCAATCCTGCAACGGCTCCGGCTGATCCGAATGCTTTAGTCATGAATTTTAATGCCGATTGCTGGCTGGAAGTGACCGATGCGACGGGTAAAAAATTGTTCAGCGGTATGCAACGTAAAGATGGCAATTTGAATTTAGCCGGTCAGGCACCGTATAAGTTGAAAATTGGTGCACCGGCGGCAGTACAGATTCAGTTCCAGGGTAAACCTGTCGACCTGAGTCGTTTTATCAGAACTAGCCAGGTTGCACGTCTGACGGTAAGTGCTGAATAATTGCAGCCAGCATGACGCGTAATGGTGGAGATTTGTAATGCATAATGAAGCCCCAATTCAACGTAGAAAATCCAAACGGATCTACGTCGGGAATGTGCCAATCGGCGACGGGGCACCGATCGCCGTCCAGTCAATGACCAACACCCGTACGACGGATGTTGAAGCTACTGTTAATCAGATCAGAGCATTAGAAAGAGTGGGTGCCGATATCGTTCGTATATCTGTGCCGACGATGGATGCAGCAGAAGCGTTCAAGCTGATCAAACAGCAGGTCAATGTCCCACTGGTCGCTGATATCCATTTTGACTACCGTATCGCGCTCAAAGTGGCCGAGTATGGCGTCGACTGTCTGCGCATCAACCCAGGCAACATCGGTAACGAAGAGCGTATTCGTACTGTTGTCGATTGTGCCCGCGACAAAAATATCCCTATTCGTATTGGCGTTAACGCCGGATCGCTGGAAAAAGATCTCCAGGAAAAGTATGGCGAACCCACACCTCAGGCGTTGTTAGAATCAGCGATGCGTCATGTGGATCATCTGGATCGTCTTAACTTTGATCAATTCAAAGTCAGCGTGAAAGCATCGGATGTATTCCTCGCTGTTGAATCCTACCGTTTACTGGCTAAGCAGATTGATCAACCGTTGCACCTTGGGATCACCGAAGCGGGTGGCATGCGCAGTGGTTCTGTGAAATCAGCAATTGGCCTGGGTTTACTGCTTTCCGAAGGCATTGGTGACACGCTGCGCGTTTCACTGGCAGCCGATCCTGTTGAAGAGATCAAGGTTGGTTTCGATATTCTGAAATCATTGCGCATCCGTGCTCGCGGTATTAACTTCATCGCCTGCCCAACGTGTTCGCGCCAGGAATTCGATGTTATCGGTACTGTTAATGCCCTCGAAGAACGTCTGGAAGATATCATCACGCCAATGGATGTTTCGATCATCGGTTGTGTGGTGAACGGGCCGGGCGAAGCACTGGTTTCTACCCTGGGTGTGACCGGTGGCAATAAGAAAAGCGGTTTCTATGAAGACGGTGTGCGTCAACGCGAGCGAATGGATAACGAAAACATGATTGCGCAGCTTGAAGCGCGTATTCGTGCCAAGGCCTCCATGCTTGATGAATCACAGCGGATTGCTATCCAGCAGTTGGAAAAATAGTGCGAAACATGGGAAGCATTCGGCTTCCCGTGTATGATTGAACCCGCCAGACGTTTTGCGAAAGCGAACAGTCTGATTTCGGGTTCATTTTTTGTATAAATTCGGTAGAGAATAAACGTGGCAAAAAACATTCAAGCCATCCGCGGCATGAACGATTACCTGCCTGGCGAAACCGCCATTTGGCAGCGCATTGAAGGCATTCTGAAACAGGTGCTCGGCAGCTACGGTTACAGCGAAATCCGTTTGCCGATTGTAGAGCAGACCCCGTTATTCAAACGCGCCATCGGTGAAGTCACCGACGTGGTTGAAAAAGAGATGTATACCTTTGAGGACCGCAACGGCGATAGCCTGACTTTGCGCCCTGAAGGCACCGCGGGCTGCGTGCGTGCCGGTATCGAACATGGTCTTCTGTACAATCAGGAACAGCGCTTGTGGTACATCGGGCCGATGTTCCGCCATGAGCGTCCGCAAAAAGGGCGCTATCGCCAGTTCAATCAGTTGGGTGTCGAAGTCTTTGGTCTGCAAGGGCCTGATATTGACGCAGAACTGATCATGCTGACGGCTCGCTGGTGGCGTGCCTTGGGTATCGACAAACACGTCAGTCTGGAACTGAATTCTATCGGTTCTCTTGAAGCGCGCGCTAACTACCGTGACGCGCTTGTTGTGTTCCTTGAACAGCATAAAGAGAAACTCGACGAAGATTGCCAGCGTCGCATGTACAGCAACCCGTTACGCGTACTGGACTCAAAAAATCCAGACGTTCAGGCATTGCTGGATGATGCGCCAACACTTGGCGATTATCTGGACGAAGAGTCTCGCGAACACTTCGCAGGTCTGTGTCAGTACCTGGATGCTGCCGGTATCGCGTATACCGTGAATCAGCGCCTGGTGCGCGGCCTGGATTACTATAACCGTACCGTTTTCGAATGG
>Ga0105244_10001890_pt1 | contig 16280 bp, 15 predicted proteins | sample KBSM44metaG_FD_80423 | JGI IMG/M metagenome (GOLD analysis project Ga0105244, IMG submission 80423) | Miscanthus rhizosphere microbial communities from Kellogg Biological Station, Michigan, USA - KBS M4-4 metaG | ecosystem: Host-associated > Plants > Roots > Rhizosphere > Soil | place... | reverse complement strand
GGATGTGACGACGTTTGACACGAGCTGCATGCCCTGGCTAGTCGGCGCATGTCAGCTCGATGGAAGGGTTAGGTAGTAGCCTGAGGTCAAGAGTAGCATCGCTGAAGGTCAGCTCTTGGCCGATCGCTGCCTGTCACTACAGACTGCAATCGACCCAAAGCAAACATCATTAAACTGCGTTGATCACCGTGCCAATCGCATCCTGGTTCAGGGCTGTTGCGAGTCTTGCGACAACGCATGAATTACACCCGCAACCATTTTTTCAGCACTGTTCATCCCGTCGATGCGCAAGACTGACGCCGTTTGCTCTGATAGCCACGCCTCGTGCCACGCTCGGTTGCGTCCTGAGAAGTTCGGATCATCATACTGCGAGGCCCATTCCCTAAAGGCCACATGTATCCCATGCATGTCCCCACCAGGCGCTATGCGATCGCCAAAACGTTCCTTTTCACGCCTGGCCAGTCGCTCTAGGCGAACAGGAGTTGGTGTCACAACGAACACAATCAGATCAACAGAGGCAATCAGCGCTTCTCCCCACCCCATACAAGAACCGGTCAGCACCCAGTCTTCGTCGCCGAATGTTTGCTGGATCATTGACACACGCTCACTGGAAGGGCGCTTAGTCGTAAAAGGCGGGTTGGTGGGCATCCAGAAATAATCATCGACATCGACGTGTCGTACGCCGAGCAGAGTTGCGAGGTTTTGACCCAACGTGGTCACGCCTGCACACGATGCACCAGTAATGTAAATCCGCAATTTTTCCTCCATGAATACAAATCGGTTTCAAGGTTCGCGAGAGATCCGTGCCGATGGATCATCGTCCTGCGAACGACTGATCTACTCAAGACAGGCTTCAGGCGCGGCGGGCAAGCTATTGAGAAACTCGGCGATCTGCCGGCTACTGCGCAAGTGCAGCGTAGGAATCTGCGGACCTATGGCCAAGCGCACCGCCTCGATGCCAGGACGGTAGCCGCGATCAAAATTCCATACGAATTTCAGGAAAGTCAGGAATTCCCGATCAAGCTTCTCTGAGCAACCGGCTGCAAGGTCAGCGCGAGGACGGTTCATGACACTGCGCAGGATCACCCTGGTGAAACAGGTGAGTCGCGGTGTGTCGAGCCAGATAATCAGATCGGCACGGGGTAAGCGAAGATCAAAGGTACGCCGCGCATAGTTGCCTTCACAAACCCAGGCATCAGCAGTGATCGCTTCGGTGACCCGTGTGCGGAACTGCTCGGCGTCGGGTTCGACCCAACCGGGCTCCCAGAACAGTTTGTCCAAGTGCACCACGGGCAAGCCAAGGCGTTTGTCGAGGGCGCGGGTGAGCGTCGATTTGCCGCTGCCGGCATTACCCAAAATTACAATCCGTTGCATGGAGACGTCCTGTCGCGAAAAAAGCCGGCAATTGTGCAATCTTTGGAGGATCAGTTAAAGGCTTATGGGCGCCTGCAACTCAGGAATGTTTTTTATGCTGTGCTATTTGTTGGTAGGCGCAATACGGTCGCCGCACACTCGCTCCACGTCTGATATCAATCTCCAGAGGATTAATGCCAAGGCCAAGTACCTGATCTCCTTCCCAAGCGCCGCGATGGTTGTGCCCAAAGGCGAGTTGGAGGCAGTAGGGCACGACGCACACGCCGTAATCGAAGAGGCGAAAGCCGCCGGCGTCTACGTCTTCGGTGGGGGGGATCGACGAAGGCGTACCCCCTGTCCTCGTCGCAGCAGATGGTGCAGTAGCCGAGGGCGGCTATCCGTGGGCGCCCACGCTCGATGGCGGCTTCACTGTGCTCGAACTGCCTTCACGCGTAGAGGCGGTCGCGTGGGCCGCGCGCCTCGCGAAGGCCTGTCGTTGTGATCAGGAGTTACGCGTCTTCGGGTTCGACCCGCGGTCTTTGGCGTGAAGGGTTAACGTAATGGGGACTCGACAAAGCGATTCGTCTACGTCCCCACGTTCAGATCACGCGAGTTCCTTCGCGATAACGATGTGATTCGAATTACAGCAACGAAATCGGGTAACTGATGAACAGCCGGTTCTCGTCAAACTCGTTGGTGCTGAAGTCTCTTCGGATGCTGGAGTTGCGCCATTTGACGCTCAGGTTTTTCAGGGTGCCAGACTGAATCACATACGCCAGTTCCGATTCGCGGCCCCATTCCTTGCCATCCGTGATAGCGCCCGTGTGCACGTTATCGCCGCTCAAGTAGCGGTTCATCATCGTCAACCCCGGGACACCGACGGTTGCGAAATTGAAGTCGTGACGAACCTGCCAGGAGCGTTCCTGCGCGTTATCGAAACTGGAGTTGTAGCTGTCGTTCGCCAACGTGCCGCCACTGGCACCGTTAACCCGCATCCACGCGGTATCGCCGGTGAGCTTTTGCAAGCCGACATAAAAGGTGTTGCCCCCCAGTTTTGCGGAGAACAAACCGAAAGCGGTCTTGTTGTCCATATCGCCGGCCAGGCTGGCACCGTTTTCCTTGCCAACGAAGTAGCCCATGTTGGCGCCCAGTGTCCAGTCGCCCACCGGTTGGCTGTGATTGAGGCTGAAGTATTGTTGCTGGTAGATGTCTTGAAGTTCGTCGTACCAGAGTCCAACGGTAGTGCGTTTTTCGTTGAACGTGTATTCACCGCCGCCGAAGTTGAAACGGTCAGAGGTGAACGCCGCTTTGCCGTTCATGGACATGTCTTCCATGCTGGCATCGTTGCGCGGGCTGTTTTGCCTGATTTGACCGCCATACAAGGTCAACCCGCCGATCTCCTGGGAAGTGATCTGCGCACCACGAAAGGTCTGCGGCAACGAACGGCCGTCATCAGAACGGAGAATCGGCAGCGTGCTGACCCATTCGCCGACTTTCACCACCGTTTTTGAAACCTTGGCCTTGGCGGCAACGCCTAGCCGTCCAAAGTTGTCCGCTGGACGCCCATCGTCATGGATCGGCAGCAGTTGCGTGCCGCCCGTGCCTTTGCCCCCGTTGAGCTTCTGCGAATAAAGCCCCAGCACATCAACGCCGAACCCTATCGGACCTTGGGTATAGCCGGAACGGGTATCGAGGATGAAGTTTTGCGTCCACTCTTCAGCTTTGCCTTGTGGTGCGGCTGGACGCGGGTAGGCGGGGTTGACGAAGTTGCGGTTGATGTAAGCGTTGCGCAGGTTGAGCGTGCTGGTAGCGCCCTCGAGAAAGCCGCTATTTTCATCGGCATGAACGGCCGTTGCCAGGCCGGCACCGAGTGCTGCGGTCAGGCCGATCAATGCGTAATGCGCGGGAACGTTACGGCGAAAAACAGAGTGATGCATGAGGGGATCTCGCTGTGAATTATTATTTTTTTGGCTTTTTTTTACAGTTGGCGACTGAATTTCAGGCGCAGGCGGCCCTGGCAAGCATCTGCCGAGGGACCGCCGAGTCAGCGTTGAGCGAAGAGGGGTGTCAGCTGTTGGTTACTTGACGACGCAGCAAGTCGTCGATGGCCCTGATTGCCAGCGGGTAGCCGTCGGCGCCCATGCCGCAGATCACCGCATTGGCCGCGCCAGACATGATGGAATGACGATGCAGCTCATCCCGTGCATGGATGTTCGACAGATGCAGCTCAATCAGCGGTGTGCTGAGCAGCTTCAGGGCATCGAGCACCGGAATCGAATGAAACGACAAGCCGGCCGGGTTGATGATCAAGGCTGCGCCTTGCTCGAAGGCTTCTTGAATCCAGTCGACCATCACGCCTTCGTGGTTGGTCTGGCGAAAGTCGCAAACCAGGTCAAGTTCCTCGGCCAGCCGTTCACTGCGTTGACGAATCTGATCGAGCGTTGTGTGGCCATAGATGTGCGGCTCACGACGACCCAGCAGGTTCAAGTTAGGGCCGTTAAGGATGAAGACGGTGCGGTTCATGATCGTCCTGTTGCGTTATTTGGAAAGAAGGGCTGGAGCGGCAGTCGTGTCCGCGTCAGGTGCTGCGACGGCGTTCAGGTCGATGCCGCGGGTTTCTGGGCCGATCAGGATCATGGCCAGCGAGATCAGGTTGATCACGGCGCACAGCGTCACCAGAGGCCACGGCGAGTTGTTCGACTGACTCATCAGGTAAACCGCGATCATTGGCATCGGACCGCCAATCACCAGGTTGGCGCCGGTGTAGGCCAGTGCCGAGCCCGAGTAACGAACCTGGGTCGGGAAGGCTTCGGCAAATGCCACCGGCTGGATGCCGCTTTGAAACTGGGTGAAGCCCAAAAACAGCCCCATGATTGCCATGATGGCGGCGACGTTCAGCGTGTTGAGAATCGGGAAGTAGACGAACAGGATCAGCAAGGTCATGCACGAACCAAACGCCAGCGCCTTTTTACGCCCCCAACGATCGGACAGATAACCACCGGCCAGTGCACCGAAGATTGCGCACATGTTCGCCACCATCAGCGACATAAAGCCTGTCGACTGGCTGAAGCCCAAGTGCTTGGTCAGGTAGCTGAGGGAGAAAATCACGATCAGGTAGAACAGCGCAGCGGGGGAGCAGAAGAAAAACATCAGGCGCAGGATGGTCTTGTAGTGGCTGCCCACGGCGGATTTGAGCGGACTTTTTTCCTGCTTGACCGGGGTCTTTTTCAGCGCGACGAAGGCGGGGGTTTCGTCGACTTTCAGGCGGATATAGATCGCAACCACCACCAGTACGAAACTCATCAGGAACGGGATTCGCCAGCCAAAGCTTTCGAACTGCTCGCTTGAAAGGGTTGCTGCCAGGCCCATCAGCACCCCGTTGGCCAATATCTGACTCAATGGTGAGCACAATCCGAGCATGCCGGAATAACGCCCGCGGCGGTCGGGTGTGGCGTGCTCCAGCGCCATCAGCTGCGCCCCGGTGGACTCACCGCCCAACGCGAAGCCCTGAATGATCCGCAGCAGTACCAACAGGATCGGCGCCCAGACACCCACCTGACCATAAGTCGGCAGCAGCCCCATCAGCACCGAGGCCAGACCCATCAGGGTGACGGTGGCGAGCATCAGGTTGCGGCGGCCCAGTTTGTCGCCGAGGTAGCCACAGGTAATGGCGCCCAAGGGGCGAGCGGCAAGGCCCACGCCAAAGGTGGCCAGCGAGGCGAGCAGGCCGGCCGTCGGCTCCATGGCCGGGAAAAACAGCTTGGGCAGAATGGTCGCAGACACCGCGCCATACAGGGTGAAGTCAAACCATTCCAGGGCAGTGCCAATGGTCGCGGCGGTCACCGCTTTGCGAGGCATGCGCAAATCATGAGTCTCGTGACTGGTTGTGCTCATTGAGGTGCTCGTCATTGTTTTTATGGTTACGGGTTACCCCTGCGGTTCCGTTCGGCATAGGCGCGGGCAGGAAGCGTCGAAGTGAGTAGACATTAGCGCATCCCGTGCGCAGAATAATTATCGAAATCAAGACAAATAGATAAGCTAGCCTTATGGGTAGGGTTCATGGAACTGCGTCACCTGAAAGCCTTTGTGGTCGCCGCCGACTTGCAGCACTTCAGTCGGGCAGCGGAACAACTGGGTATTGCGCAACCGGCGCTGAGCCAATTGATGCGTACGCTTGAGTCCGAACTGGGGCTGGCATTGTTCCGCCGGGAAAACCGCGGTGTCGCGTTGACCGCGGCCGGTGAGGCGTTTTTGCCCCATGCGCGGCAGTCAATCGAGTCCAGCGAACTGGCGATTGCCGCCGCCCGGCGTGCTCGGCGCGGTGAGGTGGGCGAGATCAACATCGGCTACCACTCAGCGTTGTTCGAGGCCAACCTGCCGCAATTGCTGCGGCATTACTTCAGCACGTTCCCCGAAGTCAAAGTGTCGCTGGTGGACGCGGGGATCCGCGCGCAGTTCGATATGTTGCTGGACCACAAACTGGACCTGGCCTTCGCCAGGGTGTTCAAGGATCACCTGCCGGATCGTCTGCGCACCCATCACTTCAGTCAATCGAGGCTGGTTTTACTGATCCCGGACAACCATGAACTGGCCGACTGCTTCACCGGAGAACTGGCGACGCTGCGCCACGAGAAATTTGTGTTTTTGCAGGACAGTGCCGGCATCGGCCTGACGTCGCACACCCTTCAGGCGTGCCGGCAAAACCAGTTGCACCCCGAGAACATCATGCATGTGCCGTCACTGATGAGCATCCCCGGGTTGGTGGCTGCGGGTATCGGCCTGAGCATCGTGCCGGAAACGATGACCCGGCTGACCATGCCCGGCATCCGCATTGTGCCGCTGGCTCAGCCGGAAATGGTCAGTGAACTGTCGCTGATTTCCCGCATCGATGAGCGTTCCAGTGCGGTGCTGCACTTCATCGAGGAGGCACATGGATGGGGATGATCGCGATCCGTCCGATGATGCGCGCCTCTGTCGATAGTAAAGTGGCGGTCGAAGTCTTGACTCAACAGGGATGACCTATGTCTCAGCGCCGTTCGATGTGGATTGCCCTGCTGGTCGCCGTCACGTTTTTCATGGAGAACCTTGATGCCACCGTGATCGCGACAGCGCTGCCGGACATGGCCAAAAAGTTTGGCGTGCCGGTGGTGGATGTGAACATCGGGATGAGCGTCTACATGCTCGCGGTGGCGGTGTTCATCCCCATCAGCGGCTGGTTGGCGGATCGCTTTGGCTCACGGCTGGTATTCAGTTCGGCGATCGTGCTGTTCAGCCTGTCCTCGCTGATGTGCGCAATGAGTGGCAGCCTCGAAACCTTTGTCGCAGCCCGCGTGCTGCAAGGAATCAGCGGCGCGATGATGGTCCCGGTCGGGCGCCTGGCCGTGCTTCGCAGCACCGAGAAGAAAGACCTCGTGCGGGCGATATCCTTCATTACCTGGCCCGGTCTGGTGGCGCCGGTGCTCGGCCCGCCCTTGGGCGGTTTCATCGTCACCCACGCTTCCTGGCCGTGGATTTTCTACCTCAATTTGCCGTTGGGCGTGCTGGCGTTGGTGGCCGCGCTCTGCCTGATTCCCAAGCAAGAAAACGTCGTCCCGCGAACCTTCGATTTCAGTGGTTTTCTGCTGGCGGGCAGTGCCAGTGCCGCGTTGCTGTTTGGCGTAGAGATGCTGGGGCAGGGCCAGGCCAATCTGCTCCACGCACTGCTACTCAGTGGTGCAGGTCTGGTGCTCGGCGTACTGGCATGGCGGCATATGCGTCGACATGCGCAGCCGTTGCTGGCGCTGGGTGTTTTGGGCATCCGTACTTTCAGCGTGTGCCTGTGCGGCGGGTCGATTTTTCGGATCGCCATCAGCGCCTTGCCGTTTCTCCTGCCGCTGATGTTTCAACTGGCCTTTGGTCTTTGCGCGTTGGATGCGGGCTTGTTGGTGCTGGCAGTCTTTGCAGGCAATCTGGCGATGAAACCGTTCACCACAGCGGTGATGCAACGCTGGGGTTTTCGCCCGGTGTTGATGGTCAATGGTGTCCTTGGCGTTATGGCCATTGCAGCCTGCGCCTTGCTCGATGAACAGATGAGCAGGGCGCTTATCCTGGTGATTTTGTTTGTCGGTGGCTTGTCCCGCTCGATGCAGTTTACCGCTTTCAACACATTGGGATTTGCGGACGTGCCCAAAGAGCAGATGAGCGATGCTTCAACCCTGTTCAGCATGTTCTTCCAATTGAGCATGGCGATGGGGGTTGCCGTGGGCGCGTTGCTGTTGCGCCTGGCCATGAGCATCCATGGCAATACCGGGCAAGCGGCGACGGGGGACTTTCAGCTGGCGTTCCTGTGTGTGGCGGCGATTGGTGCGATTGCACTGCTGGACAACCTGCGATTGCCGCCGAAAGCGGGCGAGTCGGTCTTGCAGCGGGCATGAGAAAACGCAGGGCCGGGTGTTGAGCGCGAAAGTCTCAACACCCGGCCCACTCGTTTAGAAGTCGAAGAACACGGTTTCCGATGCGCCTTGTACATGTATATCGAAACGGTAGGCCAGCTTACCGTCGACCGTGCAGCGCTTGGCTACCAAGGATTCGCGTCGATGGGGTTGTTCGATCAGATTCAACACGGGATCCACGGCATTCGCCTCGGGTTCGTCGTCGAAATACAGTCGCGTCTGCAAGTGAATGTTGATGCCCCGGGCAAACAGCGAGACGTTGATGTGCGCGGCCATGGGAACGCCCGATGCGTTTTTCACCACGCCCGGCTTCACAGTATTGATCGTCCATTCGCCGACATCGGTCGTGGCGGTACGGCCGAAGCAGTTGAAGGGTTTTTCCAGATCGAAACCACTGTCGTAGAGACCGTCGTGATTGGCCTGCCAGAACTCCAGAAACGCATCGCGAATCAAGTGGCCGTTACCGTCATAAACGTGGCCCATCAATAAGATGTGCTCGCCTGGCGCTCCAGGTTTTGCCATCTGGTTCCAGATCTCCTGTTCGCGTGGCGCGTTGCCGGCTGCCTCCAGTGCCAGTCCGATATGAACATAGGGGCCGGCGGTTTGCGATGGCGTTTCGGGCAGAAGTTGAACGGGCATGTGCAGGCCTCCTCAGCGGTTTTCGAAGTGGGTTTTGCGCTGACCGCGCAGGACGATATCAAAGCGATACGCCAGGCAATCCATAGGATTGGCCATGCTCATATCAAGCTTGGCGATCAGGCTTTGCACCGCTTCCTGATTGGCGATCGACTTGACGATCGGGCACATGGGGATCAACGGATCGCCTTCGAAATACAACTGGGTAATCAAGCGCGTGGCAATCGACGGGCCACTGATGGACACATGGATATGCGCCGGCCGCCAATCGTTGGGACCATTGCGCCATGGGTAGGGACCGGGTTTGACGGTGCGGAAACTGTAGTTGCCATCGCGGTCCGTCAAGGCACGGCCGACGCCGCCGAAATTCGGATCGAGAGGGGCCAGGTAACTGTCTTTTTTATGGCGGTAGCGGCCACCGGCATTGGCCTGCCACATCTCCACCAGAGTGTGGGGAATTGGCTTGCCGTACTGATCACAGACACGACCGGCAACGATGATGCGTTCGCCGACGGGCAGGCCGCCGTGGTTGAAGTTCAGCAGCAGGTCGTTGTCGTACTGGCCCATCTTCAGGTGAGAAAAATCCGGGCCACTGCTTTCCGAGACGGACTGGGGGATGCTTACCAAGGCCTGGCGTGGGGATCGCAGGATGGAGGTCTTGTAGTCGGGCGTCAGGGCTTTGGGATGCCAATTACGGTCACGAATGACGAAGCGGCTGTCGTGCGCATCAGACATGTCGTTTTTCCTGTTCTTATGGTTGGACGGAGGCGGGCGCTGCGTTGGCAGCGACGTGACACCCAGTTTCCGCTTGTGCGGCCCAACCAAAAATTGAAAAAACCGACTTGATCCATATCCAAATGGTTATGGATGTGTTCCCTCGCGATATTCCTCTCCGACCTCGCGCAGTGCTTCTACGCACCACTGGGCCGCCGTGGTCACGGGCAACACAGGGTTGGTGCAGAGCCCCACTGAGCCGCCAGGTTCACGCATCCCCAGATCCAGTTCCACCAAATCGCCTTGCCTCAAATCCAGTCTGACCGCATCAAAAGGCGCAACCCAGACGGCCTGACTGCATTGCACGTAACGTCGGCTCAGGGCCACCGAAAGGGTTTCCAGGCGTTGCCGTGAGGGCGTTATCCCGTGCTGCACAAACAGACTGTCGGCGAATTTGCGGATCGTCGTCCCTGTCGACGGCAGTACCAGCGGATAGTCTTCGAGGTTTTTATGCCCCAGTGGATCAGCCAGCAAGGGATGGCCGTTACGCACCACCAGGGTCATGGATTCGCTGTAGAGATGTTCGAACGCCAGCCCGAGAATCGCTGGGCTATCGGTCATTCTGCCCACCACCAGATCCAGTTCCCCGACCCGCAATCGGGACAGCAAATAGGCACTCGGCCCGGTCACAACACTGACCACCAACGCCGGATGTCGCTGGTGCAGACGGGCGACCACCTCAGGCACCAACAGGCTTTCGACCGTAGACAGCGCCCCGAGCTGAACAGTAATCGGCTCATGCGCCCCGGAGCGCAAGCTGTTAACCCCTTCGCGCAACGACTGCACGCTCGGCGCTGCATAACGCAAAAAGGCCACCCCGGCCTCGGTCAGCGTCGAACCCTTTTTACCGCGTTCAAACAGTGTGGCTTGCAGCAGGGATTCCAGCTCTTTGAGCGTTTTGGAAAGCGCCGGCTGGCTGATGGCCAACGTGTCGCAAGCACGTGCCAGACTGCCCTGGCGCGCCACTTCGAGAAAACACACCAGATGACGGAATTTGATTCGGGTATCGATATTCAATCGGCTGCTCTGCGTTTTTGGTGTGGGGTCTATTGTTGTTGATTGCGATGAGTTTGGGCAGTTGTAGGGTACTGCGTGGAATATTTTTTTGCGTTTGATGTTGCCCGTCGGGTTATGAGTGACGGCTAAAGCCCAAAGCGGACGGAGGTAGCAGGCAACATTCAGCCGAGTGCTGCATGTCTCTGTCAGCGAAAATTGGCCGAGATTAGTTTCGGATACTTTTCGGACTTCAGTTTATAGGGGGAGGAAGTGGACCCAGGAACATTTTTTTCAAGCGATCATGCCCCAAGGCACGTGCCAGTTCCGAAATGACGCAATACATGAATATCAACGTAATGAGCAAAATCTGCACTGCCCAGAATTGCGGCCAGTTCATGGAGGTCCATAGCTGGGTGTTGGCATCCATGAAGCTGTGTGCTTCTTTCCAGTATTCGTACAGCCGTTCCAGGTAATGAACGACAAGCGCGACCAGGGCATACATGAGCGTCTTCCAGCTGACGTTCCAGATCAACGGTTTTTCCGGAAATCGGTTGATGAAGGGCAACATGTCAGCAACCAATACAGATTTGCCGAGCACCAGCGAGGCTATCAGCACCGATGCGGACACCGGCATCGAAATACCTGTGCCCTTGATCATCAGCGCACGAATGAAAGCGACTATGTGCAGGATGATAAAAAAGAACAGGGTTGGCGGGATTGCCTTGAGGGCTTCCTCTTTTATCGTGTGCAGGACAGCTTTCATATTGATCCCCTGAGAAAGTACAGCGCAAAGTTTCGCATTCCTGATGCGAAACCCTCTGGCACGAAGGAAAGGTTGAACACCTGGTTGTCCAAGGGAAACAACCAACAGTACTGCGCTTGTTTCAGCCTGGCTGCATCATGCCTCGCAGTGAGCTTACGTAAGGCAATCCTGTTGGCTGTATCAGGGTGCTACTTGGTTTTAATCTCTTTGTAGGATTTGACGATGTCTTGTGCCCAAATATCGAGTACTCCCCTGAAGTCTTTGGCTTGCACGACTTCTGAGGAGTTTGCCAATTCAGCCCCAGCGCCTTTACGAACCAATTGGGCCACTACTTTATTGTCGCCTCCATCAATAAATGCCGCTTCCGTGGCCAGCGTGGTGTCCTGGTCGCGAATGCCGGTCGCCGCACTGACGCCGGCGGCGACCAAGGCAATCGGGATGATCTCGTAAGGTTGCAGTCCCTTGGTTTTGGCACTCACGGCCGTAATGGCCGGACGCACGACCAGCACGCCCGGGCCTGGGCCGGTAGCCAATGGAAGCTCCCTGGCAAAGGCATTTTTCAAGGCTTGATCGTAGAACTGAGTAATGCCGTTGAGGGCAGTCTGCGGGATTTTCTCGGTCGGTTGCGGTGGGGGATACAGCTGGCTGTGTTCGACGAACACGCTGGTGTAGCGGTCCGCGTCAACGTCCGGGTCGATCCAGCGCATGACGGGTTCGCCCGACGGCGATTTTTCCTCTTTAAGCGCGCTGTAATCCTTGAGAAACCCCGAGTATTGGTCAGGATCGACATAAGGGCTGGCACAACCCGCGAGCGCCAGGGTCAATACACATGCTGCGAGCGGTTTGATCTGCATGAAAAAGCTCCAGAGTGATTGCTTGAAGCGAAACACTTCGCCGAATCAAGAAGGACGGCAACGCCTTTGAACGTTGCCGTCTGCTGAAAGTTGAACCGTTATGGCGTCACGATATTGAACCAGAAGTCAAAGTCATCCATATAGGACACCAGTTCCTCCAGCTTGCCCTTCGTCCCGTCTTCTTTGATGTCACCCGAAGCCAGCGCATCTTTCAGCGTGGTTTCCTTCAACACGATCTTGTTCAGCGTGTCGCGGGTCAAACTGATCGTCGCATCGGCGTCTTTTGCTGCAACGCCCTCCGTGTGGTTGAGCACGCCATTGACCATTTCCACGGAATATTTTTGCTTGAGATCGGTGAAATCAAAGTTGAGCGACAGATGTTTATCTTCCGCTTTCGGGCCATTCAGACGCATGGCCAGGAAGTCGAAGAACAGATCCAGATCCATCGCCCGCACCGTATCCGGGCTGGCGGTATCGGGAGTCGGTAGCTTCATCACACCATCGCGCAATTCCTTGGCGCCGGTGAGGTAGAAGTTACGCCACGGCCCGCTTTCGGCCTGGTAACCCAGTTGCTCCAGGGCATCGGCTTGCAGGTTCTTCGCCGCCTGGCTGCTCGGATTGGCGAATACAGCGTGGTTGACCACCTCGGCGACCCAGCGGAACTCGCCTTTGTCGTAATACTCCTTGGCTTTCTTCAGGAGCGCCTCTTCCCCGCCCATCATCTCCACGTAATGCTTGGCACCTTCTTCCGGTGGTAGTTCGTTCAGCGTGGCAGGGTTGCCGGTGAACCAACCCAGGTACAAGACATATGTGGCTTTGACGTTGTGGTTCACCGAACCGTAATAGCCACGGTTGGAGAACTTGGTCGCGATCCCTTTCGGCAGTTTGAACTGCTCGGCGATCTCGACCATGGTGTAGCCCTTGTTGGCCAGACGCAGGGTTTCGTCATTGATATAGCGGTACATGTCGCGCTGGGAAGACAATTGCTCGCGCACCTCTTTATTGCCCCAGACCGGCCAATGGTGCATGGCATACATCACCTGCACGTCATCGCCCCAGAGCTTGAGTGTTTCGTTCAGGTACTTTGACCAGGCCAGTGGGTCACGGATCTTGGCGCCCCGCAGGGAATAGGTGTTGTGCAAGGTGTGGGTAGAATCTTCTGCGGTGTTGAGCGCTTTCTTTTCCTTGATGTAATAGAGCATCTCGGCCGGTGCTTCACTGCCGGGCGCATACAGGAACTGATAGGTCAGGCCGTCAATGACATGGGTTTCACCGGTGGTCTTGATGATGTCGGTGGGCGGGATCAACGTCACCGTACCGGCCGAGGTGGTGGTACCCAAACCTGCGCCCAACTGGCCGGTCGGCGAAGGCGGAAGCAGGTTGCCATACTGGTAGCTGGCGCGGCGACTCATGGCTGTGCCAGCCATCACGTTTTCGGCCACGGCATGCTCAATGAAGCCCAGGGGCGCATAGATCTTCACCTTGCCGGCTTTCACATCTTCTTCGTTCACCACGCCGCGTACACCTCCGTAGTGGTCGATATGGCTGTGGGTATAGATCACGGCCACCACCGGTTTTTTCGGCCGATGCTGGTAGTAGAGATCGAGTGCGGCCTTGGCGGTTTCGGTGGAAATCAGCGGGTCGAAGACAGTGATGCCGTCCTTGCCTTCGACGATGGTCATGTTCGACAGGTCATAGTTGCGAACCTGGTAGATACCGTCAGTTACCTCGAACAAGCCAGAGATGTTGATTAGCTGCGACTGCCGCCAAAGGCTGGGGTTGGTTGTGTCCGGTGCAACCTCGCCTTCCTTGATAAATCCGTATTTCGTTGGATCCCAGATTACATTCCCGGAGGCGCCTTTAATGACCGTCGACGGCAGAGGGGCAATGAAGCCTTTATGCGCCAGTTCAAAGGATGTCTTGTCGTTGAACGGCAACTCTTTGAGCAGCGCATTGTTGGCCGCCTTGGTGGCCTCGGAGGCGGGTTTCGCTTTCTCTGCATCGGCTGCAACCGCCTGGGTGGCCAATGCAATTGCTGCCACAAGTGAGCAAAGGGTTCCCGCTACTTTGAAGGGACGCCAGTCGCTTTTTGTTTCGGCAGACATTTTCGATTGAATGTGTTGATTCATTCTCCAGCTCCTTCTAGTGGCAATGCGCTATACCCGACGAGGTAAAAGCGGATCCAAATAAAGGTAGTAGGAATCGAGGAGATTTCGAGTATTACAGTTTGTGTCAGATAACAGAGGCGAGAGGACGTTTGAACTAAATCAGTTGCAACGGTAGCCGCGAATGAGCGTCCGCTATTGGCCGTTTTCTGTCTGTCGCGAGGGGCAGTAACCGACCCACTGCGGTCGTTCAGTTCGGATGCTACCTGCCTTCGTCTATGAGCGTTTGGCCCCGTTGTGCGAACTACAGAGTGACCAGGCCGGTGGCGCCCATTATAGGCCTAATATACGAATGCGACCGCATTGACGACAGGGTTGGAAGAGCGTTACTCACTACTTATGAGGAAAATCCATATATGAATTCTTAGCGTCCATAGTGGTCCAGGTAGTCCAGCGAGTTTGGAAAGTGCTCTTTCGCCCAGGCCCTGAATGTTGCCATGTCTTCTGCCATGCGCACATTGCCGTTGGGCTCAAACAGCTGCAAAGGTCCATTTTCTAGATGCCTAGATATGCGTGATAAACAACTGCTACAGGCACTGATTGAGGAGACCTGGTCATATGTCTCTGCGTCCCGAAGCGACAAGAAACCATCTCTCGTCACGATGCCTGAGTCGTAGTCGCTGAAATGTGCGGCAAGGGTTGTCATGGGCGCCAACTATAAATAGACACCAAATGGTGCCTTAACACTTTTGCGGGCGTGGTGGATAACATTCCTCACTCTCTCTCCTATCCCTGTCTAGGCTGCACATTACAGCGGTTCGGTGGAGGTACAAGGGTGTTATACGTCACGCATGAGGCCGGTCGTTTGTCATGGTATTCAACGAAGGCTTGGGCACAACGCTACTACAGCAGTGTGTGTCTGACCAGTGTCTGCTTTTGGCCGACCTCAGCCTGTTGCGACCGGCAGAAGTCGACCCAAAGCCGATATTCAAGGCGTCCTGTAGAGTTACGCCTCTCGACTCGTAAGACGGGAACCTATTGCGCCCTTAGCCCTGCTGATGCAACTGCTGTTGACGATACTCGCCGGGAGTAATGCCGACCCAAGCCTTGAAGGCTCTGCGAAAATTACTGCGGTCCGAGAAATTCAGCAGCCTGGCGATGTCGTCTATGGGGAGACGTGTCGAACTGAGGTAGCTACAGGACAACTGCTTGCGCGTGGCGTCGAGTAGTGCCTGGAAGGAAGTGCCATGGTGCTTCAAGCGATTGCGCAGAGTTCTCGACGAGATGTTCAGCTTGGCCGCTATTTGTTCTGCACTCGGAAAGTCATTTCCCGTTAGCAGGATCAGGTTACGCACCTGGGTGATGAATTCCGTCACGTAAATCTGCCGCGCCAGCTGTTCATTGCAGACCTGCTGAGCGAGCTTGGCACCGAACGGGTTGCTGCGCGAGATGGACTGCTCGAGGAAGCTTGCGTCGAAAATCAGCTGATTGCGCGAGGATGAAAAAAGCACTGGGCAATCAAAAAAGCGCTGATAGAGACGATGGTAGTCCGGTCGGTCGTAGCCCAGGTTCAGTTGCACCATCGGTAAGGTCCTTTCTGCCAGCAATTCGAGCAGCTTCTTGGTAGCTACCAGATGCTCTTCGAGAATCAGGGGCAGTGCCGCATGGAGCGGTTTGGGAGGGCACAGGTCCAGGATCGCCAGGTTACCCTCCTGGATCAGGAAGATTTCGACCATGCTGGCGGCGGTCTGATGGAACTTCAGTATGGTTCTGATGGCTTCGCCAATGGTCGTGCAACTGAGCAGGGCATAGCCAAGTGTGCCCCAGTCCGAAAGGGACTCACGGCTGCCTATGATCAACCCCAGCCCTGGTGTACGGGTCAGCCGGGCGGCGTTGGCCATTATCGATGTCACCTGGTCGAAGGTGAGCAGCGCATCGTTGCTCTGAATGTCCCGCGGGGAAGTCCCGGTGCCCCTCAAAAGCTCAAACTCGCTGACATTTTCGGCTTTCAGCATGTCGCGCACGAGCAGCACGTTGATGGCTGGAACCATCCAGGTTTGCTGTGGTGCGTCTACAACGCCCGGTGGAAGGGAGCCTTGGTCACGCGCCATGTGGATGCTTGCCGCCCTGTTGGTCAGGTTGATGGAGTGCTTCCGAATATAACCCTTAGCCTTTCCGAATTCGACACCACTGGTTCAAAAAGTTTGGTTAGCATCCGAGCCAGCACATATGCCTTTGCGCCCAAACAATAATAAAGGAGTCGACAAATGTTCAGCTTGAAAGGCAAAACCGCATTCATCACAGGCGGCACAGCAGGCATCGGCCTGGCGTGTGCCAAACGCTTGGTCGCAGCCGGTGCGAAGGTCAT
>Ga0105244_10001889_pt1 | contig 16283 bp, 8 predicted proteins | sample KBSM44metaG_FD_80423 | JGI IMG/M metagenome (GOLD analysis project Ga0105244, IMG submission 80423) | Miscanthus rhizosphere microbial communities from Kellogg Biological Station, Michigan, USA - KBS M4-4 metaG | ecosystem: Host-associated > Plants > Roots > Rhizosphere > Soil | place: Michigan... | reverse complement strand
CTGACTCCGTCCCTGCTCCGACAGTGGCGGCAGCAACGCCTTCGGTATTCACACCGGGGAACAGTAGCAGCATTACGGTGGCACAAATGGGCCAACCACGCGGCGTGATGCTCAGTGGCGGGCAGTTACAGGCGGGTATTGATTTCACGTTGCCCGCCGATCAGGTGATCACCAACGCACAGCTGTTCCTGAATCTTAAAGTCTCTCCGGCGATGGCGGCACGCAATACCACCTTGCAGCTGATGATGAACGGTCAGCCTTTGGGGACGGTGCCGTTGGGTTCTGCCGACAGCGATGTGTCCAACTATCAGCTGGAAATCCCGGCGGCGATGGTGGTGTCGAGCAACAACATCAGCTTTAAGATCAACGATGGCGATGCGTTACTGTGTCTGCGTGACCTGTCTGATAAATATCAGGTCACCATCATGCCGAACACGCGGCTGGATCTGGAAGGGCAGCAGCTGAATATCGGCTCTGACCTCAGCCATTTCCCGCGCCCATTCTTTGACGCAATGCAGATGACTCCGGCTTCTGTGGAGTTTGCTTTCCCGGCAAAAACGCTGCCTGAACAAGTGAGTGCCGCAGCACTGGTGGCCTCATGGTTGGGCATCGAGGCGGACTATCGCGGCATCTCCTTTAATGCGTTGAATGACAAACTACCTGAGAAAAACGGCATTCTGTTTGGCAAGCCCGGCGAGCAAATTGGCGGCCTGACCTTGCCAGAAACGCAAAAACCGATGCTGCAAATTATCGATAACCCAGGCAATCCGGTTTATAAGCTGCTGTTGGTGGTGGGGAATTCCGATCAGCAATTGCGTGCCGCCGCATGGCGTTTAACGCAGGGGAAATTTACTCTCCAGACCGCAAGCCTCGCCGTTGAAAACCAGACCATCCCGGTGAGTAAAGCGTATGACGCACCGCGCTGGATCAGCACTGAACGCCCGGTGCGCCTCTCCGAGTTGATGCGTAAAGACCAAAGTCTCACCGCAACCGGGATCTGGCACGAGCCATTAAGCGTGGCATTCCGCGCGGCACCGGATCTGTTCTTGTGGGATGGCGACACAATTCCGGTGAAGATCGGCTATCGCTTCCCGACAGAAAGCTGGATTGATGAAGAGCGTTCATATCTTTCGCTGACCCTCAACGGCACCTTCCTGCACAACCTGCCTGTGAACAAACAAGGTGCGCTGGAAACTCTGTGGCGCAAAGTGGGTGGCGATGCACGTCAGGAAGAGTACAACCTGGCGCTGGAACCGTACCTGATTTACGGCGACAACCAGTTGTCGTTGTACTTCAACATCCAGACCAAAGAATCGGCGCCGTGTAGCGTGCTGCTCAATAACAACATTAAGAGCCGTATCTCCGAAGAATCGTGGATTGATTTGAGCAAAACGCGTCACTTCTCGTTGCTGCCAAACCTCTCTTACTTCGTCGGTGCGTCGTTCCCGTTCTCACGTTTTGCTGATTTCGGGCATACCGTGTTGCTGCTGCCAGAAAACCCAGGCGAGGCTGAAATCAGCACCCTACTGAATATGGCGGCCCGTTCGGGTAATGCGACCGGTACTTCTTTAAATAACAACACGGTGATGTTCGGCGTGCCAACCGCTGGCGCAAATCTGCAACGCCTTGAGCAAAGCCACGTGCTTTCTGTTTCCACTATCAATCAAAGCAGCTTTAACCGGACGCTACTGGCTCAGTCGCCGTTTACCAGCAACGAGCATTCGTTCGGTGTTCGCGAGCGTTCAGTCTGGCAAAAAATGCAGCACTGGATTGAAGGCGACTGGGGCTCGACGGGCATCGCCGCCGATCGTTACTTCTCGTCTAACGAAGCGTGGCGCGGGTTTGTGAGTTTCCGTTCGCAGTGGAACCCCGACCGCGTGGTGGTGATGGCGATTGGCAGCACCGACGAAGAGCTGTCAAAACTGCAAACTGACTTAGGCTCAGCCCGCATCAACGCCGGTATTCGTGGCGACGCGACCATCATTACTGATGAAAACGGAGTACGTAGCTTCCGGGTCGGGCAACAATTCCCGAGCGGCCAGATGCCGTGGTACATGATGGTGGTCTGGTATGCCAACCAGCATTCAGCACTGCTGGCCATTTTAGGGTTGTTGTTCGCTTCTGTTATCGGTCTGAGCTTGTATGCCCTACTGAAAAAACGCGCACACAAACGTCTTAATCCTCAGGATGATGGTAAGTAAGGTGGTGCTCAATGAGTCAAAAAAACATGCATCATAAAAATAAAACCGCCCGTCGCTTATTAACTCTGTGCTTCTTTGGCGGCCTGACGTTTGGCGCTCAGGCTGAGGATAATAATCCGGCGTTAAAAGCGTTATTTGACCAGGCCAACTACTGGCATGAAAAGTCACATGACGAGCTGGCAAAAGAAGCGCTGCAAAAGGTGTTGATGGTTGATGCCCATAACACCCAGGCGATGTACCTGATGGCGTTATGGGCGCAGCAAGCCGGAGATATCAAAGGTGCTGCCCAATGGCGCGAGCGCCTTGCGTCAGTTTCGCCACAGGACAACAATTTGCAGGCGCTGGATAACGCCAAACAAATTCAGCAAATCCCCCGTGGACAGCTGGATTTGGCGCGCCAGCAGGCCAGGAGCGGCAATATTCCCGCCGCCCTCGCCACCTGGCGCAGTTTGTTTAATGGCGACCAGCCACCGCCGAGCCTTGCGCCAGAATATTATCTGACCATGGCGGGGGATAAATCGCTCTATCCGCAAGCGGTGGCCGGTTTACGCCAGTTCGCCGCGCAAAACCCTCAGGATAATGGCGGACGGATTGCGCTCGGCAAAGTGCTGACCTACCAGGAAGGCTCGCGTCGTGAAGGGATCGATATCCTGCAAAATATGGCCAGCGGGAGTTCGGATGCGGATAAATCACTGCGCCAGGCGCTGCTGTGGCTCGGGCCAACCGCCAGTGACGAACAGTATTATCAAACCTTCCTGCAACGCCATCCGAAAGACACAGCGGTCCAGGATCACTACCGGAAGAACATTGGTGGCGCGGCGAAAGGTGAAGGTTTTAACGCACTGAATAGCGGCAACACCGAAGTGGCAAAAACGCAGTTCGAACAGGTGCTGCAAAACAACCCGCAAGACGCCGATGCGCTGGCCGGGATGGGCTACATCGCTCAACGTAAGGGCGATTACACTTCCGCGGCGGAATATCTGAATCGTGCCGCGAGTCTGGGTGGCGATCAGTCTGGCGAGCGCAAACAACAAGCCGATGACGCTGAGTTTTACGCGCAACTGGCGAGCGCTCAGGCGGCATTCAAACAGGGCAATATCAGCCAGGCGCTGGCGCTGAGTGCGCCACTGGCACAACAAAGTGGCGAGCGCGGTACTTCGGCCAAATTGTTCCGTGCGGATGTTCAGCGCCACAATAAAGATTACGCTGCCGCCGAGCAGTCTTTGCGCGGAATTCTGACCGAGCAACCGAATAACGGTACGGCGCGCGAAAACCTTTACTACGTGTTACGCGAGCAGAACAAAACCGCTGAAGCTCAGGCGATGCTGCAAACTTTACCCGCCAGCTTGCAGGCGAAATTGCAGCCGCGTGTTTTTGGCGGCAATCCTGCCGATCCGATTCGCCGGCAGGCGCAGCAGGCCGCAGCAAATGGCAATCCACAACAAGCCATCGCTATTTTGCAGCAGGGCGTGGCGCGTTACCCGTCCGATCCGTGGTTGCGCCTTGATTTAGCGCGTCAGTTGCAGAAGCAGGGGAACACCGCCGAAGCCAGCAACGTGATGGCACCGTCTTTCCGGCCTAACGCTTCCAATACTGAACTGTATGCAGGCGCGTTGTTTGCCAGCGAAAACAACGCCTGGCAGCAATCGCAGACTTTGCTTTCCCGCATTCCGGCCTCCAGCCAGAACAGCGATATGCGCACACTGGCGGCGCGTGTGAACTACAACCTACAAATGTCCGTCGCAGAACGCTATCTCGCACAAGGCGATACCGTCGCTGCAGCTAACACCTTAAAAGCGCTGGCGATGCGTCCACCGCAAAGCCCGGCAGACGCCGGTAAACTGGCGAAAATGCTGGCGCAAACCGGTGATGTCACTACTGCTGTGACGATTGTGCGCGACAACATGCGTCGTGGCGTGCAGGGGAATGCCGGAGATTACGGCGACCAGATAGCCGTGCTGAACCAGGCGGGCCTCGGGCGTGAAGCCCAGGCGTTCCTCGCCAATCCAGAATTGCAGTCGCGCAGCACGCCAACGCAACTGGCCAGTGTTCGCAATGGCTACGTGATCAACGAAGTCGATCAACTGCGGACTCAGGGCAATTATGCGGCGGCGTACGACAAGCTTATCCGTGCGATGCAGAGCGACCCACAAAACACCGACCTGATGTTTGCCATGGCGCGTCTGTATCAGTCCGGCAAAATGAACAAAGAAGCGGGCGTGGTTTACGACTACCTGATGACGCGTGACACGCCGCAACAGGATGCCCGCACCGGGGCAATTGATGTCGCACTCGCCAGCAGAGATGTTGAGAAAGCCAAACAGTTGTCGGCGGGTTTACGTCCCGATGAAACGCCGGAGCGCTTGCTGTTACTGGCGCGCGTCGCCGAAGCCGATGGCAATCACCAGCAGGCGATGAGCTATTTGCGTACCGCACGTGGCAAGCTCGTCGGCCTGCAAGGAACCAGTGGCGACACCGCACCGACCATTGGCGGCCTGGCGTTAGCGGATAACCCGTTTACCCCGAAAAATACCGTCGCTCCGCAAACTCAGCAAACGGCGTCCAATTCGCTGTATGGCGATGCCATGCCATGGCAAGTCGCCCAACTGGCGCGAAATCCACAAACTGCACCTCCGGGTACCACGCGTACCGATCTGCCGGTTGAGTCACCACAGGCAGGCACGTTGCGCCAGGTGGATAACATGATGGAGCAACTGACGGATAAAACCGCGACATGGGCGCGAGGTACGGTGGCGATGCGTGGTCGTGATGGCGAAAGCGGCTTGAGCGAACTCACTGAAATCAAAGCTCCGCTGCAATGGTCAACCGTTCCGTTTGGCGACTCACGTTTAGATCTCAACGTCACACCAATCAGCCTGAATGCCGGGAGTTCCTCGGACGAAACCAGCCGCCGTTTTGGTACGGGCGCCCTGATTCAGGGGCAGGTGGCCGAGGAGATATATAACGCCTCAACCACCACACCGCCGGAGCTGCCAAATATTGACAAGATAACCGTGCCTTCGCAGGGCTCGCAAAGCGCTGCGGGTGTGGAAGTCGCGATGGCATTAACGGGCGAGCAGTACAAGCTGGATGTCGGCTCGACACCACTAGGCCAGGATTTGAATACCGTTGTCGGTGGCGTGCAGTGGTCGCCACAACTGACCGATTATCTGAAGCTCGTGTTAACGGGTGAACGTCGTGCCGTGGTCGACAGCCTGCTTTCTTACGTCGGTGTAGAAGACAAATACAGCGGCAAGAAATGGGGACAGGTGACGAAAAACGGTGGTAACGCGCAACTGAGCTATGACAACGGCGATGCCGGTTTCTACGCGGGTGTCGGGTTGTATAACTACATCGGCGAAAACGTGCCGAGTAACGGCAGTGTCACCGGTAATGCAGGCGTTTATCTTCGCCCATACCGTGCTGATGACCGCGAACTGAAAACCGGTATCAGCATGAGCTACATGGATTTCTCGAAAAACCTCAGCTACTTCAGCTATGGGCAGGGTGGCTACTTTAGCCCGCAGGATTACATCAGCGTCTCCTTCCCGGTGGATTACACGCAGAAGTTTGATAACTGGGATATGTCGGTTGGCGCATCGCTGGGTTATCAGTCCTATAGCCAGGATGAAAGCCCGTACTTCCCGACCGATGCAGCGATGCAAGCGCAACTGGAAAACTATGTCGCCAACGGCTTCGCTAAAGAGGCGTGGTATGGCGGCAGTAGCAAAAACGGCATGGGCTATAACCTGCGTGCTGGCGCTGATTACAAAGTTAATAAAGACATGCGGATTGGTGGACAGGTTGGCTATGACACCTTTGGTGATTACAACGAAAGTACCGCGCAACTCTACTTCCGTTACCTGCTGGGGAATAATTAATCATGAATGACGCGCAGTTGTTGCAGTACTTTCAGAATCAGCAAACCCAACCGGGCTGGTTCTCGTTGCTCCACATCATGATTGATAGCATGGTGGCGAATGCGGGCGAGGCGGAAAGCCGTCCGTTTCTGATACAAATGGGTGAGATGCTGGCCGAGCGTCACCCGTTGGCATTAGCGCGAACTGTGGGCGAACTCGAATCGCAGATAAATCTTCAGCTCGCCCGTTTCAACTGGGGCTATATTGATATCGAAGCCAGTGAAACCGCGATGCTTATTCGCCACATGGCTTTGCCTGTTCCCGCAGACGAAGCGCAGCAGGCTTCATGGAATAATGCCTTTAGTGCCGTTCTGGAAGGAGTATACGCCCGTTGGTTACGCGATCAGGGCGGTAAACCGCATGTGTCGCTGTGGCGCGAGTCCTCACCGTCAGCAACAGTGGTACACTTTCGATATCAAAATAGTCGATGAGGTGCTTTGATGTTGCAGCGATGCAAAACGCTGATAGTGGCAATGATTGCCTTAATTTTCAGCCAGCAAGCGCTGGCTGACACTGCATGGGACAGCTATAAATCCCGCTTTTTAATGCCAGACGGTCGCATTGTCGATACCGGGAATAAAAACGTCAGCCATACCGAAGGACAGGGTTTTGCCATGATGATGGCAGTGACCAATGATGATCGCGCCAGTTTTGATAAGATGTGGAACTGGACGCGAAAAACTCTGAAAAACCCCGAAAACGGTCTGTTCTATTGGCGATATAACCCGGTTGAAGCACAACCGATCACCGATAAAAATAACGCCACCGATGGCGATACGTTTATCGCCTGGGCGCTGTTAAAAGCGGGCAACAAGTGGCAGAACCCGGATTATCTTAAAGAGTCTGATGCCATCACGAAGGCGCTGGTGGCGCATAACGTGGTGCGTTTTGCGGGGATGCAGGTGATGTTGCCTGGCGCAAAAGGTTTTAATCTCAACAGCTACGTGAATCTGAACCCTTCCTATTTTATCTTCCCGGCCTGGCAGGATTTCGCCAACCGTAGCCATTTAACGGTGTGGCGAGATTTGATTAATGATGGGCAGAAGTTACTGGGGAAAATGCATTTTGGCAGCCCGCAACTCCCGTCTGACTGGGTGTCGCTCTATTCCGATGGCCGTACCGTTCCAGCAAAAGAGTGGCCTGCACGTTTTAGTTACGATGCGATCCGCGTTCCGCTGTACGTTTACTGGTTTAATCACAACAGCCCGGAGTTACAGGTCTATAAAACCTGGTGGGGGCGCTACGGTCGCTTGCAAACCCCAGCCTGGGTGAATGTCACCACGGGGGATACCGCGCCGTACATGATGGATGGCGGGTTACTGGCAGTGCGTGATTTAGTGCTCCAGCCTGCGAATGTGGCGAACCCGCAAATCACCGCGCAAGAGGATTACTACTCAGCAAGTTTGAAGATGCTGGTGGGGTTGTCGGTAAGGTGATTGTTGTAGGTGCGGGACGCCCTCACCCTGACCCTCTCCCCCAGGAGAGGGTTGTTTTCTCGAAGCACTTTCCAAAATTCCCCTCGCAATCTGACAACGCCTAAAAAAACCGCCAGCATCGCGCAATGGATAAAAAAACCAAAACCTACGTTAAAACAATTGCGTCAAACCATGACGCCGCATGAACAATGGCTATGGCGGCTGTTAAGAAACCGACATTTTTCTGACTACAAACTCGGCGACAACATCCTGTCGGCCCGTTTATTGTCGATTTCGCCTGCTTACGGCCTAAAGTCATTATCGAACTGGATGGCGGGTATTGCGCTTTTGGAATAACGAATTCACGCAGAATACCGACGATGTACTCACTCTTATACTGGATACGCTCGCGGCTGTTTCGGTTTCTCAAGCTTAAAATCCACCACAATGAAGTATACTCAGCCTGGATAAGACGTTTGTTAAGTAGGCACAGTCATTGCGGAGTGTAAGTTTGCGAGTCAGTCGTTCATTAACGATTAAACAAATGGCGATGGTGTCAGCCGTCGCTTTGCTGTTTATTTTCATTTTTATTGTGGTCCAGCTTTTTCACTTTGTGCAGCAAAGCCGCTACGACACAGCCAGCCAGATGGAGAAGATCGCCCATTCGGTGCGTATTCCGCTGTCTGAAGCTATCCTGCGGGCCGATATTCCTCAGGCAGAATCCATCCTTAACCAAATTCAACCTTCCGGAATTATCAGCCGGGCGGATGTTGTTCTACCGAACCAATTCCAGGCGTTACGCCAGCGATTTACCCCGGAGCGCCCGATTCCTGTCTGGATTGCGCGCCTGTTCGAACTTCCGGTGCAGATTTCCTTACCGCTGTATTCACTGGAGCGCCCGGCTAATCCGCAGCCGCTAGCCTATCTGGTGCTGCAAGCGGACTCGTGGCGGATGTATAAATTCATCATTAGTACGATTTCGACCTTACTGACGACGTATCTGCTGCTGGCGCTGATTTTGTCGGTGGCGATTAGCTGGTCGATAAACCGTTTAATTGTTCACCCTCTGCGAAAAATCGCCCGTGAACTCGACAGCTTAAGCCCGCATGACGCGGCGACTCATCAACTCAGTCTGCCTCCTCTTCATCACGATGATGAAATTGGCATGCTGGTGCGCAGCTATAACCGCAACCAACAAATGTCGCTGCGGATGCATGAAGAAATGAGTGCGATGAGCACACGTAATACTCTGACCGAGTTGCCCAATAAAGCGCTGTTGCTGGCGTTGCTGGAGCAATTGACCGCCAGCGATAGAAAGAACGCGTTGATTGTGATTGCCAGCGAGACTTTGCAAGATAGCGCCGGAGTGCTTAACGAAGAGCAGCGCGAAATGCTGCTGCTGACACTGGTCGAGAAAATCAAAGCCGTCCTGCCACCGAATATGGTGCTGGCCCAGCTCAACGGGAATGACTTCGGTATTATTGCTCATGGCGTTCAGGATGCCTGGCAGGCGATGGCGCTGGCGAAGCAGATTATCGGCGTATTCAACGAGAAACTGCCTCTTCAGACCATTTCTCTCAAGCCAACTGCCAGCATCGGAATTGCGATGTATCACGGTGGTTTGAGCGCCGAACAGTTGTATCGCCGTGCTGTTTCCGCTGCGTTTTCTGCCCGTCGCCATGGCAAAAATCAGATTCATTTCTTTGACCCTGAGCAGATGGAAATTGCGCAGCGCTATTTGACGCAAGAACATGATTTGCTGGCGGCTTTAGACAACCATCAGTTTGCGATTTGGCTGCAACCGCAGGTCAACTTGCGTACCCGGGAAGTGGTCAGCGCCGAAGTGTTACTGCGCATGCAGCAGCCAGATGGCAGCTGGGCGTTGCCGGAAGGCTTAATAGAACGTATCGAAGACTGCGGTTTGATGTTCACGATTGGCAACTGGATCCTTGAGGAATCCTGCCGCGTGCTGGCTGGCTGGCAAAACCAGGGCATCACCATGCCGCTATGTGTGAATGTCTCTGCACATCAATTACTGCACGAAGAAATGGGCTCGTCACTTTTAGAGTTGATGGCGCGTTACCGTATCCAGCCAGGAATGTTAATTCTCGAAGTCACGGAAAGTCATAACATTGATGATCCGAAAAAAGCGGTCAGTATTTTGCGTCCGTTACGCAAAGCCGGGGTGCGAATTGCGCTGGATGACTTTGGTATGGGTTATGCCAGTCTGCGCCATTTACATCACCTGAAATCGCTGCCTGTGGATGTGCTAAAACTCGATAAGAGCTTCGTTGACGGTCTGCCAGAAGACAACACCATGGCGGGTGTGATTATCGGGATGGCGAACACGCTCGGTCTGAAACTGGTGGCTGAAGGCGTTGAAAATCAGGCGCAATGCGACTGGCTGTTAAATGAGGGCGTGACACTGGCTCAAGGTTATCTTTTCTCCAGAGCACTGACTCTTAAAGAGTTTGATGCGCAGTACTTATCCGCCACTTCTCAGTAAATTAGTTGTTGCAAATGTTATTGGGCTGGCGCGAGTCAGCTCAATTATTTAACAATTTTGTCTACAAATCAGCGCTGTGTCACTTTTGAGTGTTTTTGTGGGTGTTATTTTTGCTGCCGCAGGCCGATGGCCATTCCTGCGGTACTGCGGAATTTCTACCTCTCAAGGACACGCTATGAAACTCTCTCTTTTTAAAAGCCTCTACTTCCAGGTTCTCACGGCGATCGCCGTCGGTATCCTGCTGGGTCATTTTTACCCGGAAATAGGTGCACAGATGAAACCGCTCGGCGACGCGTTCGTTAAATTGATTAAAATGATTATCGCGCCGGTGATCTTCTGTACGGTAGTGACGGGCATCGCGGGCATGGAAAGCATGAAAGCTGTGGGCCGCACAGGTGCTGTGGCGTTGCTTTATTTCGAAGTGGTCAGCACCATCGCGCTGATTATTGGCTTGGTTGTCGTCAACTTACTGCAGCCAGGGGTTGGCATGAACGTTGACCCGGCAACGCTTGATGCGAAAGCCGTGGCAATGTACGCCGAACAGGCACAGCAGCAAGGCGTGGTTGCATTCTTACTGGATGTTATTCCGGGTAGCGTGATTGGCGCATTCGCCAGCGGCAATATCCTGCAGGTGCTGCTGTTTGCGGTGCTGTTTGGTTTTGCGCTGCACCGTCTGGGCCACAAAGGCCAACTGATTTTCAACGTCATTGAAAGCTTCTCGCAGGTCATCTTCGGCATCATCAATATGATCATGCGCCTCGCGCCAATCGGTGCTTTCGGTGCCATGGCATTTACCATTGGTAAATATGGCGTTGGGTCGCTGGTTCAGCTTGGCCAATTGATTATCTGCTTCTATATCACCTGTATCTTGTTTGTGGTGGTGGTGCTGGGCTCCATTGCCCGGATGACCGGTTTCAGCATCTTCAAATTTATCCGCTATATCAAAGAAGAGCTGCTGATCGTGCTCGGCACGTCTTCATCTGAATCTGCACTGCCAAGAATGCTCGATAAAATGGAGAAACTCGGCTGCCGTAAATCGGTCGTCGGGCTGGTTATCCCAACCGGATATTCATTTAACCTTGATGGCACTTCGATTTATCTCACCATGGCTGCGGTATTTATCGCCCAGGCGACCAACAGCCATATGGATATTTTCCATCAAATAACGCTGTTAGTTGTGTTGCTGCTCTCCTCTAAAGGGGCGGCGGGTGTGACAGGAAGTGGTTTCATCGTGCTGGCGGCCACCATTTCAGCAGTGGGACATTTGCCGGTCGCAGGACTTGCGTTGATCCTCGGTATCGACCGCTTTATGTCAGAAGCGCGTGCGCTGACTAACCTGGTGGGTAACGGTGTTGCGACGGTTGTAGTGGCTAAGTGGGTGAAACAATTAGATGAGAAACAGCTGGTAGATACGCTAAATAATCCAAATTCCGCGAAAAAAGTGAGCGAAGTCTCGTCTTAATCCCCTCAATTGCCCACAGCGACTTGCCCTCGCTGTGGGCTACTGCGCATAATTGACCCTTGAGCCAACTTCTTTGGCGTTTTTTTTCATTTTAAAAGTGACGTTTTCGCGAAGATGCGGTCAAACGGAGTGGTGAATTGTCACCGTGGTGGCTTTTTTTGCGTAATCTTTTGTCGCCATTACACTTTTTAATCAGGATTGTTTTCCAGGGGTTAACATGCAGGGCACCAAAATTCGACTCTTAGCTGGCGGATTGCTGTTGGTCGCCGCCGCCAGTAACGTGCAGGCAGAAGCACTACAGCCCGATCCAGCCTGGCAGCAAGGTACGCTGGCCAATGGTTTTCAATGGCAAGTCCTGGCCACACCTCAGCGCCCAAGCGATCGTATTGAGATTCGTCTGTTGGTCAATACTGGCTCATTGACTGAGACCACCCAGCAGAGCGGCTTTAGCCACTTCTTACCTCGCCTGGCACTTACACAAAGCGGTAGCTTGCAGCCATTGCAGGTACGCTCACTCTGGCAGCAAAGTGTGGACCCGCAGCGTCCTCTGCCTCCAGCGGTTGTCTCCTATGACTTCACGCTGTTTAATCTCAGCCTGCCTAATAACCGCAATGATTTGCTTAAAGAAGCGCTGGTGTATCTTTCTGAAAGCACCGGTAAAACGTCAGTCACTCCAGAAACGGTGAACGTTGCGCTGCAAACTCAGGATATGGTGGCGACCTGGCCGATGGACACCAAAGACAACTGGTGGCGCTATCGCTTGCAAGGTTCCACGCTGTTGGGCCATGACCCAGCAGAAGATCTCAAACAGCCAGTTGATAACGAACAACTGAGCCAGTTCTACAAGAAATGGTACACCCCGGACGCGATGACGTTGATTGTCGTCGGTAACGTTGATAGCCGAAGCGTTGCCGATCAAATTAACAAAACGTTTGGTGCGCTGACCGGCAAACGTGAAACACCCGCACCGGTTGCGACCCTTTCTCCTCTTAAGCGCGTTCCCGTGAGTTTGATGACCGATAGCGTGAGTCAGGACCGCCTTTCACTGATGTGGGACAACTCCTGGCAGCCCATCCGTGAATCGTCTGCGCTGCTGCGTTACTGGCGTGCTGACCTTGCCCGTGAAGCGCTGTTCTGGCATGTGCAGCAAAACCTCAGCAAGCAGAACATCAAAGACCTTAACCTGAGCTTCGATTGCCGCGTGCTGTATCAGCGTGCGCAATGCGGCATTAACCTTGAGTCACCAAACGATAAGCTGAACGCAAATTTGGCGAACGTCGGCAAAGAGCTGGTGAACGTGCGTGATAAAGGGCTTTCTCAAGCAGAGTTTGATGGGCTGGTGGCGCAGAAAAAAGCTGAACTTGCCAAGCTGTTCGCCACTTACGCGCGTACCGATACCGATGTGTTGATTAGCCAGCGTATGCGCTCGCTGCAAAACCAGGTGGTGGACATCGCGCCGGAGCAGTATCAGAAACTGCGCGGTGACTTCCTGAACAGCCTGACCTTGAGCTCGCTGAACCAGGATTTGCGTCAGCAGTTGTCGCAAGAAATGGCATTAGTGCTGTTGCAGCCAAAAGGCGAACCTGAGTTCAACATGAAGGATCTGCAAGCGACGTGGGATAAGGTGATGGTGCCGAGTAAAGCGCTGCCGCTAACTGATGAGCCTAAGCAGGACGTGTCGGATATTCCGCCAGCGCAGTAGTTGATGGACTGGTTTTGTAGGGTGGATAAGCGATAGCCTCATCCACCATTTTCGCCAGTTTTGTCGGATGACGCTGCCGCTTATCCGACCTACGAAAAGGTTTGTCATTAGTCTCAAAGGCGCCTCGCGGCGCCTTTTTTACACTGCTACTTTGGCATGGCTTCTTTCGGGATGATCGCGCCGCGATACTGAATCACGGTGCTCGCGGTCAAATGCCCACGTTTTGCCGCTTCTTCAGCACTTCCGCCGGTTAAACGCACTGCCAGATAACCTGCGCTGAAAGAGTCACCCGCCGCAGTGGTATCGATAACTTTTTCTTTCGGCAGTTTTACTGCTGGCACTTCTAATGTCGATTCACCCTGAATCGCCACCAGGCAAGAATCTGCGCCACGCTTGATAACCACTTCACGCACACCAGCTGCCTGAGTACGGTGAATCACTTCTTCAACTGGCTTCTCGCCCCACAGCAAGTCTTCGTCATCCAGCGTCAGGAACGCGATGTCGGTGCAGGTCAGCATTTGCTGGTAAACCTGCTGAGTCTCTTCACGGCTTGCCCACAGACGCGGACGATAGTTGTTATCGAAGATAACTTTGCAGCCGTTCGCACGGCACTGAGTCAGCAACGCCATCAGCTTTTCACGGCTCGCGGCATTGAGGATAGCGAGGCTAATCCCGCTCAGGTACAGGTAGTCGAACTGAGCCAGTTCTGCACAGATGGCTTGCGCTTGCTCGCTCTCCAGCCAGAAACGGGCTGCGGCTTCGTTGCGCCAGTAGTAGAAGGTGCGCTCGCCAGTTGAGTCAGTTTCGATGTAATACAGACCCGGTAAACGATGTTCCAGGCGCTGTGTCAGTTCGGTGTGGACGTTTTCTTGCTGCCATGCGTCGAGCATTTGTTGGCTGAAGTTATCTTCACCCAGCGCCGTCACGTAATGGACTTCCAGCGCGTCAGCATCAACCTGACGAGCGATGTAAACAGAGGTGTTGAGGGTGTCGCCACCAAAGCCGCGGCTAACTTCCGCACCTTTTTGCGACAGTTCAATCATACATTCACCGATGACGGCGATTTTGCGCGTTGGCATAGCAGTAAACCTGAATTAATGAAATTAACGTTAGTTTGCTGGTCGGCTAAAAACGAGTCAAACAATTTAAAACGTTGTTTCGGAAAACTTTGAGCTAAGGCAGTTTATTGCCAATGTGAACGAACTCTCTTTCATTGAGGTTGTACTCAAAGCGAACATAAAGTTCTCATGCGCTACGCCGATAACTTGTCGGTGGGCCACCCGAGTTATCAAGGTAAACAGGACGTACATGATGAAGTTTAAGCAGATCACTCACCGGCTGAATACGCTTGAGGCGAGTGTCGAAAGTTTGCAGGAACGGCGATTCTGGTTGCAGTGCCAGCGGCAGTACACCTTCCAGCCGATCTATAAAATCGACGGTCGATTGATGGCGATAGAACTACTGACGGTGGTCACGCACGTGGATGAACCCGAAGTCCGCATTCCACCCGATCGCTACTTTTCATCTATCTCCAACCGCACACGATTGATGGTTATCGAAGAGCAACTCAACTTACTGCACAGTTGGGAATCCATATTCCTCGGCTATGGCATTTTAGCGTCCGTGAATGTTGATGGCCCTACGCTTGTGGCGATGAAAAACCATCAGCCGATACTGGCGCTAATCAACAAGATGCCGTGGGTACGCTTTGAACTGGTTGAACACATCACTCAGCCACAAGCGGTGACGCTTGCGGGAATGAATGAATTTGGCCCGCTGTGGCTGGATGATTTCGGTACGGGCGTCGCCAACTTTTCGGCATTAAGCGAGATGCACTACGACTACATCAAAGTCGCCCGTGACCTGTTTATCATGCTGCGTACCAGCGAAGAAGGCCGCAATTTATTCACCATGTTGCTGCAACTGATGAATCGCTATTGCAAAGGCGTCATCGTGGAAGGTGTGGAAACCGAAGATGAATGGCGCGATGTGCAAAACTCCCCAGCGTTTGCGGCGCAAGGCTATTTTCTCTCCCGTCCGGTCCCGTTTGAACAGTTAGAAAGTGTCCTAACTCGCCTCTCCTGATGCCGTATTGGTTACGCTCAACTATCTTTAGTTAATGCGAGCCACATCAGGAGAAGGTAAAAGGCATGACTAAAACTGGAAAAGTCGCCAGCGGTATCGTCGGGGGTTTATTGTTGTTGGTTGTGGTGGCAATCATTGTGATTGCGACGTTTGACTGGAATCGGCTCAAACCGACCATCAACCAAAAAGTCTCGACAGAGCTTAACCGTCCATTCGCCATTCGTGGCGATTTAGGCGTGGTATGGGAACGTAACAAAGATGAGACTGGCTGGCGCAGTTGGGTGCCATGGCCGCATGTTCATGCCGAAGATATTATTCTCGGCAACCCGCCCGAAATCCCAGAAGTGACCATGGTGCATCTGCCGCGTGTGGATGCCACGCTGGCGCCACTCTTTTTGCTCACCAAAACGGTTTATATCCCGTGGATCAAGCTTGAAAAGCCCGATGTGCGCATCATTCGCCTGTCGGAAAAAAACAATAACTGGACGTTTAACTTTGCCAGTGACAAGCCAAAAGATCCCAATCAGCCGCCATCTGCCTGGTCATTCAAAATGGACAACATTTTGTTCGATAAAGGCCGAATCGCCATAAACGACAAGCTCACCAAAGCGGAGATGGAAATCCTCGTCGATCCACTCGGCAAGCCGTTACCGTTTAGCGAAGTCGAAGGGAAAAAACCGAAAGGCAAAGATGCCGCAAAAGCCGGAGATTATGTCTTTGGCCTGAAAGTCAGTGGGCGCTACAACGGTGAACCGATTGAAGGCACCGGCAAAATTGGCGGCATGTTAGCGCTGCGCAGCGAAGGGGAAACCGCCTTCCCGGTGCAAGCCGACGTGCATTCAGGCAATTCACGCGTGGCGTTCATTGGTACCGTCAATGACCCGATGAAAATGGGCGGCGTGGATCTACAACTGAAATTCTCCGGTGATTCGTTGGGTAATCTCTACGATCTGACTGGCGTGTTATTGCCGGATACGCCTCCCTTTGAAACT
>Ga0105244_10001887_pt1 | contig 16291 bp, 12 predicted proteins | sample KBSM44metaG_FD_80423 | JGI IMG/M metagenome (GOLD analysis project Ga0105244, IMG submission 80423) | Miscanthus rhizosphere microbial communities from Kellogg Biological Station, Michigan, USA - KBS M4-4 metaG | ecosystem: Host-associated > Plants > Roots > Rhizosphere > Soil | place... | reverse complement strand
TGAGCGTGGTGATGTTGGTATAGCCGTCGACGATGCGGCCCATCAGTCGTGAGCGCGCATCGGACGAATCCACCGAGCGCTGCTTGACCCTCGGCACGAAGTACATCAGCGAGAGGATGAACGCCGCGATCCAGGTACCCAGCGGGATCATCAGGCGCCAGTCGGCCTCAGCGAACAGCACCATCGCGCTGATCGCGTAGATCAGCACATGCCACAGCGCATCCACCGACTGTACGGCCGAGTCGCGCAACGAGTTGCCGGTCTGCATGATGCGCTGAGCGATACGCCCGGCGAAGTCGTTCTGGAAGAAGTTGACGCTCTGCTTGAGCACGTAACTGTGGTTCTGCCAGCGAATCAGGTTGGTCATGCCGGGGCTGATCGTCTGGTGTACCAGCAGGTCATGCAGGCCGACGAAAATCGGCCGCAGCAGCAGGGCCACGACGACCATCCAGATCAGCTCGGAACCATGAATGCTGAAGAAGTTCTCCGGCGGCGTGGTTTGCGCCAGGTCGATGATGCGGCTCAGGTAACTGAACAGCGACACTTCGATCAGCGCACCGATCAGCCCGACCACCAGCAGCGCGGTAAACGTCGGCCACACCTGACGCAGGTAGTAGAGGTAGAACGCGAAGACAGTATTGGGCGGGGCAGCGGTAGGAGCGTCTTTGAAGATATCGATCAGTTTTTCGAAACGACGATAAAGCATTGGCTATCACACCCACGCGACGTGGGTTCTCCTTGATAAGTGGAGGCTCTCCCGTCCGGACCGCACGAAGCCAGGAGGCTCCATGCGGTGCAGGTTTCCCGATCAGTTGACGCGTTTGGCGGACTTGATCAGGATCGGGTCGATTGGCACGTTTTGCATGCCTTTCTGAGTCGTGGTGCGGGCGTTGACGATGTTGTCGACGACGTCCATACCCTTGACGACTTTACCGAACACCGCGTAACCGAAGTCGCGCGCGCCGTTGTCGAGCATGGCATTGTCGTTGGTGTTGATGAAGAATTGACTGGTGGCCGAGTTCACGTCCGAAGTACGCGCCATGGCAATGGTGCCGCGGACGTTATGCAAACCGTTCTGGGCTTCGTTCTTGATCGGATCCTTGGTCTGCTTCTGAACCAGTTGCTGGGTGAAGCCACCGCCCTGCACCATGAAACCCGGAATCACCCGGTGAAAGATGGTGTTGGTATAGAAGCCGCTGTCGACATAGCCCAGAAAGTTCTGGGTGCTGATCGGCGCCTTGGTGTCTGCAAGTTCGATTTCAATCTGGCCGAAGCTGGTGTCGAGTACCACGTGCGTGGCTTTATCCGGAGCAGCCATCAGGTTGGCGGCGAACAGTACGGAGCAGGCGGCGAGAGCGATTTTTTTCAGCATGTGGCAACACGTCCTTCATTAAGAGATATCGACTGTGACCGGCAAGGTAACCACGTTTGGCTTTTTTTGCCCAGCGTATTGGCGGGTTTGCAGCACTTCAGACGATCAGGCTGCACGTCCATGGACCGCACAGGATTTTCAGACTGCGTTGCTGGCGATGAATTCCAGCCGCGTGCGATTGACGTGCTGCATACAGTGAAGAGCGCCAAGTGCCTGCGCCGGTCAGGCATTTTGCGGCGTGCCGAGTGCAGCGGTGAGCGGGGTCGTGTCAAAGCTGCGGATCAGATCGATCAGAATCTGCGTGGCCGGGCCCAGCGGTCGGTCCTTGCTGGAGTAAAGATAGAAGGTCGGGTTGCGGCTGCCACCCTTGTCCAGGCGCAGGGGCTTGAGCAGGCCTTCGCGCAGTTCACGCTCGATCATGTGCCGAGGCAGCCAGGCGAAGCCCAGGCCGTTGCTGACGAAGGTCGCAGCGGTGCCCAGGCTGCCGACGGTCCAGCGCTGTTCCGCGCCCAGCCAGCCGAAGTCCCTGGGTTGCTGCCTGCCGGAATCACGGATGACGACCTGCAACTGGCTTTCCAGGTCCTGAAAGGTCAGCTCGCGATTGGCCTGATGCAGGGCGTGGTCCGGGTGAGCGACGGCGACGAACTCGACCGAGCTCATCTCGGTGCCCAGATGCCCGGCAATGCTGTAGCCGCTGATGGCCAGGTCCGCGACGCCTTCGAGCAAGACCTCCTCGACGCCGGAGAGCACTTCCTCACGCAGTCGCACCCGGCAGCCACGGCTCTGCGGCATGAACGCGGTCAGCGCCCTGACCAGACGCGCCGAAGGGTACGCCGCGTCGATCACCAGGCGCACTTCCGCTTCCCAGCCCTGCTCCATATGGTGGGCGAGGTCTTCCAGTTGGCTGGCCTGTTTGACCAGTTGCCGCGAGCGGCGCAGCAGTACGCCGCCGGCTTCGGTCAGCACCGCCTTGCGCCCGTCGATACGCAACAACGGCACGCCGAGCTGTTCCTGCATGCGCGCCACGGTGTAACTCACCGATGATTGCGAGCGATGCAACGCTTCGGCGGCCTGAGCAAAACCACCGTGATCGACCACGGCCTGCAATGTGCGCCACTGGTCGAGAGTCACGCGGGGCGCTTTCATGCTGTAATTCCTCTTAAAGTACGGGCTTATTGTTCTACTCTGACAATCCCGACTCGGAGATTGCCGAATGAATCGACTGTGTTGTGCGCTGCTGGTCATGTTGCCGTTGACAGCCCTGGCGTACCCCATCGAGGTGGAAAAACAGTACCAGGGCGTGAAGATCGATTATGTTGCCCACGACGTCTATCACGATACCGGGTCAATCACCGTCAACAACTACGGTGAAGTAGACGCCAAATGTTCGGTGGTGTTCATCAACGGGCCGGAGGCACCGCGCACCCGACATGTGCAGGTCGGCGCAGGCAAGAGTCTCGACGTTTCATCCCGATTCAATCGCAGCATCATAAAGTTGCGAATCAGGCTCAGCTGTCAGCCCGCCTGAGAGTAGAGCGCTCTTATGGATAAGACAAATTTATGGGGGGAGCACAGAGGCTTCGCGTTTTTGTGCAACGCGTTGGTGTGGGACCGGGGTTGCGGGGGATGGAACTCACCCCGGCCGCTCTTGCTGATGTTCTGAGGGTGCAGCCCCGTTTCCAGGGCTTTTTATGAGTTATGTGCTTTGGGACAATCAGACAATGATGTCGGCGGCCTGCAGCGTTTGCACGCCCGTGAGCTGGATTTCGAAGTCCGCGCCGACGTTGTCATCGATATTGCCGTACAGCACACCGTCGGCAAAACGCAGTTCACCGCTGTTGTTGGCGCTGAACGCCGCGTTGCCGATGAATACGAACGCATCGTGGCCATCGGTCAGCGGTCGGGCATCGAAGCCGGAGAAGTCCAGCTTGTCGCCTTCGACTGTCTTGAAGCCATTGATGATGTCGCGCAGTCCGCCCAGGCCCGTATCGGTGATGCTGTTGAACACGTAGTGGTCCGCGCCGGTGCCGCCGATCAGCGTATCAGCGCCTGACCCGCCGATCAGCACGTCATCACCCGCTCCACCGGACAAGGTGTCATTGCCATCGCCGCCGCTCAGGGTGTTGGCGTTCTTGTTGCCGGTCAGCGTGTCGGCAAACTGGCTGCCTATCAGGTTTTCAGTGAATTTCAGTGTGTCCAGGCCCGACCCCCCGGTGGCTTGCTGGGCGCTGGTGTTCAGCGCAACGGTGACGCCTGCGGTGGCGAACAGATACGACACGGTGTCATTGCCGTCGCGGCCGTCCATGACGTTGTCGCCAGCGCCCGCGTAAATCAGGTTGTCCAGGGCATTGCCGGTGGCGTTGGCGGCCCCGGTACTGTTGATGACGATGTTTTCCACATTGGCCCCCAGCGTGTAGCTGGCCAGCGAGCTGTACACCGTATCCACGCCACCCACCTGTGCATCGGCATTGGTTTCGACCACCCGGTCGGCGGCATCGTCGACGTAATAACTGTCCGATCCATCGCCGCCGGTCAGCATGTCGGCACCTGCAGCACCGTCAAGAATGTTGTTGCTGGCATTGCCGATGATGACGTTCTTCACGGCGTTGCCGGTGCCGTTGATGGCAGACACGCCGGTAAGCACCAGGTTTTCCAGGTTGGCGCCCAGCGTCCAGCTGACAGACGACACCACGGTGTCGACCTGCGAGGGCGAGTCGTTGCTTTCGGTGACGGTATCGAAAGCGTTGTCGACGACATAGATGTCGTTGCCATCGCCGCCGCTCATGTCATCCGCGCCCTGATCGCCGTCCAGCACGTCATTGCCGGAACTGCCGACTAGTGTGTCGTCGTCACTGGTGCCGAAGATGTGGCCACCTTCGTTCTGGCCACTCTCGAAAATGGCCGCCGGGTCGTTGTTGTCAGCGGCGTTGCCGTGGAAACCCAGGTCATCGGCGATGAAATCGGCCAGGCGCTGGCCGACGATCTCGGCGGACTCTTCATGCAAGTGCCAGACGTCATCGGGGTAAACCAGCGGGTTGACCTCGTAACGCAGCGGCAGGTCGGTGTAGTCAACCGCCAGCTTGACGTCGGCGCGCTCAGTGGCAATGGCTTCCTGAACGCTTCTGACGTACCCGGTACCCTCGACAATGGCGTTGATCTTTTCATCGGTGTAGCCGCGGGCCTTGGCCGCGTCGGTCTGGTAGTGCCCGGTTTCGGCGATGTATACGGTGAAATCGCCGATCTGCGCATGCAAGTAGTCGAACACTTTCAGGGTCGAGGCCTTGTACAGCTCGGCTGCCGCCTGCTTGTCAGTGGCGCGGGCGATTTCCTGAGCGGCTTCTTCACCCTGACCCCAGATGATCCCGGTGGTCACTTTGTCGATGGCGGTCAGCGACGCCAGTTGCGACTTGAGCAACTCGGTGGCGCGCAACAGCGCAGGGCCCGGCTCATCGGTGTCGACCAGCCACCAGGAAACACGCTGTTCTTCCTGAGTGCCGGTCGAGTAGCCGACCACGGTGCTGCCGCCCACGGCGAGGTCGATGCCATCGCCGTTGGCGTCGGTGAACTGGCTGCGCACGTCGTAATCGGTGTAGCGGGTCAGGTCCTTGACCATTTCCGAGGTGCCGGACTGGTTATCGTCTTCGGTCATGCGCAGCAGGCGCGCATTGGACTGGCCCAGCGTCGGCAGGTAGAGAATCTCCTGCGCCTCACGCTGGCCGAACACGAAGTCCGCATCGGTCAGGGTGTTAATCAGGTTGCCGCTCAGGGCGATTTCGAAGCGATTGCCGTCGGCATCCGCCGTAGCGGACTTGATGTAAGTCTTGTCGCCCGTTTCGTTGAGGGTCATGTACAGCGTGTGATCTTCGCCGTTGCCCAGCCCCAGAAAGCCGAGGGCGGAGACGTCTATCTTGTCCTGACCGGGGGTGAAGTCATAGATCGTGTCGGTGGCGGTCAGCCCGCCAGCGTCGTAATCGCGGTAGCTGTCGGTCAGGGCGCTGTAGACGAACGTGTCGGCATCGGCTCCTCCGTACAGGGCGTCACGTCCTGCGCCACCGTTGATGATGTCGGCGCCGGTATCGCCGCGCAGCGTGTCGTCACCGCCCAGGCCCAGAATCGTGTCGTTGCCTTCGGTGCCATACAGCGCCTCGGCGTTCTCGGTGCCGGTGAGGGTCCCCGGCGTGACGTTGCCCACATTGATGGCAAAACTGTCGGCCACCGATGCGCCGGTGGCGTCGCTCGCGGTCAGCAATACCGAGTAAAGCCCCGATGCCGTGCCGCCCGGTGTGCCGCTGAAGGTCAGGGTCTTGCTGTCGAACTTCAACCAGTCGGGCAGGGCGCTGTTATCGGCCAGGGTCGCGCTGTAGGTCAGCGTGTCGCTGTCCGGGTCGCTGAAGCTGCCGGGTTGCACAGCGTAGGAGAACGCCTTCAGCTCGGTGATGTTCTGGTCCATCAGCGGCGTATTGAGCACTGGTGCCTGATTGGCGGCGGCTGCGGTGGAGAAGATGAAGTTGGACGCGCTCAGTTTGTCGGCCAGATTGCCTTGCAAGGCAATCTCGAAGCGATTGCCTGTGCTGTCGACCGCATCGGTCTTGATGTAGGTCTTGCTGCCGTCGGCATTGACGGACAGGTAAATGGTGTTGGCGCTGCCATCGCCCAGGCCGCGCAGGCCTATGCTGGACAGGTCGATGCGGTCTTCGGCCGGGTTGAAGTCGGTGATCGTGTCGCTCTGCTTGGTGCCGCTGGCGGTGTAATTGCGATAGCTGTCCAGACGCGAGTTGTAGATGAACAGGTCCGCGCCCGCGCCACCGGTCAGGGTGTCGGCATCGGCTCCGCCAGTGATCGTGTCGGCGCCCGCGCCGCCATCGATACGGTCCGTACCGGCGTTGCCGTTGATCACGTCATTGCCGTCGGTGCCGGTCAGGGTATCGCCGCCCGCCGTGCCTTCCACGACATGCTGGAAGATGAAATGACTGGCATTGAGCGTGTCTTTCAGGTTGCCGCTCAGGCCCAGTTCGAAGCGGTTACCGCTGGCATCGGCGTCGAGTGATTTGACGTAGGTGCGGTCCAGCGTGGCGTTGTAGCTGATGTTCAGCGTACCGCCCTTGCCGCTGCCCAGCCCGGTGAAGCCCAGGTTGCTCAGGTCGATGCGGTCCTGGCTGATATCGAAGTCGGTGACCAGATCGGTGGAACTGGTGGTCGCTGTACGGTAGCTGTCGGTCAACTGATCGAAGCGAAAGGTGTCGGCACCCGCGCCACCGGTGAGCTTGTCGGCTCCGGCACCACCAATCAGGATGTCGTCACCCGCACCGCCGTTCAAGGTGTCCTTGCCCGCCAGACCGAAGATCTGCTCGTGGGCCGCGCCACCGGTGATGACGTCGTTGGCCTCGGTGCCATTGACGGTCACCAGCGGGAACGCATCACCTGCGAAGCTGCCGTCGCCATACACCAGGGTCAGCCCCTTGCTGGTGTGGCTGATGGTGTTGCCGACGATGCTGTTGCGGTCGGTGCCGTCTTCGTTGCGCTCGGCGACGCCGTAGGTGGAGTTGTCACTGCCGGTGATCGTGTTGCCACGGATCAGGTTGTCGCTGCCGCTGAAGAACTTGCCGGACACGCCCGTGGTGTCGTCGTAGGACTGAATGATGATTTCCGGAACCGCTGAACCCAGCGCGTTGTTGCTCAGGGTGTTATCGAAGATATCCACCCCGGAACTGCCATAAATGCGCACGCCGGCGTTGCCATTGTCGTGGATGTCCACGCCGCTGACCGAGACCTGGCTGGACAGCTTGATCAGTACGCCTTCTGCTGCGTTGCCATACACCGCGCCGCCGGTGATGGTGATGTTGGCGGGAGAGGGGATGTTCTCGCTGCCGCGCTGCACCACGATGCCGGTGCTGCCATTGCCATAGGCAACGTTGTTGCTCAGGGTGAAGTCGTGGGTGCTGGTGACCACGTTGAAGCCGTGACGATCGTTGTCATAGGCGACGTTGTTTTCAAACACGCTGTCGCTCAGGTAATCGGCCACGAAGCCGTCCAGGCCGTTGCCATGCGACACGCTGTTCTTGATCACCATGTTGACGGTCTGCTCGTGCGGGTCGAAGCCGTAGCCCGAGCAATCCTTGATCTCGACGCTGTCGAGGGTGACGTTCGAATCCTTGCCGTCAGAGCCCGGAATGTAACCGTTGAACCAGCCATCCACCTTGCCGGTGGTGGCGTCCCGGTTACCGTCCAGCGTCAGGTTCTTCATGCCGAAGTCGTGGGTTTCTTCGCCATAGGCCGAGCGCACGATGCCGGTGATCTTGGTGTCCGAGCCATCCGCAAGCTTGATGACCGTCTCGCCCATGCCTGCACCCGACAGGGTGACGTTGCTCTTGAGCATCAGGCAGCCATCAGAAGGCTCTTCGCCACCGGACACGATGTATGTGCCGGCCCCCATGACCACTTCACCGCCGCCTGCCGCCGCCGCCGCATCGATTGCGGCCTGAATGGCAGCTGTATCGTCAGTGACGCCGTCGCCCACTGCTCCGAAGTCTTTTGTGTTGAATATCATGGTGTTACTCCAGGCGACGACGAATGTGGATGAAATGAGTCAATATTGCAGCGTCGAGATGATAAGACCTTTTTCTGTGGAAAAGTTGCCGATATAGGCTATATTTTCGTCGAAACCGACGACATGTGCGTCAATAATGCGACTGTCATATTTGTGACGGGTAACGCGGGGCGCGGCGACGGGTTGGCGTCAAAAATTGGCGGCCGTCGAGTGGACAGTGAGTGACGCAACCGCTATGGTCGCGCCCTTCAAAAATGGGGGGCGGGCATGGGTTATCTACTTTTCGTCACACTGATTCAGGCGTTTTCGTTCAGCCTGATCGGTGTCTATCTGGCCGGGCACGTCGACAGTTATTTCGCGGTACTGATCCGCGTGGTGCTGGCGGGTCTGGTATTCATTCCGCTGACCCGCTGGCGTCAGGTCCAACCCCGCTTCATGCGCAGCATGCTGCTGATCGGCGCGCTGCAATTCGGCGTGACCTATGTCTGCCTGTACCTGAGTTTCAGGGTGCTGACGGTGCCGGAAGTGCTGCTGTTTACCATTCTCACGCCGCTGCACGTGACGTTGATCGAAGATGCGCTGAACCGGCGCTTCAACCCTTGGGCATTGCTGGCGGCGGCGGTCGCGGTGCTGGGCGCTGGCGTGATTCGTTACGATGGCCTGGACGGCGACTTCCTTGGCGGCTTTCTGCTGCTGCAACTGGCCAACTTCACCTACGCCGCCGGGCAGGTGCTGTACAAGCATCTGGTGGCGCGCTACCCGAGCGACCTGCCGCATTACCGACGCTTCGGCTACTTCTACCTCGGCGCACTGGCCGTGGTACTGCCTGCGTTCCTGATATTCGGTAACCCGCAACACCTGCCCGAAGAGCCGACCCAATGGATCGTGCTGCTATTTCTCGGCCTGTGTTCGACGGCGCTGGGCATGTATTGGTGGAATAAAGGTGCGTGCATGGTCAACGGCGGCACCCTGGCGGTGATGAATAACCTGCATGTGCCGCTGGGGCTGTTGATCAATCTGCTGATCTGGAACCAGCATGAGGACTTCACTCGCCTGCTGATCGGCGGCGGAGTGATCGTGGCGTCGGTGTGGATCAGTCGCCTGGGCGTGCGGCGCGTGCCGGAGAGCGTTTCCGGCACACGTTGAGTCAGACGTGCTGGCCGCCGTTGACGTGAATCTCCGCACCGTTCACGTAGGACGCGCCAGCCGTGCACAGGAAGTAGATCAGCGAAGCGACTTCCTCGGGCTTGCCCAGCCGGTGCATCGGCACCAGCCGCTCGACAATCTCGGCGGTGCCGGGTGACAGAATCGACGTATCGATTTCACCCGGCGCAATGGCATTGACCCGTATCCCGTGCGGACCGAAATCGAAGGCCATTTCCCGGGTCAGCGCCGACAGTGCCGCCTTGGACGTGGCGTAGGCGACGCCTGCAAACGGGTGAACCTTAGAGCCGGCGATCGAGGTGACATTGATGATGCTGCCCTTGGCTGCCTTCAACTCGTCAAACAAACCCCGACCCAGCAGCGCGGTAGAGAACAGATTGACGTTGAACACCTTGATCCAGGTGCTGTAATCCGACTCCAGCACACCCATGCGCCCGCCGTCCTCGGTCTTTGGGGAAACGCCGGCATTGTTGACCAGCGCATCGAGCCGCCCGCCGAGCTTGTCCTTGATCGCCGCCATGCTCTCGCTGACGCTGTCGGTGTTTTCCAGGTCCAGGTGAATGTGGTTGAGCAGACCTTCAGCCCACGGGCAGTCAGCGACCCAATTCTGCCGCGACGCGGTAAACACCTCCCAGCCAGCGGCATTGAAATGCTTGACCGTGGCATGACCGATACCCCGGCTTGCGCCAGTCAGCAAAAGCTTTTTCTTGTCGCTCATGAGTGCGTTCCGGTTTTTAGGGTGGATGCATCATGTTTTTTGGTGGGAGGGGTGTCAACGGGGTTCAGGCAGTACCGGTCAGGCGGCAGTGCGCATTGTGTTGATACGCTTCAACACCCTGCGCCATAACGGCCGCCTCGGACGAGGAGATGCCTCGGCCACCACATTCGGCATGTCGCGCAAGCGAACCCAGGTTTCGCTGCGCCAGTGCAGCACGCTCAGTGATGTGCCGGGCCATTGCAGCTGGCTCATTCTGGGGTTATCCAGCGTGACATTCTGTTGATCATGCAAGGTCGTCAGTACCTCATGCGTCAGCCACTGACGCAGTGCGCGGTTCTCCGGCACGTAATGATGAACCAGCAGCGCCAGCACGCCGGACTCGCTGATCATCAACTGCCGCTGGCACTCGCCATGAGCTTCCAGCCAGACCTCACGACGCTGATCCGCATCGAGCTTGAGCGTGGCGCGCTCATCCAGCGGCCTGCCCATCAGGCGGGCAAGGTCGGCCAGGCAGAACCAGGCTTGAGATTCGGTGAAAATGGCGCGCAGGGTGCGGCTGTGGCGCAGAAACAGAATGGCTTCGAAATGGGGGGTATGGGTGTTTCTGAGAACGATATTTTGCATGGGGGACGCTCTTTTTGGTTATCGAGAGCCGCCACGGACTGTCGCCAAACATTGGGTGGCAGCTGTGTGCAGGTTGGCGAACCGGGCAAAAAGACAAACCCCGGCAGACCCGAAGATCTCCCGCGCACAGCCGCCATAGCGCGACATGCAGGCCGACAGGATCTGCTGTTTCGCGATGGAGCGTATTTTTGTCTTTTCTTTGGGTCGCCAAACCCAGCCGCTGATTTTGCAGCGAGCGGCGGGAGGTTAGCGTGGCAGGGATGGGGTGGCAAGAGTGTGGGGGTGGGTTTGGGGCGTAGGAAATGTCGTTTTTCTTGGGTGGGTGAGGTGCGTGAGGTTTTGCGTTGTGGTCAGATGTTGTGCTGCTGGTTGATATTTTTCATCGGGAACGTGCTCATCCATATGAAATCGATGGGGCAGGCAACTCAGTAGCCGGCGCGTCAACCTCGATAACTCCACACAGGAGGCGACATGTTCGACAAAGGCATCTGGCTGAACCAACCCCGGCACTGCAGCGTGACGGACGAGCGTTTGACAGTCACCACAGATCCGCAAACCGATTTCTGGCAGCAGACGCACTACGGCTTCTGCCGCGACACGGGTCATTTTCTGGGTGTTTCGGTGACCGGTGATTTCACTGCGCAAGTGCATGTGCAGGGTGACTTCAAGACGCTTTACGATCAGGCGGGGTTGATGGTCCGCATTGACGAGCGCAACTGGGTAAAAACCGGCGTTGAAGTCAGCGACGGAGCCCTGATGCTGGGCAGCGTTTTAACCTGCGGACAATCCGATTGGGCCACGGGTGTATTTGATGATTCGTCATCCGGCCTCTGGCTGCGAGTCACCGTCGCCAAGGGCGTGCTGCGCATTCAGCACTCCAGCGACGGCCTGCGCTGGCCGCTGCTGCGCTTAGCTCCATTTCCCGTGAGTGAGTCTTATGCCGTAGGCCCAATGTGCTGCAGTCCGGAACGGGGAGGGCTGGAGGTGGTGTTCTCTCATTTCGAGGTCATGCCTGCACTGGGCAAGGATTTGCATGATCTGACGTGAGTGGCTTACCGGTAGGCTCTTACCGGCCTCTGCTGGCTCTGAGTGGGTCTACCTTCGGACTTCAGTTGCGCATAGTTCTGATTCCTCCGCCTTAACTTTCTATAGAAAGCAGCTGTAGTTTAGCTATAAGCAGTCGATACCTTCATGTGCTTTTCTTCTTTGCTTTGGTGTGACCTTGAATAGACCTGTCCTGATTTTTTGCTTGGCTTTTCTTACCGGATGTGTGGGCCACTATCAGCAAGCTAAGTTGACGGAGCCCCACGCCACGATAGAGGCCGGGTGGGGTAAAACTGACTTTCTCCACGAAGGGTTCCAAGGGTACTGGGCTTACTACGATGCTCATTGCCAAGACACAGATGAGACCGGCGCTCTGGGTGGTGTCTCTCAAACCGACCCTGAAAAGAATCGCTTTCTAATTAAGCCGGAGAAACGCATTTATCTGAATTCACTCATTGTAGGGGTCAAACGACTAGAGGATCGCAACCGGACTTGGGTGCAGATAAGCTGTTTGAACGTCAGCAGCTTCATTCCTAAGGAGGGAGCGACCTATAAGGTGACTCCGTCAGCTTTCGAAGGCGAATGTTCGTTAGCGGTGATAGATCGGCAGACAGGGAAGCCGCCAGCTTCGCTCATGGTCGAGCCTGTAAGGAAGGAGTGTGGGCTTTAACAGGCCTATACCAAAACGACCCGCTGGGTTGATGATGAATACTCAACGCCTAGCATGTGCTGCGTATTCAGCACTCCAGCGACGGGCTGCGCTGGACGTGGTGTTCTCTCATTTCGAGGTCATGCCTGCACTGGGCAAGGATTTGCATGATTTGACGTGAGTGACTCTTCAGCGAACCATTGCAGGATCGCTGAAGAGCGACAGGGTTATTTCGTGTTACTGAACGACAGTGAACTTGCAGTTTTCAGCTGATGTTTTTCACACACGTTATAGACAAGACCAAAGGGCCCATCTTCTTTCTTCCAGGCACTGCCTGCAGTTTTTATAGTGAAATCCTTATTGTTTTTAGCGATGAAACGCATGTCCAGCGCCTCGCGCCCACCGATGTTGTAGGGTAAGTGTCCGGGTAACACACTTTGCTTAGTTTTTTTGCTGTTATTGCCTCAAGGCTGAGTATTATTAGCGTTATGCTTGTTGATATCAAATCTTTTCTGCATAAAAAACCGGTGGTATCCAACGACCGGGTAATCTTTAAGTTCTCCAAATATGCTGAAGCCGTGCCGGAGGTAAAAGTCCGGAGCTTGAAAAGAGAACGTGTCCAGCCAGACACCTTGACAGCCTTTCTCACGCGCCAGAGCTTCCGCCTTGTCCATCAACTTTGCGCCCAACCCTTGCCCTCGGGCAACTTCAGGTACTACCAGCAACTCAACAAAATAACCACTGCCCAGAAATTTTTGCGTATAGCCCACCTTGCGTAGCTCCCGCGTCATCCTTGATTAAGATCGCAAGTTTTTCAGTTCCGGTGAGCCCCGTTTGTGCTTGGTTGTATTCGCGCAACGGTGTCAAAATCGCTTGGTAATCCGCCTCTTGAGGCGTCTCATTTATCTCTATCCGTAAGTCCACAGCTTTCTCCTTGAGTAGTTTTTGATTAAACGGGTGCCCAACGATGTGGTAACAAGTTGGTAACGTCACTTGCCCGCTGCGTGGGCAGACGAGTCAAAACCTCCTTCAGGTAAGCATATCGTGTTGCGCTGACGATAGGCATAGGTCTTATCCAATAAGAAGCTCGCCACCTTGACGATTTCTGGAATCTCTGACAAATGTCCACTTTTGGTCGATTCTATTGGAAAAGTCGGGAGTGGTTTTCACAGCAGAAAAGTACGCGCCTGGGCTTAAAATCTAGAGTCTGCGCAGAGGTATTCGGATTCAGATTTCACGTGGCAGCGTACAAAAAGGCGCTTTCACCGATAAATATGCTGGCAGTTTGAGAAAACCGACTTTTTCAACAGTATCGGCCGAGAGCATCCGAATACCAGTAGCAACAGCTCGAACTGCGTCGCGGCTAGGTTAAACACTGGATTGCCTTGAGTATAGGCAAATGCTCAAGAATCTGACACTCAGCGCCGATACCATCCTCAGATTAATGATGCTTGATCGCCTAGCCGTAACTCCGAGGAATAACCATGCGCAAAGCCCACCTAATTGCCGCTCTCATTTCCGTAATGCTTGGCGGATGTGCCTCAACACCCCCTACGCCAACGGCCAAAATCGACTACAACCGCCAAAGCTACGAAGGCACCAGGTTCGAAAAGCAGGTAATGAATGTCGAATCCCAGAAAGCCGCCTTCAAAGCCGACATCGATAGCTGTGAAGCCGAGGCCAGCCGACACTATCAGGAGTCAATCGCTCGCAGTGCCCAACTGTCGCAATTGTACGGCCAAGCGCTGAGCCCTCAGGTCCTTGCAAAAATGAAGGAACTTCAGGTGAGCGTTTGCATGGCAGGTGATAAAACATCGTCGAGTACAGGCAAGGGGTGGACAGCTGTTCGGCCAGGTTGAGAGCAAGCACTGCGTCCAAGTGTGGCATCATCGCGAGTCGTACATAACTGTTGGCACTAGCGTCCGCTCTCGGCCAAGAGCGGACGTTTATGGAAAGCACTCATAAGCGTCGATAAACTCCACGCCTACGCTTCAAGGATGGGTTTGAAATTGCGCCGGTTTTTAGTTGCTCTATACCTTTGCGTTGCAGCATTTGTTTTTGTCACCCTCAGCATTACTTTCTGGCGTAGCCCCTATAGCCTCACTGTGTTGATCGCCTCAGCCTATGAAGATGGGCTCGTCGTTGGCAAAAATCCTGGCAAAGCCATGGTTTGGTATTCACGTGCCGCAGAAAACGGCGATCCTGTTGCTCAGTATAAGCTCGGCCTCATTCATTTCTATGGACGTGGTGTTGATATTGATCGAGCCAAAGGCCTTCAGTGGGTAACTGAGTCGGCCGAACGCGGGAACGCTGATGCCGAGTATTTTATGGGCATCGCAATCACTGCGGGCGTAGCGACTGAGACAGATTTTGGTCAAGCGGCGAGGTGGTTCAGCAAGGCCGCTGAGCAAGGTCATGTTAAAGCTCAACAAAAGCTCGCTTCCCTTTATTTCAACGGCAGCGGCGTTGAAAAAGACGATCAGGAAGCTTTCAAATGGGCCAGCAGGGCAAGTGCTCAAGGCGATGCGGAGGCCAAACCACTTCTGGCTACACTGTATTTCTATGGCAAAGGTACTCAGGTAGATCCTCAACACGCAGTGAAACTGCTCACCGAAGCGGCCAACTCCGGGAACAGCCTTGCATACGAAATGTTGGGAGCGTCCACTCTACATGGCACTGGTGTTCCCAAAAATCCTTCCGCCGCATTGCAATGGTATACCCGTGCTGCCGAGGAAGGCAGGGTTAACGCTCAATTCGTCCTTGGCTACCTATACAGCAGTGGCGGTGATGTCGCGTTCAATTACTCACTGGCGAACCATTGGTTTTTAAAGGCCGCAAAACAAGGAAGCGCGCCCGCAATCGTCGCACTCGCCTTTCATCTCGATAATGGGCAGGGTTTCGAACGTAACAAGGTCAAGGCGTGCGGGCTATTGCGTGTGGCGCTGAAACGCGAGCTACCAAACACTATGGCAGAGGACCTCCGTGTGCAGCTTAAAGAGGAAGAAAAAGCGCTTTCGGTGCAGCAACTGGCTGACGTATCTGTCTGGGAAGCCCTTTATTCGAACCCTAAGGGTTTAAGCGAACTAGAAGGTGATGTAACGGAGGTTACTACTCCACCCAACTCGTGAATGCCGCTGGTGCTTGAGACACTTGGAAAGCCCTCAGAGGACACAGAAGCCTCTTTCAACAGACTCAGCAGCCAGCTTCAGCCAGTCAGCCTTCTAATGGATATTTATCGTTGCTGCAGGTCCCAGTTCAACGCTGGCCTCTTTGTTTTGAGCTTTTACTAGCTGATTTTTATAACGATTCATTTTTTTACTCAGCGTGTAATCAGTTCTCTTTAGCTAATTATATGCAGGGTGCCCAAGGTCCGCTTCTGGTATGTCGTCTCCCAAGTTTACGAAAACGATTTCTTTAGGCACCTGAAGGCCAGCAGTTATTGGAAGGGATCGTCGGGGAGGGGCTACTATCAACCCATAGCGGCCATCACTGAGCTCATCGCCTACGCGAACTGCATACCTGCCTTTAGTAAAAATCATAACAAAGCGCCCACTTCCCCGTTTCGACATGCTTCCAGAACATCAGGCTGCCGCTGTCGATTACGTTCAGGTTGATCTTCGCGTCCGACGAAATCTGGAACACAAATTCGAAGCCTTTGTCGGGATCCACCCCTGATTGGCAAAACGAGGGGTAGCCACCGATTTTGTGTTCGTAGGTGTGGGTGATCAGGTCGTAATAGCTTTGTATGCGCCCGTGCTTTCCAGCTTCAATATCTCTTGCTCAAGGTCCGCCGATCACCCCTGCTCAAGGCCCTACACGCACACCTTTCTCCTGCGCCTCCTTCACAAGCCGCTCACGGTCTTCAGGAAGCAGCATTCGCGCCTCAACCAGCGAGTCTGCAGCTTTACTCACTGCAGACACATAAGCCTCTTTCGTGGGGTAGCGTTCCTCCAGGGAAAGGCGAGGGTCTCCGGCCACGATTCGCTCTTTCTTCGTCGCGGCAAACGGGAGGAAGCTGCCTTGGAAGTTACAAAAGCCACCATCAAAAAATTCGGGCCGGAAGGTATTCCAACCCGTGTAAGTTCCGATGGGAGCGCCTAGATACACATCCCGAACGCCACCCACATCAATTCCGTCTGCATCCACTTGAGGTACCAAGAGGCCGTAACTGCC